>OHKO01000176.1_pt1 | contig 20581 bp, 18 predicted proteins | sample 1568851 | NCBI WGS metagenome assembly OHKO01 (sample SAMEA3879549, study PRJEB24766) | human gut metagenome | biome: human-associated habitat; feature: feces | place: USA | collected 1985/1987 | reverse complement strand
CAGAAGCAACCGGAAAACTTACCAAAGACTCCGTTATTATTGAACCTACTTCCGGCAACACCGGTATCGGTCTGGCAGCCGTTGCAGCAGCCAGAGGTTACCGCATTATCATCGTAATGCCCGAAACCATGTCTGTAGAAAGAAGACAGCTCATGAAAGCCTACGGCGCTGAATTAGTACTTTCCGAAGGAGCTAAGGGTATGAAGGGTGCGATTGCCAAGGCGGAAGAATTGGCAAAAGAAATTCCCGGTGCATTCATCGCAGGGCAGTTTGTAAATCCTGCTAACCCGAAGGCACATTTTGAAACCACCGGCCCGGAAATTTTTGAAGATACCGACGGCGAAGTAGATGTATTTGTAGCAGGTGTAGGTACCGGCGGTACCGTAACCGGTGTCGGCAAATACTTAAAGTCCAGGAAAGCAGATGTGAAGGTAGTGGCTGTTGAACCTGCTTCTTCCCCTGTATTATCCAAAGGAACACCCGGTGCACACAAAATTCAGGGTATCGGTGCAGGCTTCGTTCCCGAAGTACTGGATACCAAAGTATATGACGAAATCATTCCGGTGGCAGATGAGGATGCATTCGCTATGGGCAGAAAAATCGGACATAAGGAAGGCGTATTAGTCGGTATTTCTTCCGGTGCAGCCGTACATGCAGCAGTAGAACTGGCAAAGCGTCCCGAAAATGAGGGCAAGACCATCGTGGTTCTGCTCCCCGATACCGGTGACAGATACCTGTCCACAGCTCTGTTTGCAGAATAAGAGAAAAAAGCAGCAGGTGCACAGACTCGGAAAAGCTGACAGAAGAACGAAAGTAACGAAATGAAAAAGAAGCGGTTGGAAAATCCAATCGCTTCTTTTTATGAGAGAATGTATTATGAAAACTAAAGTCAGTACGCGTTATTCAGTGCCTTTTAAGGCTTCTACCATATCTATCTTTTTATTCTTACGTGACACCATGATGCTCACAAGCAAGGAGACACCAAAGGTCAGTACAATACTGATAAGGTAGCTGGCGGGGTAAATTGCCATGTTCATTTCGTATTCTCCGGCAAGCTTTTTTAAGAGATACTGCAGGGCTGCCCTGCCGGCAGGGATACCGATGAGAATACCCCAAAGGGTAACCCAGAGATTCTGGTCAATGAGAAGTGCCCCGATTTTTTTATCCCTAAAGCCCAGTACCTTTAAGGTAGCCATTTCCCGGTAGCGTTCCGTATAGCTCATGACGCCCAGGTTGTAAAGAACCACAATACCTAAAATCATGGCAACAATCACCATCAGGGAAATCATTAAATTCATTATTTCCGTAAATACATCAAAGGAGTCCATAATCATCTGCTTGGACTGGATGCTTTTAATCGCGTCGTCCGCCGCAATATCCTGCTTTTCCACCGCAGTATACAGGGAAGAAAATGTGTAGGGAATTTTCAGTGTATCTGCATAGGAAGCGGTCACAACGACACTTTCCGACATGGAATGCAGGATGCCGGCTACCCGGAGTGTATAGGTATCGTCCGAGCCGTAAGGGTTGACGGTGAAGGTGTCCCCCACCTTTAGGTTTCTGTCCTCGGCAATACGGGAACAGATGTAAGCACCGTCATTTTGTAAGGCAACGGTGTTTGACTGCCGGTCGATAAAACGGACTGTGTCGTGGGTAATGTCATAAATATCCAGGGAAACCGCTTTGTCTCCTGATTGAATGCTTACGGAAGCGCTGCGGTCTGCGTTGTATTCGTTAAGCAGGCGGTCTGCGTCCGCCTCCGTGGCATCTTCCGTTAAAAAGATGCGGGAAGCATAATTGGTGGCGGTCCCAAAGGAGATGTCTAAAAACTCATCCATGGTATCGCGCATACCCAGACACCCTACCATAATGGTCATACAGCCGATAATGCCAATCAGGCTCATGGCGGTGCGGGATTTGTGCCGTATGGTATCACGCAGGTTCCAGCGGGTGCCGAAAGGCAGCATATGGAAAAGCCGCGTGCGCTCGATGAACAGGTTTTTCATTTTCTTCGGCGTATAAGGCCGCAGGGCATCGGCAGCCGTTCCCTTCAGCATTTCTTTCACGGATAAAAAGCCGATAAGGGTAAGCAGGATAAGAATGCCGATTAAAATATAAATGCAGAATCCGGGCAGATACAGATCCCAGGTGGGCATATCTAAGTAAGTACCCATGGAACCGGAAGGGTTCATAATATACCAGGCAAGAAAATACCCGAAGCCGATACCGAGGGCGGAACCAATCAGACCGATGGTAAAGGCATAGGATGTATAATGCCGCAGGATACGTCTGTCTTTGAAGCCAAGCGCCTTTAAGGTGCCAATCTGCGTTTTTTCCTTGGAGGTAATGCGGTGCATAGTGGTAACCATGGTTAAAATGGCAATTACAAGGAAAAGAACCGGAAGCACGGAGCCCATGGTCCTGCCTTCTTCTTTTTCTCCGTTTGCCTGGGCATAGGAGACGGTTTCATCCTTTGTCAGAATAAGAGAAGTGGACTGCAAGGCATCATCCGCTTTTTCTGAGAAATCCTCCTTAGATAAAGAAGAAATCACATTGAGCTGCGGATAAAAGGCAAATCCCATGGCGTTCTCGTACATTGCGGGAGAGATGTAGGCAAAGCCGAAGTTTGTGTAATCCGGCATAAGCTGGCTTTCATCCCGGACATTTATCAGGTATTCCCCGGATTTTATAAGACCCTCTACATGCCCCTGTATTTCCTTATTTGCATACAGAAAGGTAAGGGTATCACCAACGGAAATATTGTTGGCGGCGGCATATTTGTCGGAAAGCCAGATGCCGTCCTTACTGTCTTTCTCATAAGCATTGCCTTCCATTAACAGAAAACCGGAAACCTCCGCGTTTTCCGTTACCGTCAGGGCAACGCTTTCATCCTGTTTTTCCTTTACATCCACTTGAATGGAAAGATAACGAGATACCGCATCCACACCGTCAAGGGCTGCAATTTTATCGGCGTCCTCCGAAGAAAAACCGTTTTCGGAGACAATCCGGTAGTCGGCAAAGCCTGTGGCATCAAACAGGTAAGAGGTGTTTTTATCAATGCTGTACCATTCCATGTTCATGCCCACAAAGACTCCGACGCCGAGGGCTATCATAATAATCATGGAAAGAAACTGCGCCCGGTAAAGACCCATGGTGCGAAAGAGCTTTCTTATTAACATGGGGTACCTCCTTACCAGTCGATTTCATCGGCAGGTGTAGGATTTGACTGTTCCTCGCTGGAAACTATCTTACCGTTTTTTACACGGATAACTACATCTGCCATTTTGGCTATATTCTGGTTATGTGTAACGATGACTATGGTTTTTCCATATTCCCGTGCCATTTTCAAGAGTAATTTCAGAACCAGTACACCGGTTTCGGAATCAAGAGCGCCGGTAGGTTCATCACAAAGTAAGATTTTCGGGTTTTTGGCAAGTGCCCTGGCAATGGAGACACGCTGCTGTTCGCCGCCGGAAAGCTCGGACGGGAAATTCTTCAGATGGTCTTCCAGTCCCACTTCCTTTAACATTTCCGTAGCGGAAAGGGCATTGGGAGCGATTTCTTTTACCAGGGTAACATTTTCATGTACCGTTAATGTCGGTATCAGGTTATAAAACTGAAATACAAAGCCGACCGTGGAAGCACGGTAATCGGCAAGTTCATTTCCGGACAGGCCGGAAATATCTTTTCCGTTTACGGTTATTTTGCCTTCGGTGGGGCTGTCCAGTCCGCCAAGAAGGTTTAACAGAGTACTTTTTCCGGCACCGCTGGGGCCTAAGATAACAACGAATTTACCTTCTTCCAAAGACATATTTACATGGTCAAGAGCTTTTTGCTTGTGATCGCCGTTTTCATAGATACGGCTCACATCCTCAAATGTAATAAGAGACATAATACCCTCCTCAAAATCAACGGTTAGCATAAACTAACCAATGGTAAAAAGAAGAGGAAGACGCATTTCGGTGCGCCTTCCTGTTTCAATCAATGCTTGTGACAGGTGCCGCCCATGGCACAATGGCTACAGCTTCCGCCGCAGGAGGACTTGCCTGCTTTCTTATCCTTAATCATGCTTTTAATAATAGCTATTACAACGAGAACAAGAATCAGGGTAATGATGATGGTTGCGATGTTTTCCGTAATCCATGTCAGCATATGAAAGACTCCTTTCTAATAGCGTTTTTCTTATTTAAGCTTGGTTGTAAGCTTGGTAGCTTCCTTGTAAGGTCTTACAAGCTGATAAATCATGGCAGCCAGAAGAACGATAGCTACGATTAAACCAAGTACATTTAAGTTGCCTGTGAAGGCATTACCAAACTGTTCTACTAACAGAGCAATTACATAAGCAAATCCACACTGATATCCGATAGCGAACCAGGTCCACTTTGCGTTGTTCATCTCTCTCTTGATAGCACCGATAGCTGCGAAGCAGGGAGCACACAGCAGGTTGAATACTAAGAAGGAGTAGCCGCTTACCTGAGTAAATGCAGCAGCTAAGTTAGCATATACATTGCCGTCTCCGCCACCGTAGAGGATACCGAGGGTACCAACGATGTTTTCCTTTGCAACAAGACCGGTGATAGATGCAACGGCTGCCTGCCAGTTGCCCCAGCCAAGAGGAATGAAGATCCATGCAATTACATTACCGATAGCTGCCAGAATGGAGCTGTCGATTTCGTCTTCGGCAAGCATGCGGAAGGTTCCGTCAACAAATCCAAAGTAAGTGGTGAACCATACAAGGATGGTGGAAAGGGTAATAATGGTACCGGCTTTCTTAATGAAGGACCAGCCGCGCTCCCACATGGAACGAAGTACGTTGCCAAGGGTAGGCATATGGTATGCAGGAAGCTCCATAACGAAGGGAGCGGGGTCGCCTGCAAACATCTTGGTCTTCTTTAACATAATACCGGAAATAATGATTGCTGCCATACCTACAAAGTATGAAGATGTTGCAACCCATGCGGAACCACCGAAGATTGCACCGGCAATCATGCCAATGAAAGGAACTTTCGCACCGCAGGGGATAAAGGTTGTTGTCATAATGGTCATACGACGGTCACGTTCATTTTCAATGGTTCTGGATGCCATGATACCCGGCACACCACAACCGGTACCTACCAACATAGGAATGAAGGACTTACCGGAAAGACCAAACTTACGGAAGATACGGTCAAGCACGAATGCGATACGGGACATATAACCGCAGGCTTCCAGGAATGCCAGTAAGAAGAACAGTACCAGCATCTGGGGAACGAAACCAAGTACTGCACCGACACCGGCGATAATACCGTCAAGGATAAGACCCTTTAACCAGTCGGCTGCACCGGCAGCATCCAGCAGCTTTTCAAATAAAACAGGGATACCGGGAACCCAGGTGCCATAGGCGGAAGTATCGGGAGCACCGTATGCTTCCTTATATTCAGTATTCAGATATTCATCTACAGCAGTCTGTAAATCTGCTTTACCAACTTCGGGAGTATCGGTAATCTCCAATGTTTCTTCATCAACTACTTCATAGGTTGCAGCTGCATCATCGGGAGTTAAGGAAACCAATTCTTCCAGAGCTGCCTTAGCGCCTTCCTCTGTGTATTCCTCAGACTCTGCATCCAGAGCATCGGCAATTTCATCGGTTCCGTATTCGGAAACAAAAGCATCGATAATGGAGTCGGAGTCACCATACTGCTCAGCAGCTTCTTCATAAGCGGAAGTACCGATGCCGAACAGATGCCAGCCATCGCCGAAGAGACCGTCATTTGCCCAGTCGGTAGCGGCAGCGCCGATGGTCTGCATAGCTATGTAGTATACTAAGAACATAATAACGGCAAAGATAGGAAGTCCCAGCCAGCGGTTAGTAACAATCTTATCGATTTTATCAGAGGTGGAAAGCTTTCCGACACTCTTTTTCTTGTAGCATGCCTTGATGATGGAAGAGATATATACATATCTTTCATTGGTAATGATACTTTCGGCATCATCATCCAGCTCCTTCTCGGCAGCCTTGATATCGGTTTCAATGTGGTCTAAGGTTGCTTTTTCAATGTTCAGCTTTGCAAGAACCTTATCATCACGTTCAAAAATCTTGATGGCATACCAGCGCTGCTGTTCTTCCGGTAAATCATGAAGGGCAGCTTCCTCGATATGAGCAATGGCATGTTCAACCACGCCTGAGAAAGTATGCATGGGAACGGTCTTGGTATTCTTTGCTGCGTCGATAGCTGCATCGGCAGCTTCCATAATACCGGTTCCCTTCAGAGCGGAGATTTCCACTACTTTACAGCCTAACTGACGGGAAAGCTCATCCAGATGAATGATGTCTCCGTTTTTCTTAACCAGGTCAATCATGTTGATGGCAACAACAACAGGAATGCCAAGCTCGGTAAGCTGTGTGGTCAGATATAAGTTACGCTCCAGATTGGTACCGTCGATGATGTTTAAGATAACATCGGGACGTTCGCCAATCAGATAATTACGTGCAACAACTTCCTCCAGTGTGTAAGGAGAAAGGGAATAAATACCGGGAAGGTCAGTTACGATGACGCCATCGTGCTTCTTTAATTTACCTTCCTTTTTCTCTACCGTAACACCCGGCCAGTTACCAACGAACTGGTTGGAACCGGTGAGAGCATTGAACAATGTGGTTTTACCACAGTTAGGATTACCCGCAAGGGCGATTCGCAAATCCATTTTATCATCCTCTCTTTCTAAAATACAATTCCTTATTCCACTTCAATCATTTCAGCATCGGCTTTTCTTAAAGAAAGCTCATAGCCGCGAACGGTAATCTCTACGGGATCGCCTAAAGGTGCTACTTTTCTGATGTAAACTTCTGTACCTTTGGTAAGACCCATATCCATGATACGGCGCTTAACAGCACCCTCTCCATGGAGTTTGACGATTTTTACGGTTTCGCCGATTTTCGTCTCTTTCAACGTTTTCATGTTTTATCCTCCTCTTCTCTCATAAAAACCAGGTCATCAGACCATAATTTTCCTTGCCATTTCCTGGTCTATTGCAACACGGGATTCTTTTACATTAACAATGACATTTCCTCCCAGTGTGTTCACGATGGTAACAGTTCCACCTACGACAAAACCTAAGTTTTCGAGGTGTTTTTTAACTTCGGGGCTGCCTCCGATTTTCTTAATGGTATTCTCTTCCCCGACATCCGCAAGATTCAGTGGCATCATAAGCATTCCTCACTTTTTGATTAGCACAAACTAACTATTTGCGCTTAAAAAAGGTTAGCTCTTGCTAACTTCTTAATTATAATATGCGCGATATCGGAATTTGTCAACCAAAAATTATACAACTTGAAATTTTTTTTGTTTAATGATAGCATAAGATTATTAACGACAATGGGTTATGTATGAAAGGGAGTATGGCATATGCGTTTACAGGAATCCGGAGAGATGTATTTGGAAACAATACATATTCTTTCTCAGAAAAACAACGAAGTTCGTTCACTTGATGTGGCAGAGTATATGGGCTTTTCCAAACCCAGTGTCAGCCGTGCGGTTCGTATTCTGAAAGAGGGCGGTTACCTTCTGATGGATGAGAACGGGTTCCTGACATTGACCGATGCCGGAAAAGAGGTAGCGGTAAAGATTTATGACCGCCATACCACACTGACCGCCATGCTGGTAAATTTGGGAGTGGACGAAGAAACAGCAGCAGAAGATGCCTGCAAAATGGAGCATGATATCAGTGACAAATCCTTTGCGGCGATTAAAAAGCATCTGCGCAACGAACATCATCAGGACGTATAAAAAAGCTGTCTGCAATTCAGGTTGCAGGCAGCTTTTTTTGTTATACTCAGGGCAGATGCAGCGTGTATACCGCATTCGCCGGAAACTCAGCGCTTGATACGTTTGTCCAGACGGGCTGCCAGGTGCGTACCGATGCTCTGGAACACCTGAACCAGCAGGATGAGGATGATAACCGCAAACAGCATGACCAGATATTTGTAACGGTAGTAGCCGTAGATGATACCGCTCATGGCGGTGTAGCCCAAAATGGTGGTAATGGCAATGGTAGCATTGGAAATCAGGGAGGGTACGCTTTCGGGAATCATGACCTTCGTAATGATCTGAAAAGGGGAAGCACCCATACTCTGCGCTGTTTCAATAATATTGGGATTTAATTCCCTGAGACTGCTTTCTACAAGTCTTGCCACAAAAGGAAATGCAGCAATAACCAGAGGCACGATGGAAGCCGTAGTACCTACGGTGGTGCCCACAATCAGTCTGGTGAGCGGGAATACCATAATCATCAGAATCAGAAACGGAACGGAACGAAGCAGGTTGATGATGACATTCAGCACGCCAAGCAGCCATTTGGGAAGGGGCAGTACACCGTCCTTTTCACCGACCACCAAAAGCACACCGAGGGGCATGCCGATGATAAAAGCAAACAGGGTGGAGAGAACCGTTACATAAAAGGTTTCCCACAGGGCAAGGGGCATATCTTCTCTTAAAATAGTGAGAGCTTCGTCAATTACTTCCGGTGCAAATAAATTATTGAACATCCTTTGTCACCTCCTGAACTAAGACATTTTCTTTCCGGGACAGATAAGCGGTGGCTTCTTTTACCACGCCTTCATCGGAAGGGAGTCCCAAAAGCATGTTGCCGTACACTTTGTCGCCGATACAGCGGGTGGAGGCATACAGGATATTGGCGGCAATGCCTTTGTCAATCGCCATCTGGGTAATCAGGGGAGAACCGGCGGCAAGGGCACCGTTAAATACCACACGCAGGACATGATCCCCGGTAAGCCCCGGAAGGAAATCCTTTGTGTTGTCCGGCATAACCAGGCGTCTTGCAGCTTCGGACTTCGGATGGGCAAATACAGTGGAAACCTCGCCTTCCTCCGCTACTTCGCCGTTGTCCAGAATAGCTACCTTGTTGCAGATTTCTTCTACTACGCTCATCTGGTGGGTGATAACGATAACCGTAATGCCGAGACGCGTATTGATATCGCGGATAAGCTCTAAGATGGAGTGAGTGGTCTTAGGGTCAAGTGCGCTGGTGGCCTCGTCGCAGAGCAGCACCTTGGGCTGCGTTGCCAGAGCACGGGCAATGGCAATACGCTGCTGCTGACCGCCGGAAAGCTGTGCGGGATAGGCATTGGCTTTGTCGGGAAGACCGACAATTTCCAGAAGCTCAAGGGCTTTTTTCTTTGCTTCTTCCGTCCTGACACCTGCAAGCTTTAAGGGAAACATGATGTTCTTTAAGCAGGTTTTCTGCATCAGCAGGTTAAAGCCCTGGAAAATCATGGTGATTTCCCGACGGATGCTTCGCAGCTCCTTCGGAGAAAGTTCGCCGATATTCTTTTTATCAATGAGAACGGAACCTTCCGTGGGACGCTCCAGCATATTGATACAACGCACCAGTGTACTCTTTCCCGCACCGCTCATACCGATGATACCGTAGATATCGCCGTCTTCTATGGTCAGGGAAATGTTTTTCAGAGCATCTACTTTTCCGTCGGAGGTCTGAAAGACCTTGGAAAGGTTTTTGATTTCAATCATGATTAATCTCCTACAATATTCAAAAGGCACATCGGTCAATGGGCCGATGTGCCGTCTGTAACCTATTTCTATAGGGTACTATTATTTTTTGATTGCGTCAAGAGTTGTCTGCTTGCCACCGTAAAGACCCATGGGCTCTACATGAACAGCCAGTACGGAAACAACGTGGGTGTTGTTTTCTGCATTGAAGTCTTCCAGATAAGGAAGATGCTGGAAATAGTTGGCATCCACTTCACCGCTGTCAACTACCTTGTTGGGCTGTACGTAGTCGGTGTATTCGATGATGTTAAGGGTGACATTCTTTTCAGCTAAGATATCCTTTACTACGGAAAGCACTTCTGCATGAGGAGAAGGGGTAGCTGCTACGGAGATGGTGGTTCCGCTTAATGCATCGTAATCAACGGTTGCATCGTAGCCGTCGCCGGGATTTTCTACAACACTGATAACAGCGCCGTCATAGTTTGCTGCAATGTAATCTGCAACCTGCTTGCTGGAAAGAGCTGCAACCAGAGCCTTGGTCTTGTCGGTTTCTTCGTTGCCTTCCTTAACGGCTAAGATGTTGCTGTATGCGGAAGAGGAACCTTCCATTACTAAGGCATCGGTGGTAGGATTGATGCCGGCGGGCAGTGCGTAGTTGCTGTTAATGACTGCATAGTCAACATCCTGCAATACATTGGGAAGCTGTGCGGCTTCTACTTCATTGAAAGTAATGTTGTAAGGATTTTCTTCGATATCCTTAATAGTTGCGGTGATACCGGCGCCTTCCTTTAAGGTGATATAACCCTGGTCTGCTAAAAGCAGAAGTGCACGGGCCTCGTTTGTGGTATCGTTAGGAACTGCAATGGTGACACCTGATGCACTCTTGCCGCATCCGGCTAAGGACAGTGTCAGGACAGCTGCCAGGGCTGTTGTAACAATGGCTGATAATTTCTTTCTCATAATTTTTCTCCCTCTTTCTCTTCGGTGTTGTACCGAAACATTTAGTTTATAAACTGTATTATACAAAGATTTTACATTTTGTATAATATGTGAAACGAATAAGCAGCTATAGGATGAGCCTATAACTTAAGATACTTTTTGATTTCTTCTATATATAAGCGTCCCATTTTGGAGAGCAGGGTGTTTTTGCGGATGATGTACCCGATTTCCATGGTGTCGTCCACCGCCTTGTCCTCGGCTTCAAAAGGAACGGCAAGATAATCGTCGCCGTTTAATTCCTCACAGATGATACCGGAGCAGAGAGTGTAGCCGTTTAAGCCGATCATCAGATTTAACATGGTTGCCCGGTCGTTTGCTTTGATGATGCGGGGATATTCGCAGGTGCTTAAGATTTCCTCTGCATAATAAAAGGAAGAGGACTCGCCCTGTTCAAAGGAAAGACAGGGATACTGCTGCAGTTCGGGCAGAGTTATGCTTTTCTGCTTTGCCAGCGGGTGGCCTTTCCAAAGATAAACGTAGGGCTTACAGTGGATAATGCTATGAAATTCCAACTGCTGTGAGGATAAGATTTTCAAAAGCGCCTTCCGGTTAAAATCACTCAGATACAGGATGCCGATTTCGCTCCGCATGGTGCTCACATCGTCGATGACTTCCTTTGTCTTGGTTTCTCTTATGGCAAATTCGTACTTGGAGGTATCGAAGGTTTTTACCATTTCCACAAAGGCTTTTACCGCAAAAGAATAGTGCTGGGTGGAAACTCCGAATTTTTTCTTCAAGTTGCCGGCCTTGCCGTATTTTTCTAAAAGCTCCTTGTACTGGGCATAGACCTGGCGGGCATAGAGGAGAAATTCCGTACCGTCGTTTGTAAGCGTCACGCCCCTGCCGCCGCGGTTGAAAATGGTAATCCCCAGCTCCTTTTCCAGTTCCTTTACGGCGCCCGTCAGGGACGGTTGCGCCACATATAAAATTTCGGCGGCTTTGTTTAACGAACCGCACTCCGAAATGGTGATGACATAATTAAGCTGTTGCAGAGTCATGGAAGATCCTTCTTTCTGTCAGTTTTTTCTACCATGATTATAAGGAAGAAGTCCGTATTCTGGCAAGAGGGGATTTGTCCGGTTGACAGAAAAAAACACAATGCGTATACTTTAAGAACAGAAAGAAAAACGAGGTTTCTATATATATGGAAAAGAAAGCAATTATTGCCATGAGCGGAGGTGTGGACTCTTCCGTAGCGGCATATCTGATGAAAAAGGACGGTTTTGACTGTATAGGCGTCACCATGAAGCTGTTTACCAACGATGAAATCGGCGTGTCCAGAGAGCATACCTGCTGTTCCCTCGATGATGTGGAGGATGCCAGAAATGTGGCGCATAAGCTGGATATGCCTTACTATGTGTTCAATTTCGCCGATAAATTTGAAACGGACGTCATAGACCGCTTTGTCTGTGCCTACGAGCACGGCTGTACACCCAATCCCTGCATCGACTGTAACCGCTTCTTAAAGTTTGATAAATTGTACCATCGGGCGCAGGAGCTGGGCTGTGATTACGTGGTAACCGGTCATTATGCCCGTATAGAGCAGGACGAAAAAACGGGACGATTCTTATTAAAAAAGGGACTGGACCCCACCAAAGACCAGGGCTATGTACTGTATGCCATGACCCAGGAGCAGCTTGCCCATACCATTTTTCCACTGGGCGCCATGAACAAGACGGAAACCAGACAGATTGCCGAGGAGCAGGATTTCATCAACGCCAGAAAACATGACAGCCAGGATATCTGCTTTGTCCAGAACGGCTGCTACGCGGATTTTATTCAAAAATATACCGGTAAAAATTACCCCGGGGGCGATTTCGTGGATATAAACGGCAACGTACTTGGAAGACATAAGGGTATCATCCGCTATACCATCGGGCAGCGCAAAGGACTGGGACTTGCCTTAAAAGAGCCCATGTATGTAAAAGAGGTGAACACGGAAAACAACACGGTAGTGCTGGCAAGGGAGGAAGAGCTTTACGACAAAGTCCTGACTGCCGATGATGTGAACCTGATTTCCGTGGAAGAAATCAAAGAGCCCATGCGTGTGAAGGCAAAGGTGCGTTACCGCCAGCCGGAGCAGTGGGCGACCGTGACCCAGACCGGAGCGGACGAAATCCGGGTGGAATTCGACGAGCCCCAGAGAGCCATTACCAAAGGACAGTCCGTGGTTTTGTACGACGGCGATGTCATTGTGGGCGGCGGTACCATCAAAACCGTGGGCGAAGTGTAAAATTTTCCTTTGCGGACGAAAAAAGTTATGCTATAATGAGCTGTGCTCACAAGAAAGCACAGATGCCCGCAAGGGCTTTTGGAGATGTACTCAAGTGGTGAAGAGATCGCTCTCGAAAAGCGACAGGTCGGCACAACCGGCGCGAGGGTTCGACCCCCTCCATCTCCGTTAAAAATTAAGCAAAAATAAAAGGCGTGGACCGCGAACCATGCCTTTTATTTTTGTATATTTTGTGGTAAAATAAATAGCGATAAATTTTATACAGGAGGGCAAACGGATGATTAGAATCGGAATGCTGACAAGCGGCGGGGACTGCCAGGCATTGAACGCAGCTATGCGCGGTGTGGTAAAGACCCTGGTAAACAGCGGGGAAAAGGTAGAAATTTATGGTTTTCTGGATGGATACAGAGGTCTTATTTATGGAAATTACAGAATGCTTACGGGCAAAGATTTTTCCGGCATTCTCACTGTGGGCGGTACGATTTTGGGTACATCCCGTACACCCTTCAAACTCATTCATGAGCCGGACGAAAACGGCATTGACAAAGTAGAGTCCATGAAGAAAAACTACAAGAAGCTGAAGCTGGACTGTCTGGTGATCTTAGGCGGCAACGGCACCCACAAGACCGCAAATCTTCTTCGTGAAGAAGGCTTGAATGTGGTAACCCTGCCCAAGACCATTGATAATGATTTGTGGGGTACGGATATGACCTTCGGTTTCCAGAGTGCGGTTGATATTGCAACAAATGCCATTGACTGCATTCATACCACTGCGGCGTCCCACGGCAGAGTTTTCATTGTAGAAGTTATGGGACACAAGGTAGGCTGGCTGACCCTGAATGCCGGTATGGCAGGCGGTGCGGACATCATCCTTATCCCTGAAATTCCTTATGATATTGATAAAGTAGCGGAAGCCATTGAGAAACATCATGAAAATGGCAGCCGTTTCACCATTATTGCAGTGGCAGAGGGTGCCATTTCCAAAGAAGACGCCAAGCTTTCCAAGAAAGAGTACAAGGAGAAACTGCGCAATCGTCCTTATCCTTCCGTTTCCTATGAAGTGGCAGCACAGATTCAGGAAAAGACCGGCAGGGAAGTCCGCGTAACCGTACCCGGACATGTGCAGAGAGGCGGCAGCCCCGACCCTTACGACAGAGTACTTGCCAGCAGACTGGGTTCTGAAGCAGGCAAATTGATTCTGGACGGAGAATACGGCTTCATGGTAGGTTACAAGAACCGTGAAATCGTAAAGGTTCCTCTTGAAGAGGTAGCCGGTAAGTTAAAAACCGTATCTCCCGATGCAAGCATCGTAAAGGAAGGAAAGTTGCTGGGCATCTGCTTCGGCGATTAAGGGTATTATGTCTTATACAGCTCTTTACAGAAAGTTCCGCCCGGCGAAATTCGAGGATGTCAAAGGGCAGGAGCATATTGTAACGACCTTGAAAAACCAGATTAAGGCAAACCGTATCGGACATGCCTATCTGTTTACGGGCACCCGTGGTACCGGTAAAACTACGATTGCCAAAATTTTTGCAAGGTCTGTAAATTGTGAAAATCCCATAGACGGAAGTCCCTGCGGAGAATGTGCCGTATGTAAGGCGATTGCCGCCGGGGCGTCCATGAACGTGATCGAAATCGATGCGGCGTCCAACAACAGCGTGGACAATATCCGTGAGATTGTGGATGAAGTATCGTACTCTCCCGCTGAGGGAAAGTATAAGGTTTATATTATCGATGAAGTGCATATGTTGTCCATAGGAGCATTCAATGCACTGCTGAAAACACTGGAGGAGCCGCCTTCTTACGTTATTTTTATACTGGCGACCACGGAAGTCCATAAAATTCCCGTGACCATTCTTTCCCGGTGCCAGCGCTACGATTTCCGAAGGATTTCCATTGACACCATTGCGGACCGCATGCGGGAGCTGATGGATGCCGAGCACGTACAGATTGAAGAACGGGCGCTCCGCTACATAGCGAAAGCGGCGGACGGCTCCATGCGTGACGGCTTAAGCCTTCTGGACCAGTGCATTGCATTCCATTTAGGACAGGAACTGACCTACGACAAGGTGCTTGACGTACTGGGCGCCGTGGATACGGAGGTATTCAGCCGGCTGTTCCGCAGTCTGCTTGCCGCAGATGCTTTAAAGTGCATTACCATATTGGAAGAAATTGTCATGCAGGGAAGGGAGCTGGTGCAGTTTGTAAGCGATTTTGCCTGGTACATGCGCAACCTGATGCTGGCAAAATCCACGGATGAAATCGAGGATGTTATCGATGTTTCTTCCGAAAATCTTGCCCGCCTGAAGGAAGAGGCGGAAATGGCGGATATGGAAACGATTATGCGCTATATCCGTATCTTTTCCGAGCTTTCCAATCAGGTACGGTATGCTTCCCAGAAGCGTATTCTCATTGAACTGGCGCTCATCAAAATGTGCAGACCCGCCATGGAAACTTCGCAGGATGCCATTTTAGACCGCATCCGGCAACTGGAGGACAAAATGGAGCACGCATCCTTTCTTCCGGAGGGAATGACGCCTGATATGTTTATGACTTCTCAACCGGGGGCGCCTGCGGTAAAGAAAGCACGTCCTGAGCTTCCCAAGGCAATACCGGAGGAAGTGGAAAAAATTGTAAAAAGCTGGCCTTCCATCGTAGGGGATGCGGACAATCCCATGAAGACGTATTTAAAAACGGCACGTTTAAGCCTCGGCGGAGACAACCGTCTTATGGTGGTGCTGCCGGACGGACTGGCAAGTGATTATTTCCAGCAGAATGAAGAAAACAGAGAGGCGCTGAAACGCCTTTTGGGTGATTTTTCCGGAAAGGATGTGGATGTGAACTTCCAGTCCGTGAAATCGGAAAGAGAGTTTGAAGACTCCTTTGTGGACATTTCCAAGATACTCAACATGGAAGTGGAAGTGGAGGACTAAATCTTCTTATAAAGTTAAACAGATGATGTGAATAAAAAGTAAAAAATGCAGGAGGATATGACAAAATGGCAAAAAGAGGTGGCTTTCCGGGAGGCGCAATGCCCGGCAACATGAGTAATCTGATGAAACAGGCACAGAGAATGCAGCGTCAGATGGAAGAAGGCCAGAAGGAACTGGAAACAAAAGAATTCACGGCGGCAGCAGGCGGCGGAGCGGTGGAAGTAACCGTAACCGGTAAAAAAGAAGTGGTAAAGGTGAAACTTGCCGAAGAAGTCGTTGACCCCGAAGATATTGAAATGCTGCAGGATTTAATCGTAGCGGCAACCAACGAAGCGCTCCGTAAGGCAGAAGAAGAAAACGCAGCCATGATGAACCGCATGACAGGCGGACTGGGCGGAGGATTTCCTTTCTAATGGAAATGTACAGCGGTTATATCAATAAGTTAATAGAAGAACTGGCAGCCCTTCCCGGAATCGGCAGCAAATCCGCGCAGAGACTGGCGTTCCACCTGATAAATATGCCCAAGGACAAAGTGGACAGACTGGCAACCACCATTATGGAGGCAAAGGCGAATGTCAGGTACTGCAAGGAATGCTATACCCTGACGGACAAAGAGATCTGTCCCATTTGCGCCAATAAAAACCGCAACCATGCACAGATTATGGTGGTGGAAAACAGCAGGGATTTGGCAGCCTATGAAAAGACCGGCAAATACGAGGGCGTGTACCATGTACTGCATGGCGCCATTTCGCCCATGCTGGGAATAGGCCCTGGTGACATTAAACTGAAAGAGCTGATAAGCAGACTGGAGGGCGACGTGGACGAAGTGATTATCGCCACCAATTCCAGTCTGGAAGGCGAAACTACAGCCATGTATATCAGCAAGCTCATTAAGCCTACGGGCATTAAAGTAACGAGAATTGCCAGCGGCGTGCCGGTGGGCGGTGACCTGGAATACATTGACGAGGTGACACTGCTCCGCGCACTGGAGGGTCGTGTGGAGATGTAATGCGGCTCTATATACTTATGGGGAAAAAGGATCGGAGGATAAGAAAATGTCAGAAGTATCTGTAAAAAAAGAAGAATTCGGAACCACACCGCAGGGAGAAAAGATTTATGCGTACACACTGTCCAACAAAAACGGCATGAGTGTAACCATATTGAACTTCGGCGCAAACGTAAACAGCATCCGCGTTCCGGACAAAAACGGCAAGGTGGAAGATGTGGTGCTGGGCTTTGACAAACTGGAAAATTATTATGCAAACTACAGCTTTTTCGGAGCAGCGATAGGCCCGATTGCCAACCGTACAGGCGGGGCAAAGTTTACCCTTAACGGAACCGAATACCATCTGGATGTGAATGATGGCGTCAACAATTTACATAGCCATCTGGATAAGGCATTTCATAAGAGAGTCTGGGATGCACAGGTGGGAGAGGACTTTGTAAAGTTTACCTTAAAGGAGGCGGACGGCAGTCTGGGACTTCCCGGCAACCGCAAGGTCAGCCTGGTCTACACCCTGACAGATGACAACCGGATTGAAATGCATTATCATATGGAAAGTGACAGGGACACTGTCTTCAATATGACCAATCACTCTTACTTTAACTTAAAGGGACAGGGTAACGGAAAAATTGAAGACCATGTACTCTGGCTCAAAGCTTCCCACTTTACCCCGGTAGTAAAAGGCAGCATCCCTACCGGAGAGATTGCTCCCGTAGCCGGAACTCCCATGGACTTTACAACGGCGCACAGAGTGGGCGAGCACATTGCGGATGATTACGAGCAGACCAATCTGGCAGGCGGTTACGACCACAACTGGGTAATTGACGATTTTGACGGCAGTCTTAAGCATTTTGCTACCGTAGAAGAGCCGGAAAGCGGAAGAATCATGAAAGCCTACACCAACCTGCCCGGCGTGCAGTTTTATGCGGGCAACTTTATCGGCGAGGAAGAAGGAAAGGGCGGCGCCCTTTACGGAAAGAGAAGCGGTCTCTGTCTGGAAACACAGTTCTATCCCGACACCGCCAATAAGGCGCAGTTCCCGTCTGCAACCTTTGGACCCGACAGAATTTACGATTACAGCACCGTGTACGAATTCGGCGTGAAATAACAAAAGATTATCAAAAATACCCTGTTTACAGGGAAAAGAAAACCGGTCCGGTTACAGGGACCGGTTTTTTGTGCTCCGGTGTCGAAAACTTATGGGACAGGCTCCCATATTTCGAGGGAATGTGCAAAAGAAAAGGTGTATACTGTCCGCAAAATGAAAGCGGGGGGACGGATATGGAACTGCCAAAGAACCTTATACAGATGGGAAAACCGGACAGAACACACAAGATTTTTGTTGAAGACTACATTATATCCTACATAAAAGAATGGAACCGTGAGTCGGACGGTCAGCCCGCGGGCATTGCATTGTACGGACAGGTTTACAAGGAAAGTAATTACAAATACTACTTTATGTACGGCGCCTCCAGAATTGAAGGCCTTGACAGAAGGGGACCGTATCTTTCCCAGTCCGACCGGGAAGAAATCAACAATGTGGGCAACCGGTACTTTGAAGAATACTCCTTTTTGGGGTGGTGCATTGTCCGGGAAGAACTGCCGGAAACCATTTTTCTGGATACCCGCGGGAAGGCCATTGAAGTGAACGGATATGCCTGCTTCTTTGAAAAGAACGAGAGCATGCTTAATTTCATGCTGGAAATGAACGAACGGGAAAAAAGATGTGCAAGACAGGCGGAAAGCAATCCGGAAAATGCTGTTATGGATAACGCATGGGCGGATGCATCACCGGCGGCACAGGACGGACAGGCTGACGGGCAGACGGAAACAACCGCTTTTCAGGGCGAATACGGCGGCAATTATCGCAGCCTTCCACTGGAAAACCGCATAGCTGCCGCGAAAAAGTCTTCGGATAAAAATGCCGCTTCGGAAAAAACAGCTTCTTATAAAGAGAAAAACAGGCAGATGATAAAGCACTTAGAGCGGTTGAAAATGGCGGCAGCAGCTATGTTTACAGTGTTATGCGTCATCGGCATCACCACCATAAACGACTCCGATAAAATAGAAGAAATGCAGGTGGCGGCAAGGCAGGTTATTACCGATTTGTCCCAGCAGAAAATTCCGGATGCGGAGAATGACAATGCTCTCACAGTCAATGGCTCGGCGCATACCGCCGGTTCCGGTGACACTGTCCTTACCGGCGGCAACGGTACCGCTCACACCACAGGCATTGACGATGGAAACACCGCAGGCACGGCAACAAACGGCACTGCCCTTACCGACGGCAATACGGCAACGGCAAACGGCACCACCACCGGTACCAATTCCATCGGTACCAATTCCACCGGTACATCCGGCACCACCACGGGAAACTCTGCGGATGGCATGCCGTGGCCGGATGTCACCCCGCCGGATGCATTCCCCACCGGCACCACCACCGGAACTACCGGCACCACGCAGACCGCAACGCAGCCGACATCGTATACCATTATGCGGGGCGACACTCTCAATGCCATCTGCCGCAGAAAGTACGGGGATTTGGGCATGGTAAAGCAGGTGTGCGAACTGAACGGCATAAAAAATCCAAATAACATAGAAGTAGGACAAACTATTTTACTTCCCTGATATTTATGTGTTATACTGTGGAGAAGAAAGAGAGTATACCATGGCAGATATCAGGAACTTTAACGGAAACGAATCCAAAACAAAACAGAAAAATCCGCTGCGGAAGCAAAGCAACCTTCGTCTGCTGAAAAATGAAGATACAGCAGATTACAAAGAGAAAATCCGCAAACACCGGCTCAGTAATCTGTACAAGACCACGCTGGTGATTGTGATTTGTGCCGCAGTGGTGCTTCTTTTATTTATTTTATACCGCAATAAAAGATATACGGACTATACGGTAAAAACCGCGGTTCCCCAGGTGTTTGTGGGAGGTACGGAAAGCCTGCGTCTGGGAGAAAATATCCTGTCCTACAGTAAGGACGGCGCAAGATGCATGGACTCGGCGGGAAATGTCATCTGGAACCAGACCTATGAAATGCAGAATCCCATCATATCCGTCTGCGAAGATGTGGTTGCCATTGCCGATTACAACGGACGAACCATTTACATACAAAGCTCCGCCAAGCAGCTTGGCACCATTACAACCAATCTTCCCATCCGAAATCTGGAAGTGGCAAGCAACGGTGTCGTATCCGCGGTAGTGGAGGACAGCAAGGTAACCTGGATTTATGTGTTTGACACAGCCGGCAAAGAACTTTTGAAATTCCACATCACCATGGAGCAGACCGGTTATCCCATAGCGGTGAGCCTGTCGCCCAACGCTCTTTTGTGTGCGGTATCTTATTTTTATGTGGATGCAGCGGAAATGAAATCCAGCATTGCTTTTTATAATTTCGATGAATACGGCAAAAACCAGACGGACAATCTGGTAGGCGGCTACGATTATTCCGATACTGTGGTTCCCTGCATCTGCTTTATGAACAACTCGGCGGCGTTCGCCATCGGAGACGACTGCCTGCTCTTCTTTGCGGGTGGACAGAAGCCGGAGCTCAAGACAGTATATTATTTTGATACGGAAATCCGGAGCATTTACCACAACGAAGAATATGTGGGACTGGTGTTTGAAAACCAGACAGGCGACAAAACATACCGTCTCGAAATCTATGATAAAAGCGGCAATCTTGTGAGAAAGCAGGATTTTGACATTGCCTATGATGATATCGTATTTTACCAGGACACTTATACTATCTACAACGAAGAGGCATGCCTTATCGGAACCATGGACGGCAGAATAAAATATAACGGAACTTTTCAGGAAAAGGTAAATCTTCTGATACCCAACGGCAAAGGCTATACCTATACACTGGTGACGGAGGATGCCCTGCAGACAATACAGTTAAAA
>OHKO01000164.1_pt1 | contig 21397 bp, 19 predicted proteins | sample 1568851 | NCBI WGS metagenome assembly OHKO01 (sample SAMEA3879549, study PRJEB24766) | human gut metagenome | biome: human-associated habitat; feature: feces | place: USA | collected 1985/1987 | reverse complement strand
ATATAATAAATTCATGGATAAAACAGAAGCTATTAACCGTCTGCGGTATGAAAAGCCGAATATGCAGATTTGCTTTCGGACAGAAGATGCTTTGAAAAAGCTGCATTTCCGACATGCATTGCATGAGTGATGGATATCTTGCAGAAGAGCTTGAGATAGAGTATAAAAAGGGTATATAATAAAAAAGTTCGGGTTCAGATAACAGGACAGAAAAACAGGGCACATTTTTCATATCCCGATCAATATGGGATAAGCGAGGAAACACAAATGAGTAACTACGAAAAACCAGTTGTTGTAATGGCAGAAGAAAGCACAGAGGGCGTGTATCTTGCAAGCGGAGATCACCTGGAACAGTGCAGATTTGGAAGAACAGAGGCATCTGCAGGGGCAGATGCGTGCCAGGAATGTTCTAAGAGCGGTGGAAAGAGAGCTACTCCTTTGCCGGGAGAAGAATCTGCAAGGAGAGATGATTTTAAAAGCTGCGTGGACAATATGCCGATCAAGCAGTAGAAATGAGGAACAGTATGCAGCCAGCGATCATTTATGAAGATGAAGACATTATCGTCTGTAAAAAACCGGCAGGCGTGGCGACACAGACCAGACGCATCGGGCAGGCGGACATGGAGAGCCTGCTAAAAAATTACCGTGCATCCAAAGGGGAGCTTCCTTATATTGGTGTGGTACATCGGTTAGACCAGCCGGTGGAAGGAATTATGGTGTTTGCAAAAAATAAAGAAGCAGCGGCAGATCTAAGCCGCCAGATCAAAACAAAACTGGCGGACAAATATTATTATGCGATGACGGACGGCGTGCCGGAAAAGAAAAAAGGAACCTTAGAGGATGAACTTTTACAGAATGGAAAGACAAATACCTCCGAGGTGGTGGAAAGAGGAACACCGCAGGCAAAACATGCCAGCCTTTCCTATGAGGTGGTCGAGCAGGATGGAAAACATGCCGTTTTGCGTATCAAACTTGATACCGGACGCCACCATCAGATCCGGGTGCAGCTTGCACATGCAGGGATGCCGATCGTTGGGGATAAAAAGTACAACTTCAAAGAAAACATTGCACCGTCGGGCGGACAGCTTGCACTGTGCTCTTTTAAGATCGCGTTCCGGCATCCGAAAACGCATAGAAAACTGGAGTTTGAAATTGACAAGCCTTTTGGTTTATCATAAAATAAATCCAAAGGTTTAGATAGAAGAGTAAGGAGATTTATCATGGCAAAGGACAAGAAGTTAGTAGAGGCAATCACTTCCATGGAGGAAGATTTTGCCCAGTGGTATACAGATGTGGTCAGGAAAGCGGAACTGATCGATTATTCATCCGTAAAGGGATGTATGATCCTTCGTCCGGCAGGCTATGCGATCTGGGAAAATATTCAGCATGAGTTAGACCGCCGTTTCAAAGAGACCGGTGTTGAGAACGTATATTTACCGCTGTTTATCCCGGAGAGTCTGTTAGAGAAAGAAAAAGATCATGTGGAGGGATTTGCACCGGAGGTTGCATGGGTAACTTATGGTGGTTTGAATCAGCTTCCGGAACGTCTGTGTGTCAGACCGACTTCTGAGACATTGTTCTGTGATTTCTATAAAAACATCATCCAGTCTTACCGTGATCTGCCAAAGGTATATAACCAGTGGTGTTCTGTTGTAAGATGGGAGAAGGAGACACGTCCTTTCTTACGTTCCAGAGAGTTCTTATGGCAGGAGGGACACACCGCACATGCGACCGCAGAGGAAGCAGAGCAGAGAACCGTACAGATGTTAAATGTCTATGCGGATTTCTGTGAGGAAGTATTAGCAATGCCGGTTGTACGCGGACAGAAGACGGAAAAAGAAAAATTTGCAGGTGCGGAGGCAACTTACACGATCGAAGCACTGATGCATGATGGAAAGGCATTACAGTCAGGAACCAGCCACAACTTTGGCAATGGATTTGCGAAAGCATTTGGCATCCAGTATACGGATAAAGATAACAAACTTCAGTATGTATATCAGACATCCTGGGGTATGACGACACGTCTGATCGGCGCGATCATCATGGTACACGGAGATGATTCGGGTCTGGTGCTGCCGCCGCGTATTGCACCGGTACAGGCTATGGTCATCCCGATCCAGCAGCAGAAAGACGGTGTGCTTGACACTGCAAAAGAAGTCTGTGAACGCATCGGAAAAGTCTGCCGTGCAAAACTTGATGATTCCGACAAGAGCCCGGGATGGAAGTTCTCTGAGCAGGAAATGAGAGGTATCCCGGTTCGTATCGAACTTGGACCAAAGGATATCGCAGCAGGCAAATGTGTGGCAGTACGCCGTGATACCAGAGAGAAGATTGAGATCGCATTAGACGAACTTGAAGCAAAACTGCCAGAGTTGTTAGAGCAGATTCAGAAAGATATGTTTGCGCGTGCAAAAGCACACAGAGATGCACATATCTGGGATGCACATAATTACGAAGAATTTACCACGATTGCAAATGAGAAACCGGGCTTTATCCGTGCAATGTGGTGTGGGGATCAGGCTTGCGAGGACAAGATCAAAGAAGACCTTGCAGTGACCTCACGCTGTATGCCGTTTAACGATCAGGAGCACATTTCAGATGTCTGTGTATGCTGTGGAAAGCCGGCACACAAATTAGTATATTGGGGTAAAGCATACTAAGATAATTAATAGTCTGTTTGAAAACAGATGGATTACTTTGAATGAAAACGGAACTGGAAAATGATCCGGGGAACACAGCCAGGTTTCACGGATCACAATGTTCTGTTTTCATTTTACATAATATGAAAACGATTCCGGTAGCGTTTCTACGATGAATTACAGGACAGAAAAAGTACATGTAACACAAAATATTATTTTTCCAGGGGGCAGGAGAAGATGATAGAAAAATATTATGATGGTGCGATAGAACAGGTAGCAGCCGGTTTGGGAACTGTGGAAAAGAACTATCTTTTAGTCAGATACAGTGGACAATTTTCCGTAGAAAACTTAAATGATACAAAGCAGCTTGAGAAAAATGAAGACATTTTCGTACAGGTACATGAATTTGAAACGGGGGAGATTACCTGTGCGTATGAGCCGTATCTTACCATGATCTGTGATGGGTTCAGGCGGTATATGACGGGAACGTTTGAAGAATTTATGGAAACGTGCGATGTGTATTATCTGCACCGGCCGGTTTTGCTTGGTTATTTTAATCAGGATAATACAGGGCGGGAGGAGATCATTTTGCTTGATGAGGTGGCATATGAGCAGGAACGCATGTTGGCGGCACTTGAGCGCATGCTGTGTGCCATTGCTGACAGGCATCCGGTTCTGTTTGTTTTGAACCGTTTTCAGCTGGCTTCTAAAAGTACCATGCAGCTTACGGCGCGCTTTTTGAAATGTGAAAACTGCAATATCGGTCTTGTGCTTGGCGTGAGTGATATCCAGGCAATGCCGGAATTTCTGGTGCCGGACTGGGAAATGCTGTATGAGACATTAGATGATGGCAGTAAGATTTATCATATCGGAAATTCTGGCAGAAAAAAAGAAGAAACCATAGATGACGAAAAATACGTTGACTATGGAAGTGAAAAAGTGTACCGGAAACTGCAGAATATGGTCGAATTTCTTGATTTTGACCAGGCGGCATATTATTTAGAAACCATTGAGCGAAAGATAAAATTTGATAATCTTTTAGTGGATGATGCCGCGCGTTTTCGCATGTGGCTCTTATTTGTCAAAGTATCGATTTTAAGACAGGATATTCCAAAAGCGCTTGAAATCTGCGAGGATCTGGAAAAAATCCATCTTGCCGGAAAGGAAGAGGAGTGTGCATATGAGCAGGATTATCTGATCGCGACCGCATATATGTACCAGGGAAAATTAAAAGAGGCTTTGGAGATGGCAGGAGAAACATACCGCATCGCCGGGAAAATGTCCGATGATTACCGGATGTTTTTATCCGAACTGTTGGAGGCAAAGATCCAGATGTCCGGCTGGTATAACATCTTTTTCTGTGCACAGGATGTAAAGATAAAGGAAAGCCTGATCCAGAATCTGATCCGTTACAACTATCGCAATCACCTGGCACATGTATATATTTATGCGTATGATAACAAGCCGGAGATCGTGAAAAAAGCAAACCAGTCCGAGGAGCTTCTGATTTATTTCAGCAGGGGAATCCGCATAGCAAAAAAACTTGGAAATGAGTATCTGATCAATATGGCATACCAGAAAAATATTATGCTGTCATCGACAAACGGTATGTATGAGATATCTCTGCTTTATTCGGTGAGGACTTATGAGGCACTGAAAGATAAAAGATCAATCCAGGCAGGGCGTATTTATTCGGGGATTGCATATAACTTATGTGCGATCGGTGAAAATGAGCGCGCGATGGCTTATTACAGGCATGCAATCCGTCTGTTTTATCATCTGAGGGAACCGGAAGATATTGCGGAAGTGCAGTATAACATGTCTTTAAACTGCATTATGTGTGGACAATATGAAAAGGCGGAGTTTTATCTGACACAGTGCATGAAAGCGGTGGAGCGTCTGCATTTAAACAGCTTAAGAGTCTGCAATCTATCCAAATTATATGGACTGCTCGCTCTTGTGTCGATCTTAGAGGGTAACCGGTTTAACTGTGAACGTTATTTAAACAACTGCAGGCAGTTTTTAAATTACGTTATAGAAAAAGAAAAGATGGGGGATAGGTTTGGAACAGTCCACGATTATGCAAAGGTCGATGATGACATGTTTTTGTATACATTCTCCCGCGGACTTCTTGCTGTACACGATGGAGAGTATAAAAAGGCAGACGCAGATTATGAGAAAGCGGAGGATTATCTGAGCCGATCCGAGGGAAATCAGTTTTTCAGCTATGCACTTTTCCAGCAAAAGCGGATGGAATGTTTCAAATGTCTCGAAAATCAGAAAGGTTATGAGAAGCAGAAAAAAACGTTAGAAGAATACGAAAGGCAGCATTTCAGTACCTATGGAAAACTGGCGAAAAAAATGATGGATACACTGCCGCCGGTGGATGAGGCGGACGGGCAGCAGGATGTTTCCGAACAGGAATTAGACGTACTGCTCTGGCAGGAGAGCATGGTATTAGCCTATAAGAGCAAGAAACACCAGCTGGATTTTATTTCGACCTGGCAGAAACTGATTGATGTGACCGGGGTCTGTGCAGAGGAAATGATCGATGCGGTCATGAAAACATTTTTAAATCACTTTAATGTGGACTGTGCGGTGTATGCGCGCTGTATGGAGAGACAGACGCAGGTATTATACAATAATACCGGGATCGATTTAAACGAGGAGCGGACGGGCAGGATCATCGCATCTTTAAAGCGGAATCCGGGAGGCTACGCGATCTCAAAGATCAGCAGCAACTATAACGAACACCAGGATATCACGGCATTGTTTGGTGAGGATGACGTGTGCTCTTTGGTGGCGGTGCCGTATTTTAACAATGCAAAACTCGAAAGTTTTCTGATCACCTATGTGAGGATGAAGGATAACTGGCATTCTTCCGTAAACCGGTATATGCTCGACGAAGATGATTTAAATATGTATCAGCTTTTATTCCGCGAGGTAAAATATTCTTTGAACCGTCTGGACGCATATGATAAAATATACGAGATGAACAATAAACTTTACCTCGCAGCAGTCACTGACCAGCTCACCGGAATTTACAACAGGGAAGGTTTTTACCGTAGGATCAAAGATCTGATAGATGAATTTTCGGGTGGAAAACGGAAACCGGAACTGGGTCTGATGTTTATTGATCTCGATAATTTTAAGCATTATAATGATACTTACGGTCATGATGTCGGCGACCTGGTTTTAAAGGAAATGGCAGATATTTTTTCCGGTCTGTGTGAAAAACAGGGATTTGTCTGCCGCTATGGTGGAGATGAATACATTATTGTATTTTTCACCGCGGATAAAGAAAGGCTGAAGGAAACGGCAAAGCAGATCTATCAGAAGATCGATCAGGCGGACGGTTTTGAAAAAGCGATTTCTGAGAAACTGAAAAAACAGATTTCCATCCGGAAAGAGCAGCGCATTTCCTGCTCCATTGGAATCGTGTTGGCAGAAGACATTCATGGCGAGGAAGAAATCAACCAGATGATCAAGAGGGCGGATGATCTGCTCTATTCGATCAAGACAACGAAAAAGGGAACTTACCGTATATGAAAATCGTTTTGCCGGAAAAAGTAAAATTTATCATAGAAACATTGGAAACACACGGGTATGAGGCATATGCAGTCGGCGGATGTGTGCGTGATACCATGTTACACCGCACACCGGGCGACTGGGACATCACGACGCAGGCGAAACCGGAGCAGGTCAAAGAAATATTTGCCGAAAAGAACATTCATACCATTGACACCGGGATCCAGCACGGAACCGTGACTGTGATGGTGGAACATGAGGGATTTGAGGTGACGACCTACCGGATCGACGGGGAATATGAGGATGCGAGACATCCGAAAAATGTACAGTTTACCGCGAGTCTGTTAGAGGATTTAAAAAGGCGTGATTTCACGATCAACGCCATGGCGTACAATGACAAAAACGGCCTGATCGACGCGTTTGACGGTGTGGGTGATTTAGAGCGCGGCGTGATCCGCTGTGTGGGATGTGCCATGGAACGTTTTTCCGAGGATGCACTGCGGATGCTTCGCGCCGTGCGTTTTGCGGCGCAGCTTGGGTTTGCCATCGAGGCAGAGACAAAAGAAGCGATGGTAAAACTTGCGCCTGATATTGCAAAAATCAGTGCGGAGCGGATACAGACTGAACTGGTAAAATTAATTACATCCGCACATCCGGGAGAAATCAGGACTGCATGGGAAACAGGACTTACGGCAGTGTTTCTGCCGGAGTTTGACCGTATGATGGCGACACCGCAGAATACAAAGCATCATTGTTATTCGGTCGGGGAGCACACGGTGGCAGCGCTGGAACATATTGTGGGAGATAAGGTACTGCGCCTTACCATGCTGTTACATGATGTGGCAAAACCTGTGTGCAGAACCACGGATGCTTCCGGCAATGACCATTTTTACGGACATCCCAAAGAAGGCAGTGAGATGGCAAGAAAGATCCTCCGCCGGTTAAAGTTTGACAATGACACGACCGATAAGGTGTGCCGGCTGGTGTGCTGGCATGATGACAATCCGCCGCTTTCCGAGAAAAACGTAAGAAGGGCGGTAAGCAGGATCGGAGTGGAACAGTATCCTGCATTATTTGCAGTGAAACGTGCGGATATTCTGGCACAGAGTGAATACCAGAGAGAAGAAAAACTCTCTTATGTAGATGGCTATGAGGCGTTATACCGGGAAATTTTAGAGAAGAATCAGTGTCTTACAATACGGGATTTAGCTGTAAATGGAAGTGATCTGATCGCTGCCGGGATGAAACCCGGAAAAGAGATCGGGGAGACATTAAAAAGTCTTTTAGAACTGGTGCTTGATGATCCAGAACTGAATAACAGGGAACTGCTGTTAGAGCGAATCTGTAGTCATGAATAAACAAACCCTCTCATATGATGAAGAGACACGGGGTAAGACCGTAATCAATCATATGGGGGGCGTTTTTTTGTATAATCGACCGGAACAGATATTAGAACAATACGAACTGGAAGTAAAGTCCATCTCAAGAGGACGGGACAGCTATCAGTGTGATACAGAGCAGGGACCGAAAATTTTGCGGGAATACAGAGGATCAAAGGAGCGGGCCGGGTTTTTAGCGGATATGCTGGATCATCTGAGTGGACAGGGAAGAACGGTGGAGACGGTAATGCGGACAAAAGAGGGTGAGCCGTTTTCCGTGAACGAGGAGGAAACAAAATACATATTATATCAGGCATTTCCGGGGGCGGAATGTGACACGAAAAACAGGGCGGATATGCTTTCTGCAGTAAGAGAACTTGCATTGCTTCACCAGTCTGCGCAGAATTATGAGGGCAGTGTGCCGGAGTTTTTAAAGTCAGGGCAGAATAATCTGCTTCTTCTCTATGAAAAAAGAAACCGGGAATTGAACAAAGTCAGAAATTATATCCGTGCAAAAAAGAAAAAGAATGATTTTGAGATGATGTTTGCGGTCTGGTATCCGGAGTATGTGAAAAAAGCACAGGAGACGACGGATATTTTAAAAGATCTGGGAATCCAGGAACAGCTGATCGGATTCTGCCATGGGGACTATAACCAGCACAATGTCATTTTTTCACGGGAAGGGATCGCGGTTGTCCATTTTGAAAATTTCCTGTATCAGGAGAGCGTCGGGGATCTTGCCAACTTTATCCGGAAAATGATGGAAAAAAATAACTGGAATGCCGGGCTTGGCATGGATCTGATCCGCGGATATGACCGGGTCAGAAAACTGTCGCCGGAGGAACTGAAATATCTGTATGTGTATCTTGCATACCCGGAAAAATTCTGGAAGATCGCCAACCGTTATTATAATTCACACAAGGCGTGGCTGTCGGGAAGAAATATAGAAAAACTGGAAAAAGTCGTTGCACAGGAGGACGCAAGGGAGCAGTTTTTACAGATGCTCTTTCACTTTACCGTATAGACAGTTTGCGGTATAATCAGGTGAGTAAAAAATTGTTCAAAGCTACAGTAGGAGACAGGAGAATACATGAAGATAAAATATCAGATCATATTACTGCTTACAGCAATGGTCATGCTGCTTGGCGGATGTGGGAAGAAAAATACGGTCGTGACAGGACGCTATTATTATCCGGATCAGGAGAAAGATGCAAAAACGGAAGAAACGTCGGATGATGCAGATGAGTCGGCGGAGACGACTGAGAAAAATGAAGCTGTGATCGGAAGTGACCAGTTTCTGATCAAAACAAATGATATGCAGGAGGAATGCCTGACGTTAGAGCAGATTGCATCCGGGAAAGAGTATGTGTATTATTACACACTTGCGACCAGGTTTCTCGATAAATACGGAAACCGCACTGCAGTGTCTTATTTTGAGCCGGGCAGAGTGATCACGGTGGGAGAAAAAGATGACCAGGGAAAAGTCACACAGGTGCAGATTTCAGATGCCGTCTGGGAATATCCGGATGTATCGCGTTATTCGGTGGATATGGACCGTGGTATTTTTAAGATTGGAGATGAGCGGTATTCCTATGATGCAGATCTTTATATCTGTGAGGATGACCTGAGAAAACAGTTGTCTGATCTGACTGATTTAGATACACTGCGCGTGACCGGTATAGGAAAAAAACTGATTTCCATTGTGGTTACGACCGGACATGGAGAGCTTGCTCTGACCAATACGGATCTTTTTGAGGGAAGCTTTATCCAGATCGGAAGCAAAATTTTTGCGGAAGTGACCAAAGATATGACAATGGAGCTGCCGGCAGGCACCTATACTGTGACGGTGGCAAATAATGGGTACGGCGGCAGTACGGAGCTTACGATCGAGAGTGGAAGAACAGAGACACTTGATCTTAATACCTTAAAGGGCGCGGGACCGAAGTTTGGAAATATTTTATTTGCCGTGGATGTGGAGGATGCGCTCATTCAGATTGATGGAAAGGTTGTTGATACGGAAGAGGCGGTTCCAATCCAGTATGGAGTGCACAGTCTTACGGTCACGGCGCCAGGGTACGATACCTTTAATAAGAAATTATTTGTTAATTCTGAGGAGGCAACGATCGTAGTCGGAATGTCGGGTGACGGCACCGGAACAGACAGCACCACGGAGGAAACGGAAACAGAAAATACTGCGGAAACAGCAAATGAAGCGGACAGTTCGGCAGAGGGAGCGGCAGGAAGCCTTGCAGGAAGTCTTGCAGGAAGTCATACGGCCGGCGAAAGCGGTGGAACAACATCGGGAAGCAGTACCGGAACAGTAGCCGGAACAACTGCAGGAAGCGGTACTGACACATCGACCGGCACGGCAGCAGGAAGCGGAACCGGCACGGGTACATCTTCGGATCTTTATACAGGAAACAGTACCGGAGATGGAACATCAACAGGCAGCAGTGCGGACTATTTATCTACATTGTCAGAGCTTCTGTCAACATTATCCGGTAACAGCAACTAAAAAGGACAGAATTGTACAAATTTAGCATGGAATAGTACTTGAAAAACAGGTTCGTTATCGCTAATATAAAAATAGAATCATAAGTAAGTATGGGAGGAAAGAAAAATGGGATACAAAGAAAATTATGAGAGCTGGCTGAACAATCCTTATTTTGACGAGGATACCAGAAATGAGCTGAAAAGTATTGAGGGAAATGAAAAAGAGATCGAAGACCGTTTTTATATGGATCTGGAATTTGGTACAGCCGGACTTCGTGGTGTGATCGGAGCCGGAACCAACCGCATGAACATTTATACCGTGCGCAAGGCTACACAGGGACTTGCCAATTATATCAGCAGGGTAAACGGACAGAAACGCGGTGTTGCCATTGCCTATGATTCCCGTCATATGTCACCGGAGTTTGCAGATGAAGCGGCACTCTGTCTGGCAGCAAACGGAATCAAAGCGTATGTATTTGAATCTTTAAGACCGACACCGGAACTTTCCTATGCAGTGCGTAAATTAGGATGTATCGCCGGAATCAATGTGACCGCAAGCCACAATCCGCCGGAATACAATGGATATAAAGTATACTGGGAGGATGGTGCACAGATTACACCTCCACATGATACCGGAATCATGGATGAAGTAAAAAAAGTAACTGATTACGCAGCGGTAAAGACCATGCCGCTTGATGAGGCAAAGGCAGCAGGACTCTATCAGGTGATCGGCGCAGATATCGACGATCCGTATATTGCAGAGTTAAAGAAACTGGTGCTGCATCAGGACTGCATTGATAAAGTGGGCGGAGAGTTAAAGATCGTATACACACCGTTACATGGAACCGGAAATATTCCGGTACGCCGCGTATTAAAAGAACTTGGTTTTAAAAATGTATACGTTGTTCCGGAGCAGGAGCTGCCGGATGGAGACTTCCCGACCGTAAGCTACCCGAACCCGGAAGCAGCAGAGGCATTTGAACTTGGACTTGCCCTCGGCAAAAAAGTCGATGCAGACCTGATCCTTGCAACAGACCCGGATGCAGACCGTCTCGGCGTGTATGTAAAGGACAGCAAAACAGGGGAATATCACAGCTTAACCGGTAATATGTCCGGCTGCCTGATCGGTGATTATGTGATTGGACAGCGTAGGGAGCGCGATGGAAGCCTGCCGGCTGACGGTGCATTTATCCGTTCCATTGTTTCTACGAATATGGCAGATGCGATCGCTGACTATTACGGAATCGAGCTGGTAGAGGTACTGACCGGATTTAAGTTTATCGGACAGAAGATCTTAGAGTTCGAGAAGACTGGAAAAGGAACCTATCTGTTTGGTATGGAAGAGAGCTACGGCTGTCTGACAGGAACCTATGCGAGAGATAAAGATGCGATCGTTGCATCCATGACACTCTGCGAAGCAGCTGCTTACTATAAGACAAAGAATATGACACTGTGGGATGCAATGCTTGCAATGTATGAGAGATACGGCTATTACAAAGATGATGTGACATCTATCACCTTAAAGGGTATCGAGGGACTTGCAAAGATCCAGGAGATCATGAATACGCTGCGTGATCAGGCACCACAGGAGATCGGCGCTTATAAAGTAACTGCAATCCGTGATTACAAGAAAGACACGGTTACAGATCTTGCAACAGGCAGGGTAACACCGACCGGACTGCCGGCTTCGAATGTTCTTTACTATGAGATGACAGATGGTGCATGGGTATGTGTAAGACCATCCGGTACAGAGCCCAAAGTGAAGTTTTATCTGGGTGTAAAAGGAACATCTCTTGCGGATGCAGATCAGAAATCAGCGGATCTTTCAAAAGCAGTACATGCGATGATCGATAAAATGCTTTAATACGAATTCTGGATAGAAAATGCCGTATGATACAGTGGTGGCGGCAGATTGTGCCGATTTGGAATGCGAAGCATCGGCAAAATCCGTTACTGGAACGGGGTACGAGTGAACAGTAACTAAAAATGCCCATATTTCGGGGATTTTCCTTGACAACAGAAGTAAAAACAAGTATAAATAATGAAGTAGGTATTACAGTGTACGGATATCCGTCAGGGATTGGTGCATCAGAAAACCGCAAAATTAAATTTACTGTGAAAATCCAGAGGAGGAATTTTTAACATGAACAAAGCAGAATTAGTTGCAGCAATGGCTGAGAAAACTGAATTAAGCAAAAAAGACGCAGAAGCAGCATTAAAAGCTTTCACAGACGTTGTAGCTGAAGAATTAAAAAAAGGTGAGAAGATCCAGTTAGTTGGATTCGGAACATTCGAAGTATCTGAGAGAGCAGAAAGAACAGGAAGAAACCCACAGAGCGGTAAAGAGATGGTTATTCCGGCTTCTAAAGCTCCAAAATTCAAAGCTGGTAAAGCTTTAAAAGATATGGTTAACGCATAATCATAACAGAAAAGATTCTAAGCGGGTTCCGGTTGTGGGATCCGCTTTTTTGTTGGAGGATTACTATGAGACTCGATAAATTTTTAAAAGTATCCCGTCTGATCAAACGCCGCACGGTGGCAAACGAGGCGTGTGATGCGGGAAGGGTATCTGTAAATGGAAAACCGGCGAAGGCATCGGTCAATGTCAAAGTCGGGGATATCATTGAGATCGCATTTGGAACGAAAACCGTAAAAGTGCGTGTACTCGATCTGTTGGATACCACGAAAAAAGAACAGGCAAAAGATTTATTTGAATATATAGCATAAAAGCAGGCACCTTCTAATATATTTAGAAACGGTAATAGATATTTCCGCCAATAAATATCAGGAGGTCTTAGGATGGATGATAAAAATACAAATGTGACAAAGTCACATAAGGTACTGCTTGCAAACCGCAAAAGCGGAGCTTTTTCCGGCGTGGTGGACGTGTTGTCATTTGATGTGGCAGAGATTCTGTTAGAGACAGAACTTGGCATGCTTTTAATAAAAGGACATGATCTTCATGTGAACCGTCTTACCCTGGAAAAAGGTGAAATTGATATTGAAGGAAGAATCGATTCCCTGACGTATTCCGATATCAAAAATACAGGAAAACAGGCTGAATCTATTTTAGGAAGGCTGTTCAAATGATGGCTGTCAGCGCAGCAATCAGTGAGCAGGCAGCCTCGCTTGGGGTATCCATATTGATTGGCGGTGCATTGTTTCTTTTATATGATATTTTCCGGATATTTCGCAGAGTCGTGCCACACGGGAATTTCTGGATCGGTGTGGAGGATTTTTTTTACTGGCTCTGCTGTACTGCTGTAGTTTTTGTGATGCTGTATCGGGAAAATGACGGCATGGTGCGGGGATTTTCCATAGGCGGCATCATGATTGGCATGCTGCTCTACTATTTTCTGCTCAGCCGGTTTGTCATACGGATCAATGTGATGGTCTTTGGGACGGTTTTTGGTCTGCTCGGCAAAATATTTGGTACTATTTTACTACCATTCAGAAAACATGGGAAAAAAATTATACATTTTTTCAGAAAACGATTGAAAAAAGTGTGCAGAGCAGTTAAAATTGGATTATGTAAACTATAGCCTGACGGAACGTTTGTGAAAAACAGTCAGGACAGCGGTATATCAGATGGAAGGAAACAGATATGGCAGGTAGGGGACGTCGGAAAAAAAATAATAACAGAGCAGGAAAGCTTTGTATTGGAATGATCGTCATTGCGTTTGTTGCGGTAATGTCTGTCCAGATCATCAGAGTTTACCAGAAAGATCAGGAATACATGCAGCAGGAGGCGTCGCTTCAGAAACAGTTAGAGGAAGAAACCGCAAGGGGAGAACAGCTGAGCAGCTATGAGACGTATACAAAGTCCCAGCAGTATGTGGAAGATACTGCAAAGAGTAAATTAGGACTTGCCTATGATAATGAGATCATCTTCAAGGAAGCGAAATGATAAAATAACAAAATGAAAAACCAGTTCCATGATGTGCGTATGACGCAGATGGAACTGGTTTTTTGTTACCTTCTATTTTACGATGGCGTCGATTTTATCCAGCTCTTCTTTGGAGAAAGAAGTATGTCCGATGATACCGATATTGTCTAAAATCTGTTCCGGTTTTGAAGCACCGATCAGTACGCTTGTCACATGGTCGTCCTTTAAGATCCAGCTTAATGCCATTTCAGCGAGTGTCTGACCGCGCTGTCCTGCCAGTTCATTTAATGCTTTGATCTGACTGAGACGTTCCGGTGTTAAGGAAGATTCATGTAAGAACCGTCCGTCTTTTGCGATACGGCTGTCCGCTGGAATACCGTTTAAGTAGCGGTTGGTCAGCATGCCCTGGGCTAAAGGAGAGAATGCAATGATACCTTTTTTCAGGTCATGGGCAGTTTCCTTTAAGCCGTTCTCTTCGATGGTACGGTCAAAGATCGAATAACGGTTCTGGTTGATGATGAACGGACATTTTAAGTCATTCAAAATAGCCGCTGCCTTCTTTAAGGTCGGTCCGTCATAGTTAGAAAGTCCGACATAAAGTGCCTTACCGCTTTTTACGATAGAATCAAGTGCAACCATTGTCTCTTCAAGCGGTGTTTCCGGATCCATGCGGTGATGGTAGAAGATATCGACATATTCAAGACCAAGTCTCTTTAAGCTCTGGTCTAAACTTGCAATCAGGTACTTGCGGCTTCCCCAGTTGCCGTAAGGCCCCTCCCACATATCATAACCTGCCTTCGTGCTGATCAGAAGCTCGTCACGGTAAGGCAGAAAATCATCTTTTAAAATCTGACCGAAATTGCGCTCAGCGCTTCCGTAAGCAGGTCCGTAATTGTTAGCGAGATCGAAGTGGGTAATGCCGTGGTCGAATGCGGTGCGGCACATTGCCTTCATGTTATCGTAACATCCGGTATCACCGAAATTATGCCATAATCCCAAAGATACGATCGGAAGTTTTAAACCGCTTGCTCCGCAGCGGTTATACTGCATGGTTTCATAACGTTTGCTGTCTGCTGTGTACATTTTTCCATCTCCTTAAATGCTTTATTAATCCAATTCGCCGTTCGTCAATCATGCAGGCATGTTGACTCACTTGCGTTCATTATACCAAAAAACCTGAATGAGGTGTGAGGGCAATGTGAAATTCCTAAAAATAATCAACTGTTTTGAACTCCCTCGAAAGGACATCGAAAAAGGGATTTTGGCGAAAACTTTTTTGAAATCGGGATTTCCTTTGACAAAGATTTTTATTTCGGACTCCTATAATGGGATGCACCCGAAAAAATCCGGCAGACAAAATGCCGTGGTTGGAGGGAAAAATAAGAAAGTGTAAGGAGAAAAGGAATGAAAAAGACGGGAGTCAGACAAATGATATTTGGAATACTCGGGAGCCTGGCATGTGGAGTCAGTGTGATGGGATGTTATCCGCTTGTGCCGGCATATTTTACCGCACTCTATTTAGAACAGGTAAACGGAGTTGTGCTGCTTGCTTTTATGTACATAGGAATGACTCTGTTTATGCCGCTGACCGCAGCGGTAAAATACGGGGTGACACTGATCGTTATGATCGGTGCAGTGAAGCTGATCGAATGGGCAAATGAAGGGTGTCCGGCATTTTTGGCAGGTGTGATGGCGGGACTTACCACACTGATCTTATCGTTTTGCGGAAGTCTCCTGGAATGGAAAAACCAGCCGGACGGGGCAGCGGTATTTTTGGAGGCAGTCTTTATTTTTGGTGCGGTAATCCTTTTAAACCGCGGTATACATTTCCTGATGGAGTGGACGCCGGTGCAACGGAAAACAGAGGAACTGCCGGAGCGGGGAAATGGCGAGCGGCTCAAAAATTATGCGGAGTCTTTTCAGGGACTGTCCCAGATATTTTTAAATATGAGTGCAGGAAAAGAAAAATATGCTGCGGATGAGCTTGGCAGGGTACAAAACGAACTGACCGGAAAAGTATGTGCCTCCTGTGATTCCTGCGCACTCTGCTGGGAGAGGGACTGCACACCGCTTTATGGAATTTTGTCTTCAATGATCACATCCATCTGGCAGGTGGGAGAGCCGGGGGTGGAAAATGAGGCGGAGTTAAAGAAGTACTGTGCGAAAAGCCGGGATATGGTGGAGGAGGCGGTGCGTGTGTTTGAGCGTGTCAGCTTAAATCATGCGTGGTACAACCGTCTTTTGGAAAACAGGCAGGTGATCGCGGAACAGCTCGATGCCATGGCTTATATCATGCAGGACTGTGCAAGAGAAGAACGTGTGCTCGATACACAGGAGAGAAGAGCAATCTCTGAGATACGTTACCGGGCAAAAGAAAGGGGAATTTCCATTGAGGAAATACATCTGATCGAGACTCTTGACGGCAGATTAAAACTGAGTGCGGCATTAAAGAGCAGAATGGGGGGCTGTATTTCCCTGAAATCATTTGTGACTGCGGCGGGACATGCATTAGGCAGGCAGATGCGGGCGGCAGCCGACACAAAAACCTTTATCTCAAAGGAACCGGTCAACTATGTTTTTTATGAGGACACGGTGTACCGTAATGTACAGGGAATCGCGCGAGTCAAAAAGGACGGGGCAAAAATATCGGGGGATAATTTTTCTTTTCTGGAGTTAGAGCGTGGAGAATTTCTGCTTGGACTTTCAGATGGAATGGGATCAGGGAGCATGGCATGTAAAGAGAGTGAGATGGTCTTAGATCTGGTTGAACGTTTTTTGGAGGCGGGATTTTCTGTTGAGACGGCGATCCGCATGATGAATTCCGCGATGGTCATGAAAGGAGCGGATGATTTGTATTCAACGGTCGATCTCTGCAAGATCAATCTGTATACGGGAATGGCGAAGTTATATAAGATCGGGGCAGCAGCTACCTTTATTAAGAGGGGGGCGGAGGTGGAATGTATCACTTCCCAGAGTCTGCCGGTTGGAGCGCAGGTACAGATGGATATCTCTGTGCAGGAAACAAAACTAACGGGCGGTGATTTTGTTGTCATGGTAACGGATGGTGTGTTAGAATATCTGCATGTGAAAAAACCGGAGGATACCATGCAGGAGATCATAGAGAGCATACAGACCAATAATCCGGGGATACTGGCAAAGAAAATCATGGAGCGCGTCATGCTTTTTACGGGAGGAAAGGCGAAGGATGATATGACCGTGTTAGCGGCATGTATCTGGGAAAAATAAATGACAGAAGATGTATTAAACTGGATCAAAAAAGAAAAACTGATGACAGAAGGGGACACCGTGATCGTGGGACTCTCCGGCGGAGCGGATTCGGTGGCACTTTTACTCGTGCTTTTGGAACTGCGCCAGAGGATCGGCTATACACTTCTGGCAATTCATGTGGAACATGGGATCCGCGGTGAGGAGAGCAGAAAGGATGCAGCGTTTGTGGAGGAACTCTGCAGGCAGAAAAATATCCCATGCAGGATATGTCCGGTCAATGTGCCGGACTATGCAGCCACAGAGGGAATCGGTGTTGAGGAAGCTGCGAGGATACTGCGTTATGAATGTTATCAAAAGGCAGCAGAAGAGCTGAAACAGAGTGGAGCTGGCAGTGTCAGCATTGCCCTTGCGCATCATGCGAACGACAATGCTGAGACCGTCTTATTTCAGATGGCGCGGGGAAGCGGTGTGCATGGAATGTGCGGTATGCACCCGAAACGGGTGCTGGGAGATGACATTTTGATTGTGCGTCCGCTTCTTTGTGTGTCGAGGGGACAGATCGAGGAGTATCTGAAAAAGTGTGGGCAGGAGTACCGGACGGATGGCACCAATCTGGATATCAATTACAGCAGAAACCGCATCCGTCATCATATTCTGCCTGAACTTTCGGTAATTAACGAGCAGGCAGTTTCTCATATCAATCAGTGCACTGCTTTTGCAGCAGGCGGTCAGTTATATGGAACAGGAAACAAAAAAAGCCGTGCAGACATGCTGCATTGGCGGGGGCGGTGCATATGTTATTTTAGAAAATGAGTGGAAGCAGTATCCGGAGATCATAAGACAGGAAATCGTTCATGAGGTGCTTGGAAAGACTGCCGGCAGCCGGAAAGATCTTGGCATGGTGCATGTGCAGGATGTCTGTGCACTGATGGAGAAACAGACCGGACGGGAGATCACGCTTCCGTATCAGATGACGGCGAGCCGGATCTATGAGGGGGTAAGATTGTGCCAGAGCGGGACGCACAAAGCTGGCACGGGAACATGGCAGGAGAAAGGTGGATGTGAAACAGAAAGTGCAGCAGGTGCTTCTCAGTCATTTTATGAGGTTACGGCAGATGATTTTGCAAAACTTGAGGCAGGAGAAACGGTAAGTATCACACTGCCGGATGCCAATGTAAGCCTCAGACTGCTTTTATTTTCGGGAAAAGTTGACGAAATTCCAAAAAATCAGTATACGAAATGGCTGAATTATGATAGGATAGAATGTGGCTTGCAGTTTCGGAGAAGGGCATCGGGAGATTATCTGACGGTGGATGATGCGGGACACAAAAAGAAACTGAAAAGCTATTTTATTGACGAAAAGATACCGCAGATAAAAAGAGAGCACATATGGCTTTTAGCGCAGCAGTCGCATGTGTTATGGGTCATTGGCGGGCGGATCAGCGCCGTCTGCAAAATAAAAGAAGATACAAAAAAGATTCTGGAAGTAAGGATCGACGGAGGAAATTATCGTGAAGATTAAAAACATTAACGTTCATTTTACGGAAGCAGAGATTGACAAAAAGATCAGAGAATTAGGTGCAAGGATCAGTGAGGATTATGCAGGGGAATCCGTATGCCTGATCTGTATTTTAAAGGGAGCATCTTTCTTTACCTGTGAGCTGGCAAAGAGGATCACCGTTCCGGTAGAAGTGGAATTTATGTCTGTTTCAAGTTATGGCTCCGGTACGGAATCCAGCGGAATCGTAAAGATCGTGCAGGATTTATCAACCAGCATTGAAGGAAAGAATGTCATTGTTGTTGAGGACATTATCGATACAGGAAGAACTTTAAGCTACCTTCTGGAGAATTTGAAAACAAGAAGTCCAAAGAGTGTCCGTCTGTGTACACTTCTTGACAAACCGGAACGCAGAGTTGTGGATGTGAAGGTTGACTATGTCGGATTTGAGATACCGGACGAGTTCGTAGTAGGTTATGGTCTTGATTATGATCAGCAGTACCGTAATCTGCCTTACATTGGATTTGTGGAGATAGAGGAATAAAGGAGAAAAGGGATTGAATAATAAGAGAAGTGGTTTTAGAGGATTTGGAGTATATCTGATATTAGTTCTCGCTGTCATTGCAATCTGGTACTGGCTCGATGGCAATAACGTGACCAACACGTATACAAGACAGCAGTTTGAGACGGCATTGGCAGAGGGCAAGGTAACACAGGTTAATGTTGTGCCGAATCGCGAAGTGCCGACAGGAAGTGTCAACATTACATTCAGTGATTCGAGTACGCAGGTGATGCTTGTCTCAGATGTGGCAGAGATCGAGCAGTATATGCGGGATGCGGGATTTAAGACTTATACCGTGCAGAATCCGCCGGAGGAGAGCTGGCTTTTGACATTGCTTCCATATCTGATCATTTTTGCTGCAATGTTCATTTTCTTTATGATCATGACCAATCAGGCTGCAGCAAACTCAGGCGGCGGAAGCAAGATGATGAACTTTGGCAAGAGCCGTGCGAGAAGAATGAGTGACGATCCGGCAAAACGTGTGAAGTTTTCTGATGTCGCAGGATTACAGGAAGAAAAAGAAGAGTTAGAGGAGATCGTTGATTTCTTACGCGCTCCAAAGAAATATACGCAGCTCGGTGCAAGAATCCCGAAAGGCGTGCTTTTGGTGGGACCTCCTGGTACCGGTAAGACATTGCTTGCAAAGGCGATTGCAGGGGAAGCAGGAGTACCGTTTTTCTCTATTTCCGGTTCTGACTTTGTCGAGATGTTCGTCGGCGTCGGCGCGAGCCGCATGCGCGACCTCTTCGCCGAGGCGTCGAAGGTCGCCCCCTGCATCATCTTCATCGACGAGATCGACACCATCGGCAAATCCCGCGACGGCGGGCGCTACGGCGGCGGCAACGACGAGCGCGAGCAGACGCTCAACCAGCTGCTCGCCGAAATGGACGGCTTTGACCCGAGCAAGGGCGTCATCGTGCTTGCCGCGACGAACCGCCCGGAGGTGCTCGACAAGGCGCTGCTGCGCCCCGGCCGCCGCATCACCGTCGACCGCCCGAACCTCGCCGGTCGCTTAGCAACGCTGCAGGTCCACACGCGCGGCATCAAGCTCGCCGAGGACGTGGATCTCAAGAAGGTCGCGCTCGCGACCGCGGGCTGCGTGGGCGCGGACCTTGCAAACCTCGCCAACGAGGCGGCGCTCCGCGCCGTGCGCAAGGGACGCAAGCTCGTTACGCAGGAGGACATGCTCGCGGCGTTCGAGTTCGTCATCGCGGGCAGCGAGAAGAAAGGCAGCGTCCTCACCGAGTTTGAAAAGAAGCTCGTCGCCTATCACGAGGTCGGCCACGCGATGGTCGCCTACAAGCAGAAAAACGCCGAGCCCGTGCAGAAGATCACGATCGTCCCGCACACCGAGGGAAGCCTTGGCTACACGCTTCTGATGCCTGAGGAGGACAAGACGAACCTGCGCACGCGCGATGAGCTGATGGCGAAGATCGCCGTCTCGATGGGCGGCCGCGCGGCCGAAGAGGTCGTGATGAACACGATGACCAACGGCGCCTCGCAGGATATTCAGGAGGCGACGAGCATCGCGCGCAACATGGTCGCCATGTACGGTATGAGCGACGCGGTCGGCATGGTCGCGCTCGGGTCGGTGCGCAATCAGTACCTTGACGGCGGCTACGGCCTCGACTGCGCGCAGGATACCGCCGCCATCATGGACCGCGAGGTCAAGCGCATCCTCGACGAGTGCTACAAGGACGCCGTACAGGTCATCCGCGACAACCGCGAGGATATGGACAAGGTCGTCGCCTACCTCCTTGAAAAGGAGACCATCACGGGCGGTGAAATGGTCGCTATCCTCGAAGGCCGCGATCCCTCGACCGTCGAAGAGGCCTACGCTTCCACGCGCAAGAGCGAGGACGGCTTCCGCCCCTCGCAGCCGAGCGTGATCGAAGCGCCCGCCAAGCACATTTCGATGACGAGCGAAAAGATCGAAATGCCGCCGGAGGACAAGGGCGAAGATGCTCAGGCTGAGGACAAGCCCTCGACTGAACCCGAAACGCCGGATACTTCCGCGGAAAACACTGACGAAAACAAATAAACAACCAAAAAAATCCCCGCTGTAAAAACAGCGGGGATTTTTTATATCAATTTATACCACTTGGAATAAGTAGAACTTGAGGTAATCCGTCTCCGGCACGTTCCAGAGGATGGGGTGGTCACAGCTCTGCGTGCGCGCTTCGA
>OHKO01000161.1_pt1 | contig 21771 bp, 14 predicted proteins | sample 1568851 | NCBI WGS metagenome assembly OHKO01 (sample SAMEA3879549, study PRJEB24766) | human gut metagenome | biome: human-associated habitat; feature: feces | place: USA | collected 1985/1987 | reverse complement strand
AGCCCTACTTTCCATAATTTTCGTATCTTTATGTTACATAGTTATACAAGATCAAAGTGGATAATTCCGTATGCGTTTTATGGAAGGAAGTCGTTTCCCGTTAAATCTCATGCTTTGGATCGACCGCTCCCACGACGGCCGTGGTGAGGTCTTCACGGTGGAGGTATTTGACGGCCAGTCGTTGTACCTCGGCCGGGGTGATCGCCTGTATCCGGCGGATGTTCTCCTCGATGACGCCGTTGTCCGTGCCGCAGAGGAGGTTTTCGATCGTCACGTCGGCGATGCCGAACGGTCCGTCGAGGATGCGCATCACCTCGCCTGTCATGATGTTCTTCACCAGCGAGAGTTCCTCTTCGGGCATCGGCTCCCGGCGCAGCCGTTCGATTTCGTTGTAAATTTCCCGAAGTGCCGGGGCCGTCACCTCGGCTCCGACCTGGGCAGCGATTCCCAGGTATCCCTCCCGCTCGAAATTGACCATGGCGGCACCCACGCCGTACGTGTAACCGTGCTCGCCGCGCAGGTTTTGCATCAGCCGCGAACCGAAATAGCCGCCCAGTACCGTAGCGACGACCTGCATCCCGACGAAATCGGGATGTGTGCGGGTGAAGAGCAGACGCCCGACGCGCAGCGAGGATTGCACGGCGTCGGCCTTTTCGACGAAACGATAGGCTTCGCTGCGGGGAGCCGGAAATTCGGCTGTGACGCTGCGGTCGGCACGGGGAAGTTTTTCGGCCAGGGCGCCGATGCCTTGCAACTCCTCCTCCCCGATGCGGCCGCTGCATACGACCAGACAGTTTTCGGCCGTATAGAGTCGGCGGTAAAGTGATTCCAGGTCTGCACGCGTGAGCGTGTCGTAATCTTTCTCGGGATAGGAGATGCCGTAGGGATGTTTGTCGCCGAAGAGAGCTTCGGCGAAGATTTCACGTACGACGGTATCGACCTTGCGCCGTTCGATCGTGAGGGCCTGCTTGCGTTTTTCGCAATAGGCACGCAATTCGTCCTCCGGGAAAAGCGGTTGCAGGAGGATTTGTTCCGCGACTTCGAGGGTCGGAGCGAAAAATTTCGATAACGAACTGAAGCTGATATATACGTAGTCCCGATCGACATTGACTTCGAAGTAGGAGCCGTAGAAATCGAGCTGTTCGGCGATTTGCCGGGTCGTCATGTCGCGGCTGCCTTCGCTCAACATATTGGCCGTTGCGGAGGCGGCGAAAGGCGTGTGCTGCATCGACGATCCGGCGCGGAAGACGAACGTGAAGCGCAGGACTTCGAAATCGTCGGACGGAATGGCGTAGAGGGAGGCTCCGTTCGGGAGCGTATGGCGCTGGGCGCGGGGTACATCGACCTCGCGGGGAGTGATCAGGGGCGGTTGTTTCATTGTTTGGCTCGGTAGATTAGGGTGGAACGATTTTCGGGACGGAACGTGCGGCGGCTGAAGTCGGCGATCTGTTCGGCCGTTTGCGAACGGTAGATCGTCACTTCCCGGTTGATGAGGGGCAGATCGCCGAGCATCTCGTAGAAGCCGAGGTTCATCGCCTTGTTCATCACGTTAAGCTCGCCGAACAGGGTATTCGCTTCGAATTTGTTCTTGATCTTCTCCAGCTCGTATTTGTCGATCTTCTCCGTTTGCAGGATTTCGATTTCACGCAACAGGGCTGCTTCGGCCTGTTCGACGGTGGTCGAGGGCAGCAACTGGGCCGTGAAGACGAAAAGCCCCGGATCGACTTCTCCGGAAACGTAGGCATTGACGCTTCCCAGCAGCCGCTGTTCTCTGACCAGATGCTGATAGAGGCGTCCCGATTCTCCGCCTGCCAGCAGGTCGGAGGTCATATCGCCCAGGAAGAAGTCCGGAGAAGTGCGCGAGCCTATGTGGTAAGCCAGTACGATCATCGTGGCTGGTACGTTGCGTTCGACCTCCTCCCGTCGGGATTCGGTTTGCGGCGGTTCCTGCGGAAGCGATGCCGCAGGTTGCGGATTGTCCGCGATCGGGCCGAACCATTTTTCGCACAGGGCGATCGTCCGCTCTTCGGGGATATCTGCCGAGATGGAGAGAATGGCGTTCGACGGGTGGTAGAAACGGCGGTAGAAATCGCGCACTTCGTCGAGCGAGGCTCCGGCGATGTGATCGGGCGAAAGTCCGATCGTCGCCCACCGGTAGGGATGCACGCGGTAGGCCAGGGCCCGCAACAGCATCGACATATCGCCGTAGGGTTGGTTGAGGTATCGTTGTTTATACTCCTCGATGACAACCCGTTTCTCGGTTTCGAGGTTTTCCTGCGAGATGTCGAGTCCCGTCATGCGGTCGCTTTCGAGCCAGAGGGCCGTTTCGATGTTGTCCTTGGGCAGGGTGATGTAAAAGTCCGTGTAGTCGTTGTTGGTGAAGGCGTTGTTCTCCCCGCAGGCCATCTGTACCGGTGTATCGAAGTCGGGAACCGCCTTCGTGCCCCGGAACATGAGATGTTCGAACAGGTGGGCGAAGCCCGTGCGGGAGGGATTCTCGTTGCGGGCCCCGATCTTGTAGAGCAGGTTTACGGCGGCCAGTTTGGACGAGCGGTCGCGGTTCACGACGACCGTCAGCCCGTTCGGAAGCGTATGTTTCTGGTAGTTGATCACGTTGTTGCAAATTTTTTCAAAGGTACGATTTTATTTGCAAAAAGCGTGCTCCGAAATGGAATGGCCGTTTCTCCTTGTTTTTGAAGCGTTTCGATAGAAGGTGTTGATACTGTTATTTTTATAACATTGTACGTTGCGATATTTGTCCGGAAATATGGCGGAATTTTCGTTTGGAATTTTTAACTTTGTGCCGATTCAGGCAGATTTCACAGCTGAAATAGTACAATCTAATACCGATAAAAATGGCAGAAAAGAAATTTATCACATGCGACGGTAATTACGCGGCAGCCCACATAGCTTATATGTTCTCGGAGGTTGCGGCGATTTACCCCATCACTCCGTCCTCGACGATGGCGGAACTTGTCGATGAGTGGGCCGCTCAAGGTCGTAAAAATATTTTCGGAGAAACAGTCCGGGTAGTCGAGATGCAGTCGGAGGCCGGTGCCGCCGGCGCCGTGCACGGATCGCTGCAAAGCGGTGCGCTGACTACGACTTTTACGGCATCGCAGGGTCTGTTGCTGATGATTCCCAATATGTACAAGATCGCCGGCGAGTTGTTGCCCGGCGTATTCCACGTATCGGCGCGTGCGCTGGCGGCCCAGTCGCTTTCGATCTTCGGCGACCATCAGGACGTGATGGCCGCGCGTCAGACCGGCTTTGCAATGCTCGCCACCTCGTCCGTGCAGGAGGTGATGGACCTGGCAGGTATCGCGCATATCGTGTCGCTCAAGGCACGCGTTCCTTTCCTCCATTTCTTCGACGGATTCCGTACTTCGCACGAGATCCAGAAGATCGAGCTGATCGACGAAGCGGCGCTGACCGCGATGCTCGACCGCGACGCGCTGAAGGCGTTCCGTGCCGGAGCGCTCAACCCGGCTCATCCCGTTACGCGCGGCACGGCCCAGAACCCCGACATCTATTTCCAGACCCGCGAGGCGTCGAACAAGTTCTACGATGCGATTCCCGACATGGTAGCCGAGGCGATGGAGAAAATATCCGAGATCACGGGCCGCACCTACAAGCCGTTCACCTATTACGGTGCTCCGGATGCGGAGCATGTCGTCATTGCGCTGGGTTCGGTGACCGAAACGCTGAAGGAGACGGTCGATTACCTGAATGCCAAAGGCGAGAAAACGGGCGTGGTGACCGTACACCTGTTCCGTCCCTTCTCGGTAAAATATCTGACGGCTGTACTGCCCCAGACGGTCAAACGCATCTGCGTACTCGACCGCACGAAGGAGCCGGGAGCCAACGGCGATCCGCTCTATATGGATGTCGTCGAGGCGTTCGCCACCTGCAAGGAGATCCCCTGCGAGCGCAAGCCGCTCATTATCGGCGGCCGCTACGGTCTTTCGTCGAAAGATACTACGCCGGCACAAATGCTGGCCGTTTTCGCCAACCTGAAGGCGAACGAACCCAAGAATCAGTTCACGGTGGGCATCGTGGACGACGTGACGTTCCGTTCGCTGCCCGTAGGCGAGGAGATTTCGCTGGCGAAGCCCGGTACGTTCGAGGCTCTCTTCTTCGGACTGGGCGCCGACGGTACGGTGGGTGCCAACAAGAACTCGATCAAGATCATCGGTGGTACGACCGACAAATATTGCCAGGCCTATTTCGCATACGACTCGAAGAAGTCGGGCGGCTACACGGCTTCGCACCTGCGCTTTGGCGACAAGCCGATCACCTCGCCCTACCTGGTGACCACGCCCGATTTCGTGGCGTGCCACGTGCCTTCGTACGTGGATAAGTACGACGTGCTGAAGGGCCTCAAGCCGGGCGGTTCGTTCCTCTTGAACTCGGTGCACGATGCCGAAACGACCTGCCGGACGCTGCCCGATCACATGAAGGTTTTCCTGGCCAAGAATAAGATCAACTTCTATATCATCAACGCTACGAAGATCGCGGCGGAGTTGGGGCTCGGTTCGCGCACCAATACGATCATGCAGGCGGCATTCTTCAAAATCGCGAACGTGATTCCTTTCGAGAAGGCCGTCGAGGAGATGAAGAAAGCGATCTATAAGAGCTACGGCAAGAAGGGCGAGGACATCGTCAATATGAACTATGCGGCCGTCGATGCGGGCGGTAACGCAGTCGTGAAGGTCGAAGTCCCGGCCGAGTGGACGAATATCGAGCTGAAACCGGCCGATCACGGCGTGGATATGGCTCGTCCGGAGTTCGTGCGCAACATCGTCGATCCGATCAATGCCCTCAAGGGAGATCTGCTGCCCGTGTCGGCATTCAACGGACGTGAAGATGGTACGTGGGAGAACGGAACCGCTGCATGGGAGAAGCGCGGCATCGCCGTCAATGTCCCCGAATGGCAGGTCGATAAGTGTATCCAGTGCAACCAGTGCGCGTACGTTTGTCCGCACGCTGTGATCCGTCCTTTCCTGGCGACCGAGACCGAGGCGGCTGCATCGGGCACCGAATGGAAACAGGGATTGGGCGACACGAAGGAGTATAAGTTCCGCATCCAGATCTCGCCGCTCGACTGTACGGGGTGCAGCAACTGTGTGGACGTTTGTCCCGCCAAGGAGAAGGCGCTCATTATGAAGCCGCTCGAAAGTCAACTCGGACAGCAGAAGAACTGGGATTACATCACCAAACATATCGGTTACAAGAAGGTGGTCGATAAGACCAAGTCGGTCAAGAACCTGCAATTCGAGCAGCCCTTGTTCGAGTTCTCGGGCGCTTGCGGCGGCTGCGGCGAAACTCCCTATATCAAGGCGATCTCCCAGCTTTTCGGCGACCGGATGATGGTGGCCAATGCCACGGGGTGTACGTCGATTTACAGCGGTTCGGCACCTTCGACTCCTTATTGCAAGAATGCGGATGGTCGCGGTCCGGCATGGGCCAATTCGCTCTTCGAGGACAATGCCGAGTTCGGTCTGGGTATGTATGTCGGTGCGGAGAAGCTGCGCGATCGGATTCAGATGCTGATGGAAGAGGCTATCGCCCAGTGCCAGCGTTGCTCCGAAGAGCTGAAGGGCGTTATGCGCGAGTGGATCGAAGCACGGGTTTCGTCGACCCGGTCGGCCGAAGTCGCTGCCCGTCTGGTTCCGATGATGGAGGCTTGCGGCTGCGACTATTGCCGGCAGATACTGGAGTTGAAGGATTTCCTGGTGAAGCAGTCGCAATGGGTGATCGGCGGCGACGGTTGGGCTTACGACATCGGTTTCGGCGGTTTGGATCACGTGCTGGCTTCGGGGCTGGATGTGAATGTTCTGGTGCTCGATACGGAGGTTTATTCCAACACGGGCGGTCAGTCGTCCAAGGCGACTCCGGTGGGTGCCGTCGCCAAATTCGCGTCGGCAGGTAAGCGCATCCGCAAGAAGGATCTGGGTGCGATTGCGATGACGTATGGCTACGTGTATGTGGCTCAAGTGTCGATCGGTGCTTCGCAGGCCCAACTTTTTAATGTCCTCAAAGAGGCGGAAGCCTATCCCGGTCCGTCGCTCGTAATCGCTTATGCGCCGTGTATCAATCACGGTATCAAGGGCGGTATGACCCGGACACAGACGGTCGGCAAGCAGGCAGTAGAGTGCGGTTACTGGCATCTGTGGCATTATAATCCGCAGTTGGAGGAGCAGGGCAAGAATCCGTTCGTACTCGATTCGAAAGAACCCGACTGGGCGAAGTTCCGCGATTTCCTGCTCAAGGAGGTCCGTTATACGTCGCTCAAGGCCGTTTCTCCGGAGGATGCCGAAGCGCTTTTCCAGGCAGCCGAACAGAATGCCCGGTGGCGGTATGAAGGGTATGTTCGTCGGAGCAAGATCGAATACTAAACGAATAATATTCCGTAGTATAAAGGGCAGCCTCGATCGAGGCTGCCCTTTATCGTGCTTGTTGCACCGGTTCTAATCTTCCTCTTCGAGTTGGAAGATCGCTTCGACCGGTTGCCGGAAGGTACGTGCGATCTTGAGTGCGAGCAGGGTCGAGGGGATGAACTTGCTGCTTTCGATGGCATTGATCGTTTGGCGGCTGACGCCGACCTGTTCGGCCAATTGTTGCTGGGTGAGGCGGACGACGGCCCGTTGGACACGGATGTTATTCTTCATGGTGCAGGTTGCGGTTCAGTCTGTAAAGATTGAAGTGATAGACGAGCAGGAAGATGACCAGCGGAGTGGCCATGCCGCAGGCCATTACCGTAAGGTAGTTGATGTTGTAGATCGACAGAGACACGACGATCAGGAGCAGGTAGTTGATCCACATGGCAGCCATCAGAGCGTTGAGCCGGATGTGCTGAATCATTTCGTCTTCGATTTTTTCGCGCGAGAAGCCGATGAAAAGGGCGCCGACGACCGTGCCGATGATGGCGATGTTGTTCATTACCGTTTCGCGGAAAAGCCAGCGGTCGAAATTTTCGCCGAAGAAGCAGATCGAGCAGCCGAGCAGAAATGCGGGAACGAAGATCGCCCAGCCGATTTTCTTAAAACCGTTGGGCAGTAAAAGAGTTGTTTTCATAGTCGTCCTAATTTTTAGGTGATTATTATTGACAAGACAAATGTAAAGTATATTTTACAATAATGCAAGTATAGTTTACATTTATTTCTCTTTTACGGAGTAGGAGGATGTCGGCTGCCGTTTGCACGCTCCCCGACAGACGGGGGAAGGGAGAACCGGAGTTGTTGGGATTGGGAACTAGGGATTTTTGGCACGATTTGCGGCTATTTTTACATGAGTGTTGTTTAATGTGAAAATTATTTTCTACTTTTGTTTTGTCGCGCATGCGGCAGACATATGGAAAGTGTTTTCGCCTGGTCCTAATCTGAAAATGTGGCAGTTTTCAGTAGCAAAGGACAACGAACAGCACTCATTTCTTGTTTAGACTATGGCAAGAACGCATTCTGCGTATCCATACCCCATATCTATTCAAGTGTGGGGTATGGATCTTCGTTTATTTTGCTATGGGTTTGCCACAACCTTCTGATTAACAAACGAAATAGGCTCCACGCTTTCTTTTTTGTAAATCGGCTAATCGGCGCCTGTCAGCAAGAAATTCGATTGTATGATAGAAGATCGCTGGAAGTGTCAAAATTGCGGAAATTCCGTGCTAACCGCTGGCACGATGCCGCAGATGTGGTGACGGGCCTCGTCGAACGTGAAATCGCCGGGCGGGACACCCGTATTAAAAGCGTTAAATTTATGTAGGCGATAGATTGCGGATCGTGTGTATTCGCGATTGAGGTTTGTGTGGTGCGGGAGAGAGAACCCGTTGGTGTGTCGTGGACGTGTTGATCGGTTCTGGTCTGAAATCTCTTTCGGTCCCGGTAGGGAAGGTGTTTTGGGAAGTTGAAAAACATACGAATTGTGCCGGCGACCGTCGGCCCGTCATTACCTTTGTCATATAACGCTTTGGATTAAAAGTCTTTGTAAAAATCGATTTTCATATAAAGGATAAGGAGGAGCAGGGCATAGAGCAGCGACCACCGATGATGATCAAGCATGTTTGCTACGGATGTATTTTGTGGTTATTGTATGCTATGACGAAGTACATCGTTGATAAAGAGATTAGTAGGGCGATATTATGGGGCTTGGGGCGTGATTGTCGCTGTAAAGAAAATGAGGCGATGACGAACTAAATCCTGATAAATCCTGGGGGATACACTAAATCGTATAATCAATCACCATGGCAAATATTGCCGAATAGGCGCTCTTTGAATAATTTTTTATATATTTATGTCGAATTGTTTTATTGGACGAACTGTTTTTAGGGGGATTTAATGATTTTCAGCTTATGAGAAGATTTTTATTTTGGTCTTTGTGTTTTTGCCTGCTGTTTCCTGTAGGGTTATCTTCTTGCGATGGCAGCGATTCGGCGGCGGTGATTTTTGGGGGAACGACCGGGGAGCTTACATGGACTTTGACGGAGGATGGTGTCCTGACGATTACCGGGGAAGGACCTATGCCCGATTATAGAGATGGAGGTACTTCGGAAACTCCGCCTTGGTATCCGCATGTGAACAGGATTTCCTCCTTGACGATTGGCGAAGGTGTGACCCGCATCGGAGATTATGCATTTATGTTATGCAGCTTTGTGACGGAAGTTGTTATTCCGGAAAGTGTGACAAGTATGGGAGATTGGGCTTTCTGGCATTGTCAGAGTTTGAAGCGTATCACCTTCCCTGACCGTATGGTGAGGTTCGGTGAATGGGCATTCTACGAGAATGAAAGTCTTCAGAGCGTCTGTATTCCCGAGGGGGTAACGACTATTCCGAGCAGCGCTTTTGCTCGATGTCATAATCTAACGTGTGTTATCATGCCGGGGAGTTTGCAAACTATTTGTGGCGGGGCTTTTTCGCAGTGTCATAAATTGACGGATGTAACTATTCCCGATGGCGTGACGGTGATTGAAACAGGAGCTTTTCCAAGTTGTATCTTGATATGGCTGTCGTTACCTGTCTGGCCGTTATTCCGCCGGAGCTAGGGAAAGATAATTTCGGCTTTCCTGCTAAAATTCTTTATGTACCTGCCGGCAGTGTGGAGGTGTACAGGAAAAATGCTGTCTGGAGAGAGGCTTTTGAAACGATTGCGGCACTACCCTGATATTCCTGCCTGTGGGCGGGCGGTGCCGAGAACGAAATATCCCCGTACCCTGCAAAAGGGTACGGGGATATTTCGTTCTCGGAGTCGGCTGTTTCTCGAAGGATTATTTTTCCTGTGGGTCTTGCACTATTTCTTTGGCCCGTCGGAGCGCCGCATTGATATTCGGGCAGATGTTTTCCTCGCCCAGCAGGGAGTAGAATCCCGCTTTGTGCAGGACTTCGTGTACTTTGGGATTGACGCCCGAAAGGATGATGCGGGTATTTTCCTGTTGCGATATGCGGCAGAGGTTCGTGAGGTTATGGATGCCCGTCGAGTCGATGAAGGGGACCTTTCGCATACGGATGATCCGTACCTGTGCGTGGTCGCCGAGCTGCACCATCTGTTCCTCGAATTTGTTGGCGATGCCGAAGAAATAGGGACCGTCGATTTCATATACTTCGACGCCTCGGGGGATGATGAGGTGCTCTTCGTGCGACTCGAGGTCCGACTCCTTACCGGGGTCTATTTCGTTGCGGATGACCGAGATGTCGGTAGTTTCCATCACGCGCCGCATGAAGAGCAGGCAGGCGAGTACCAGTCCGACTTCGATGGCCACCGTCAGGTCGATGATGACCGTCAGCAGGAAGGTGACCAATAGCACCGCGACATCCGAGCGGGGATTCTTCATCAGAGCCCGGAACGTGCGCCATTCGCTCATGTTGTACGATACCACTACCAGCACGCCTGCCAAGCAGGCCATCGGGATATATTGCGCCAGCGGCATCAGGAACAGGAAGATCAGCAGCAGTACGACGGCATGGATGACGCCTGCGACCGGCGTGCGGCCGCCGTTGTTGATATTGGTCATCGTGCGGGCGATGGCTCCGGTGGCGGGAATGCCGCCGAACAGAGGCGTCACCACGTTGGCGATGCCTTGGGCCATGAGCTCCTGGTTGGAGTTGTGCTTGTCCCCCGTCACGCCGTCGGCGACCGTTGCCGACAGCAGCGATTCGATGGCGCCCAGTACGGCGATGGTGATGGCTGCGGGCAGCAGTCCTTTCATCCCTTCCCATGAGAGGGCGGGGATGACCGCGTCGGGCAGTTGGGAGTTGATCGTGAATCGGTCGCCGATAGTTTCGACGGAGTCGATTCCGGCGTAGCGTTTCAGCAGATAGACGGCCAGCGTCATAACGACGATAGCGATCAGCGAACCGGGTATCTTTTTCGAGAAGCGGGGCGTGAGGGCGATGATGGCGACGCTGATAACGCCTACGGCCGTTGCCCAGAGGTCGATCGTCCCGAAATTCTGGAAGTAGACTATCCACTTCCCGGCGAAGTCGCCCGGCATTTCGGGGGTCGTGAGGCCGAACAGATCCTTGATCTGCGTGGTGAAGATCGTCACGGCGATACCGCTGGTGAAACCGACGACGATCGGGTAGGGAATGAATTTGATGATCGTCCCCAGGCGGAAGAGTCCCAGCAGGATCAGGAATACGCCCGCCATGATCGTGGCGACGGTCAGTCCCTCGATGCCGTACTGTTGGATGATGCCATAGACGATCACGATGAATGCACCTGTGGGGCCGCCGATCTGTACGCGACTGCCGCCGAGCGCCGATGTGAGGAAGCCGGCGATGATGGCCGTGATGATGCCTTTTTCCGGTGAAACGCCCGATGCGATGCCGAAGGCGATCGCCAGCGGCAGGGCCACGATGCCGACGATGATGCCGGCCATGAGGTCGGCGGTGAATTTCTCCCGGGAGTAGTGCTTCAGGGATGTGAGAAGTGCGGGTCTGAATTCGATCATCTCCGAATTTTTATTTTAAGGTTAATTTTAAGGTTGAAAAATGGTGGCGCAAAGGTAGTGAAAATGAGGGGAGGATAAAACAAACGGCTTCGTTTTTTATACCGCATGTATTCTGTTCATTGCGGAAATAAAAGACTATTATTCATATTTTCATCGTGTTACGTCTTTTTAGATTGGATTGGGAGCAGATCGATTCGTGTGTCTGCGCCGTATAAAAAGCCGGGGCGGACGGTTTCCGTTTAAGAGTCTGTTTTGAATTTTATAAATGAGTTAGACATTGGCTGAGAGAAAATGTTTCGGCTTTTTTGAACCTCTTTTCGGCATCTTCTTTCAGCAGGTGCTGAAAATAGTCCACTATTTACGCAACTTTCCCAAAAGAATCTACTCGAAAACAGCTCTCAAATAATCTCGACGTAAAATTCTAGCAGGTTCTAAAAATCGAGATAGAGGAAAATGAACACCTTCCGGCATGCAATGCCGGAAGGTGTCATACGGATTTTGTACTTTTATCGAACGTTATTTTTTCAGTTTCGCCAACTGTTCTTTCAGGCTGAAACGGTCGAATTCGTCGATAAGGTTCGTCATCAGCTCTTTCACGCTCTCGATCTTTTCGGCTCGCCAGGCATTGACGCCGGCGAAAGCGTATCCTGCCGACAGGTTGCCTTTGAAGGCGTTGTAGAGAGCCATGATGATGCAGTAGGGGCTGTGGGTTACGTCGCAGGTCTTGATACAGTTGAACGGACAGCTTTTGGGCTGTTTCAACCCTTGTTTCACCCGTTCCAGGAAAGAGTTGTGGATGGCCCGCCCCGGCATACCCACCGGACTTTGGATGATCTCTATGTCCTGTTGAGAGGCTTCGATGTAACTCCGCTTGAACTCCGTCGAGGCGTCGCACTCCTCCGTGGTGACGAAGCGCGTGCCCATCTGGACACCGTCGGCGCCCAACTCCATGATGCGATAAATGTCTTCGCCCGTGTAGATGCCGCCTGCTGCGATGACCGGGATGTGCGTGTCGTGCGCCGTGCCGAAACGACGGACTTCCGAAACGATTTCGGGCAGCAGCCGCTCCAGCGAGAAGTGTTCGTCGGTGATCTGTTCCGGCTTGTAGCCCAGGTGTCCGCCGGCCTTGGGTCCCTCGACCACGATCGCGTCGGGAACGTATTTGTAGTTGGCGAGCCATTTCTCGCAGATGAGCTTGGCGGCTCGGGCCGACGAAACGATCGGAGCCAACTTCGTCTTGCTGCCTTTGGTCAGGAACGACGGCAGGTTGAGGGGCATACCGGCCCCCGAGAAGATGATGTCGGCCTTCTCTGCGATGGCCGTTCTGACCATGTCTGCGAAGTTGGACATGGCCACCATGACATTGACGCCGATGATGCCTTTGGTCTTTTCACTGGCTTTGCGCAGCTCTTCGCGCAGGCCCCAGATGCTTGCCGTATTGTAGTCTTTGGAGTGTTCCCGGTAGATGACGCCCAGTCCGGCCGAGGAGATCACTCCCACACCGCCTTGATTGGCTACGGCCGATGCGAGTCCCGAGAGGGAGATGCCTACGCCCATACCGCCCTGAATGATGGGAAGACGGGCCAGCAGATCGCCGATTTTCAATGTTTTCATAGTTAAAGTTGCTTTGAATTTATATTTTCTCCTTTCTCTCCGTACGTCGTGCCCGCCGATCGTGCCGTATCGTTTGTCGATTCGGTTTTTCGTAAGTTTCTCCTTGAGCGGATGTTTCGATCGGTTTCAGGTTTTCCCGAAAGGCGGCTCTGTGCGGGGAGAGTGGAGCTTTTTGTAAGTTTTGGATCCCGGGTGCCCGTAAAAATATTGTATGTAGGGTCGGGACAGTTTGTATTTCTGTTATTGTTCCGCTGTCGGTGCGACGGTCAGTTCGAGCTCCTCGAGCCGTGCCACGGGGGCGATGTCCAGGGTTGCGATATTGCCGTTCATGTAGCGGTAGTATCCTGCCAGGGCGATCATCGCGGCGTTGTCGGTCGTGAATTTGAATTCGGGCAGGAAGGTGCGCCATCCCCGTTTCCTTCCCTCCTCCGTGATGCCGTTGCGGAGCCCTGAATTGGCCGATACGCCGCCTGCGATGGCGATGTCGCGGATCCCGTACTCCTTGGAGGCTTTTACGAGCTTGTCGAGCAGAATTTCCACGATGGTCGTCTGCAGCGAGGCGCAGAGGTCGGCTTTGTTTTTCTCGATGAAATTCGGATCTTCGGCCATTTCGTCCCGCAACGTATAGAGGAACGAGGTTTTGAGTCCCGAGAACGAGTAGTCGAAACCTTCGATGCGGGGTTTGGCGAAGCGGAACGCGTGCGGATCGCCCTCCTTGGCCAGTTTGTCGATCACCGGCCCGCCCGGATAGGGCAGCCCCATGACTTTGGCGCACTTGTCGAACGCTTCGCCCGCCGCGTCGTCGATCGTCGTGCCGACGATCTGCATGTCGAGCGGACCGTCCACTTTTACGATCTGGGTATGTCCTCCGCTGACCAGCAGGCAGAGGAACGGAAAGTCGGGGTGCGGAAGCTGTCGGTCGGGCAGGTCCAGAAAGTGGGAGAGGATGTGCCCCTGCAGATGATTGACCTCCACCAGCGGAATGTCGTGGGAGATCGAGAGTCCTTTGGCGAACGATACGCCCACCAGAAGCGATCCCAGCAGACCGGGGCCGCGCGTGAAAGCGATCGCGTCGATCTTGTCGATCGTCACGCCGGCCTCTTTCAGGGCCGTATCGACTACCGGGACGATATTTTGCTGGTGGGCCCGGGATGCTAGTTCCGGGATCACGCCGCCGTATTTTTGGTGCACGGCCTGCGAGGCGATTACGTTCGAGAGGAGTGTCCGGTCGCGGATGACTGCGGCTGAAGTGTCGTCGCAGGAGGATTCTATGCCTAAAATGGTAATGTCCATGTGATTTTTGTGTGGCAAAAAACTTTACAAAGATAGTGAAAGCCGAGAGAAAATGGGAACGAGTTCCCATTTTTTCCTAGGCGCATCCTATCCAAGACTATGTCAAAGATACGAATAAGCCGAGCGCAAAAGCAAATTTATTTGTGTTTTTCCGAGGCGGAATTATCCGAATAAAAATCAAAGATACGGAATAAAATCCGAAATGATTCGCCGATGTCCGTATTTATTTCGGGCGGCAGCCGATACCGGGTCTCTGTCCGGGCTTCGGAAAAACTCCGAAATGCGATTGGCAACAGGTTTGCGGTTCTGTATTGTACCGGGCGCGGATTTTTACCGGTCGTTGCGGGAGGGCTTCGCGACAAGTTCTTCGAACGGTGACTTTTGACGATAAATATCCGGTCTGCCGGATGTTAAATCCCGAAATTTGCTTAAATTTGCAATTTATTAAAAACGGTTTTGTCGGATAATGCGCAGGATAGTGAACATACTGGCCAAGATGGTGTCGGCGATCGTGCTGGCGCTGATCTTTCTGCCTCTGTTGGTCGCCCTGTTGTTCGAGATTCCTGCCGTTCAGAATTTCGTCGCTCGGGAGGCGACGGAAATAATCTCCCGCAAGCTCGGCACCCGCATCAGTATCGACCGGGTGGATATCGGCTTGTTTTACCGCGTTTCGCTCGACGGATTCTATGTCGAGGATTTCCAACGGGATACGTTGCTTTATGCCGGCCGTCTGGATGCCCGGATCAAGAGCCTCGGCCTGTTCGGGGGAGGGCTCGTTTTCAGCCGGGCCGAATTGTCGGACGCCCGTTTTTGCCTGCGCGAAACTCCCGACGGGGAGATGAACATCAAGCAGGTGGTCGATAAACTCTCCAAAAAGGACAAGGCCCGGGCGGAGGGAAAATTCAGGCTGGAGATCGAGCGTCTGGAAACGGATGGGCTGGATTTCTGCATGGAACGGCTGGAGCACCGCAATCCGTCGTACGGAGTGGATTTTGCCGATATGCACCTGATCGACATCCGGGCCGAACTGAAGAATTTCACCATCGACGGTCCGGTGATCCATACCGACATCGGGCGTTTGGCGATGCGCGAGCGCAGCGGATTTGTCGTCGAAGACCTGGCGGGCTGTCTTTGCATCGCCAACGGCTGTATCGATATCCGGGAGGGACACATTCGGACGGCGAAGTCGAATATCGAGTTGCCTTCGCTTTCATTGATCGGATTGGACTGGGCCCTTTACAAAAATTTCGTCGAGGAGGTGGACATCACGGCGCAGGTCGTCAATACGACGCTGTCGTCCGACGACATCGCCTATTTCTCGCCCAAAATGAAGGATTGGCACCTGACGCTGACCGACGTGAACGCTGATGTGAGCGGCCCTGTGGCCGATATGTCGGGATCGCTGCGCTCGGTCCGCACGGGAGCCGACACGAAACTGTCGGTCGATTTTGCGGCGCAGGGACTGCCCGATGTCGGAAAGGGGCATTTTAAGGCCGACATTTCCGAACTGACGACTTCGGCGGCGGATGTCGATCGGCTGGCGGCTGCCCTCACAGGCAAGAATTTGCCCGACGAGGTGCTGCGTATTGCAAAAAATGCGGGCAAAATCGGTCTTACCGGCAAATTCGACGGAACGCTCACGGCCTTTGCTGCGGATGCTGCGCTGGCGACCGAGATCGGCGGTGCGACCTGCCTGTTGCAGGTGAGCTCGCTGCGCGACGGCTGTCGCGGTGTGCTGGGCGATGTGAAAACGTCCAGTCTGCAACTGGGCGAGTTGCTGGAAAACGATCTGCTCGGTCCCCTCTCTCTGAATGTGCATGTAAACGGCGAACTCAGCTCGGAACACTCCGACGCCGAAGTGTCGGGCGAGATCCTGCGATTGGGGATCAACGGATATGATTACGATTCGCTCCGTATGAAGGGGCACCTGGTGAACCGGGAGTTCAACGGATTGATCGAAGCCCGGGACAGGAATCTGCGGTTCGATTTTAGAGGGCTGCTCGACCTGAACGATGAGCAGAGGCCCCGCTACGATTTTGCGCTGGACCTTGAGGAGGCGAACCTGGCGGCTCTGGGGGTGAATCGCCGCGATTCGGTGTCGGTGCTTGCCGCCCGGATTGCTGCGCGTGCCGTCGGCCGTACGCTCGACGACCTGAACGGAATAATCTTCGTCCGTGATGTATCCTATCGTTATAACGACCGCGAGCTTGCGGCCGACAGCGTTGTGATCGTGGGTCGGAACAGCTTGTCGGACAAGTTTATTCGTCTGCGTTCCGATTTTGTCGATGCCGACTACGAGGGGAAGACCTCCTACAAGGAGGTGTTCGCCTACCTGCAACAGCGTTTCCGAGATTATGTCCCGACGCTTGACGGCGGTCCCGGCTGGCAGGCGCAGCATCCCGATACGGTAGAGTTGGCTGACGGATATTCCCAACTTACGGTCAATGTCCGGAAGATCAATCCGCTGGTCAATGCCGTTTCTCCCGGGTTACAGATCGCGGACGGATCGCGGTTGCTGTTGCGGATCAACCCGGCGAACGACAAACTTTCGTTCGAAGCGGCCTCGGATTACATCGAGCGGGGCCGGATGCTGGTGACACGTCTGAATCTGGATGCCCATAACCGGGGCGACTCGCTCGTTTTCGCGGCTTCGACCGAGGACCTTTATCTGAACAGTTTTCACATGAGCCGTGTCGGAATGAGCGGAGGGGCCAAGGATAACAAGCTGGAGCTGATTACCGATTTCGCGGATACTATCGGCGATGTTTCCGGACGGATCGGATTCCGTTCGGAATTTGCCCGGGGACGAGGTCCTGCGGGCCGGCAGATCGATCTGCGGCTGACGCCGTCGTACATCAGCCGGGGAGAGAAGACTTGGAATATTTATACGGACGGTATTACGGCAGATACTTCCCGGATACGAATCGACCGTTTTCGAATGGTCAATGCCGGGCAGCAACTGCTGCTCGACGGCGTCGTATCGCGTCGTTTGCAGGATTCGGTGCAATTGACGCTGCATAATTTCGAGTTGGCGCCCTTCTCGCAGTTCACCTCGTCGATGGGCTACCGTGTGGACGGTCGTACCAACGGTTCGGCGACGATGAAAGCGGTGCTCGGGGCCGGCGAGGTGCAGGCCGATATCGTTGTGGACAGCATTTCGATCAACGATCTCGCCGTTCCGTCGATCTGGCTGCGGTCCCGATGGGATTTCATACAGAACCGCGCGGGTATTCTGGTGCAGCAGCGGGAAAATCTCGATACTCTCGTTCGTGGTTTTTACGCCCCTTCGCAAAAGCGTTATTACGCCCGGGCTACCCTCGACGCAGTCGAACTTTCGGCGCTCGATCCCCTGCTGAAGGGGGTGGTCGAGCGGACCGGCGGCAATGCCGATGTCGATATCGCCCTGCGCGGCAGCGGTAAGGAGGCGAACCTTTCCGGGCAGATCGCCGTGCGCGATTTCACCACGACGGTGGATTTTACGCAGGTGACCTACACGATGCCCCGGACCGTGATCGAGGTTAAAAACAATCATTTGATTGCCGAAGGCGTGCCGCTGTACGATCCGGAGAAGAACGAGGGCCTTTTCTCGATCGACCTCAATCTGGAACATTTGTCCAATATCTCCTATTCGGTGAAAGTGCTGCCGAAAGAGTTGATGGTGCTCAATACCACTTCGAAGGATAACGACCTGTTCTACGGCCGGATTTTCGCTTCGGGTTCGGCGACGATCGCGGGCAGCAAGGGCGGTGTGAAAATGGACATCGTGGCTACCACCGAAGGCGATTCCGAATTTTATATGCCTCTGTCGGGACAGTCGAATGCGAAAACGGCCGATTTCGTTACGTTCGTCACCCCTGAACAGATCGATACGACCGACTATCTGGTGCGCAAGAAGCTGCTCTTCCAGCAGCAGGGGCGTAAAAAGGAAGCCGCAGGCAGCACGATGGATATTACGATGGCTCTCAATGTGCAGGACAATACCGCTTTCCAACTGGTGATCGACCCGACGGTCGGCAGTGCCCTGAAAGGTCGTGGCAACGGTATGCTCAACCTGCATATCAATCCGGGTAACGGTATCTTCAATATGTACGGCGACTATACGCTCATCGAAGGCAGTTTTCTTTTCTCATTGCAGAATATCATTTCTAAGAAATTCATCATCGAGAGCGGTTCGATGATTCAGTGGACGGGCGAGCCTGTCGATGCGCGGCTCGACATCAATGCCGTCTATAAGCTCAAAACGTCGTTGCAGCCTCTGTTGAACACTGTAACCGCCTCTTCGGACGACGACCAGAGCGGTTCCCGGATTTCGGACCGTTCGGTGCCGGTCGATTGTAAGATCCATATCGGCGGTCGTTTGAGCAACCCGCAGTTGGATTTCAGCGTGGTCGTGCCCGTTACAGATATAGAAACGCAGGCTGCGGTGGCCAGCGTGCTCAATACGCAGGAAGCCCAGGCGCAGCAGTTCATTTCGCTGGTCGCACTGGGTACTTTCAGCAATTCCGGCAGTGCCAATATCGGTGCTTCTTCCGGTGTGGCAACGGGTCTGGAGATGCTTACCAACCAGCTTACCAACTGGTTTTCGACAGATGATTACCGGATCATCCTGAACTACCGGGCTGGCTCCGAAATGACCGGTGACGAGGTGGATTTCGGCTTCTCCACCAATTTGATCAACAACCGTCTGCTGGTCGAGGTCGAAGGCAACTACATCATCGACAACAAACAGGCCGTAAGCAACAATGTTTCCAACTTCATGGGCGAAGCGCATGTGACGTGGCTGATCGACAAGTCGGGCAACCTGCGTCTGAAGGCGTTCACGCAGACCATCGATCGTTTCGACGAGAACCAGGGCCTGCAGGAAACCGGTATCGGGATCTCCTATAAGGAGGATTTCAATAATTTCAAGGATCTGAAACAGCGTATTCGGGACCGCTTCACCAACAAGAAACGTCAGAAAAAGCGTCAGGCCCGCCGCGAGGAGCAGGCCCGGCGTGCGGCGGAAGAGGCCCAACGGCAGGAATTGCTTCTGCCGGAAGATCCGCCGGAGCCTGAATACGACTTGGAGCGGGATTGATACGGAAAAAGTAAAACTCGAATAAAATAAATTTAATTCACTCAAAAAGATTATGATTAGTTTGTTGCAGACCGCAGATGCGGTCGTTGTCGCGGAGCAGACCCGCATGGGACTTTGGCAGTTGTTTATGAGCGGCGGATGGCTGATGTGGGTTTTGTTGATTCTGGGAGGACTCACGATCTTTATCTTCGTGGAGCGCTTCATGGCGATCCGCAAGGCGTCGGAGTTCGATATGAATTTCATGAACCGCATCCGTGATTATATTTTGGACGGCAAGGTCGCTGCTGCGGTCGATCTTTGCCGCAAGACCAATACGCCGATCGCCCGTATGATCGAAAAGGGTATCGGCCGGATCGGTCGTCCGATGAGCGACGTGCAGTCGGCCATCGAGAACGTGGCGAACCTCGAAGTGTCGAAGCTCGAAACCAACCTGCCGATCCTGGCGACCATCGCCGGCGGCGCCCCGATGATCGGTTTTCTCGGTACGGTGGTCGGCATGGTGCAGACTTTTATGGATATGGCCGCTGCGGGCGGTACGGTCGATATGTCGCTCCTTTCGAGCGGTATGTACGTGGCGATGATCACGACGGTCGGCGGTCTGCTGGTCGGTATTCCGGCCTACTTCGGTTATAACTACCTGGTGGCTCGCATCGAGAAGCTCGTTTTCCGGATGGAGGCCAACTCGATCGCCTTTATGGATATTCTGAATCAACCCGTTCAAAAGTAATCTGTTATGGCAATCAAACGCGGATCCAAGGTCGATAAGTCGTTTTCGTCGGCTTCGATGACCGACCTGATCTTCCTGTTGCTGCTGTTCATGCTGATCGCTACGACGCTCATCAACCCCAATGCCATCAAGCTGATTCTGCCGAAAAGTTCGAATCAGTTGAAGGACAAGGCAATGACGACGATTTCGATCCAGGATACGGGACATGGATACAGGTATTATGTCGAGACGGAAAACGTCGGCTCGCGCGAGGGCGTGGAGAAAGCCCTCAAGTCCCGGCTGGCGGGACAGGAGAACCCTACCGTTTCGCTGCATTGCGACAAGTCGGTGGCTTTCGACGAAGTGGTGGCCATGATGCGCATGGCCAAGGCCAACAATTTTACGCTCATCGCGGCTACCTCGCCCGAATAGAGTGAAACCCGGGGAATGCCGCCCTGCGGTGTTTTCCTTGTGAGAATTGACCGATGTATTATTACGATCCGAATAACGATAAATCGAACGCGCGTCGTTGGGCAAGCCTCGCAGCTTTGCTTTATGCGCTGTCGATCGCGGCGGCTTTCCTGTTCGTGTCGTTCGATATGGGGCGGGACGAGCTGCTTCCCGGCGAAGGGTTGCTGATCGATTTCGGGACGACCGAAACCGGTCTGGGCGACCGGGACCTGTCGGCTACCGATGTGCAGGCACCGCCGCAGCAGGCGGCGGCCGAAGCGTCGCGGCAGCAGGTCGAATACGTGACCAGCGAGCGGGAGGAGATCGCCGTGCAGACACCGCAGCCGGAGTCGACTATCCCTGATCTCATCGCCACATTTTATGTAACTTACCGGTACTCCGGCATATTCCGCGGCAACAAGCAATTTTTCAAAAGCCTCCCTGCGCTCCGCTTCCGTAATCGCAGGCAGAAACATCTGCTCCACGGTAATTCCCCATTCTCCACCGTTCTCCAGCAGTTCCAATATGCCATTCATATGGTCTTCATCTGGGTGCGATACAAACACACCGCGTAGAGACTGGATTCCCCGGCTCTTGAGATAAGGCTTCAACACATATTCACCGATTTTCCTCCGACTGGTACTGCCGCAGTCAAAAAGATATGCCCCCTGCCCGGTCTCCACCACGATACCGTCTCCCTGTCCCACGTCCAGAAAAGTCACACGGCTTCCCCGATCAAAATTGCCGGTCAGTAAACCAACTATTAATACTAAAATCATTGCGGCTACAATTCGGCACATAACTCCGTTCCTATATGTCATCACTCCCTGCCATGTATACCAAAAATTTGCTAAAACATGTCGCCATCTGGTGGGACATATTTCAGAGTACCTGTCAGAGTGCTGCATCTTTTTTCTGTTACTCTCTCTTTTTCTACCCCTACCGCTATCATCCACTCTGCGTGTTTCCCGACGCTGCCTTTCTCTTTCAGCGCGGTGTCCGTCTCCATGATTATTTTCCGCCACATAAGCTGCATAAAGTCTTTGCCGCTTCCATTTTTCCGCATAATTCCTGCCAATGATCAACACAAATAGCCCACTATAATAAACGATCATCTGCCACTTTGCCGGGCGGCCCACGCACCATACCGCTCCCGGCAGTTCTCCGAACCGTTCGCAGATCCATTCATACCACCACAGGATCAGACAATCCACCGTCCCCACAATACCAAGTCCCGGAATCAGCGATAGGATTCCTCCCGCCACTACCGCACTCATAAATGGCAGCACCAACAGATTCAACAGCACCGAATAGACTGGGATCTCATAGAAAAACCATAACTGTACGGGCAATGTAAACAAGATGACTCCCACACTGGCAGCAAAGCCTCCTTTGACCGCAGACACCATACGGCGAATTTCTTCATACGCCACCTTGCGCCAGCCTTCCCGGTACTTGTTTCTCTCATAGGCGGAATCACCCAGAATATCTGCCACGGTACGAAGCCATGTCGATATCCCTTTGACTTCTGACTCCGCATCTGCATCCCTTTCCCAACAACCCCCGGAAAACACCGGCGTCAGAATGCAGATCCCCAGCACCGCTCCGAAGGACATTAAAAAGCTCACATCAAAAAGTCGCTCCGGTTCCTGTAAGACGAGCAATAGTGCCATCAGTCCCAGCCCT
>OHKO01000154.1_pt1 | contig 22021 bp, 19 predicted proteins | sample 1568851 | NCBI WGS metagenome assembly OHKO01 (sample SAMEA3879549, study PRJEB24766) | human gut metagenome | biome: human-associated habitat; feature: feces | place: USA | collected 1985/1987 | reverse complement strand
CCGCTGCGCAGATCGAAGAGACGCTGCGCGTGAACGGTGAGAGCACCGTGGTCGTCGGTATCGGCACGGTGGCGACGCACCTGCGCGACCTCGCGAAGTCCTATAAGGAAGCGCAGATGGCGATCGAGGTCGGCAAGGTCTTCGACACCGAGAAGTACATCATCAGCTATGAAAACCTCGGCATCGGCCGCCTCATTTATCAGCTGCCGACGACACTGTGCGAAATGTTCCTGCAGGAGGTCTTCAAGAAGAACCCCATCGACGCGCTCGACAAGGAGACGCTCTTTACGATCAACAAGTTCTTCGAGAACAACCTCATCCTCTCCGAAACGGCGAGAAAGCTGTTCGTCCACAGAAATACGCTCGTCTACCGTCTCGAGAAGATCAAGAAGCTCACGGGCCTCGACCTGCGCGAGTTCGACGACGCCATCACCTTCAAGGTCGCGCTCATGGTCAAAAAGTACCTTGCCTCCCGCGGCATCGAAGCGTAAAGAAAAAGAATTTGACAAGGGCTGTTTTCGGACAGCCCTTGTTTTTTCGCCATTTTGCGGCAAAAAAGTTGAAAGTTTACATAATTACCTGTTGCCATCGCGTGCGCTTCGCGCTATAATAAAGACTGAAAATTTGCGGGATCGAGTCATAACCTGCTGGAAACTGAGGGAAGAGCATGATACGCCTGAGCGATGTAGTAAAGGAATACGAGAGCGGCACGACGGCCTTAAAGGGCATTTCGCTTCGCATCGAGGATGGGGAGTTCGTCTTTTTGGTCGGCCCGAGCGGCAGCGGCAAGTCGACGATCATCAAGCTGCTCACCGGCGAGATCGTGCCGACATCCGGTCAGATCGCCGTCAACGGCTTCAGCCTGACGAACATTGCCGAGCGGCAGATCCCGCTGCTGCGCCGCTCCGTCGGCGTCATCTTCCAGGACTTCCGCCTGATCGAGAAGAAAACGGTCTATGAGAACCTGAGCTTCGCCATGCGCGCCGTCGGTTCTTCGCCGCGCGAGATCAAAAAGCGCATCCCCTATGTGCTTGAGCTCGTCGGACTTGAGGAAAAGACCGACCGTTATCCCAACGAGCTCTCCGGCGGCGAACAGCAGCGCGTGGCCATTGCGCGTGCGCTCATCAACAACCCCAGCACCATCATCGCCGACGAGCCGACGGGCAACCTGGACCCCGCGCGCTCGCTGGAGATCATGCGCCTGCTCGAGCGCATCAACCAGCTCGGCACGACGATGGTCGTCGTCACGCACGAGAAAGATCTTGTCAATCAGTTCAAAAAACGCGTCGTCACGCTCGAACAGGGCGTCATCACGAGCGATGGCGACGGCGTCGGCTATAATGCGAGGTAAGCTATGCGCAAACACGATTTTTCTTACTTTTTCGGCGAGGGCATGCGCAACATGTTCTCGCACGGATTCATGTCCTTTGCGGCCGTGGGCATCACGGTCGCCTGCCTTGTCGTCATGGGTACATTTTCGCTCGTGGCGTACAATGCGCAGGTGCAGCTCCAGCAGCTCGAGAGCGAGTATGAAATTCTCGCCTTCGTGGACGAGAGCTGCGACGATGCGCAGACCAAGGCCGTGGGCCGCGCCATTGAGCAGCGTGACAATGTGAAAGAATGTGTCTTCATCAGCAAGGAAGAGGCGATGAAGTCCTTTGAGGCGCGTTACGAGGGGGACAACATGTTCCAGAACCTTGACCCCGAGATTTTGCGCGACCGCTACGCTGTCTATGTTGACGATCTGAGCATTTCCGGCAAGACTGCGCAGGATATCCTCGACAATGTCGAAGGCGTTGCCAATGTCCGCGTGGACGAAGACATCGCGGGCGGCTTTATCACGCTGCGAAATGTTGCGAGCGTAGTGTGCATCGCGCTCATTGCCATTTTGCTGCTCGTGTCGGTCTTCATCATCTCGAATACCATCAAGCTCACGACATTCGACCGCCGCGACGAGATCGCCATTATGAAGATGGTCGGCGCGACGAACGGCTTCATCCGCTGGCCGTTCGTGTACGAGGGCTTTATGATCGGCCTTCTCAGCGCGGTGCTGGGCTTTGGCTTGCAGTGGCTGCTGTATGAATCGGTCGCAAAGAGCCTTGCGATGTCCGACCGGCTGCAGCTTCTCACGATCGTCGACTTTACGTTGATCTGGCGGCCCGTGGCTGCGATCTTTGCCGCCGCCGGTATCCTGATCGGTGTGGGTGGCAGCCTGACGGCTATCCGCAAGTTCCTGCACGTGTGAGGGAGGCGGACGATGAGCAGAAAAAAGATCGCACGCATCCTCCTGGTGCTGGCTGTCGTTGCGTCGCTGACGCTGACGGAGCTGACGCCGCTTTCCATGGTGCAGGACGCTTCCGCCGTCACGCAGGCGGATATCGACAAGCTCAAAGACGAGCTCAGCGGGATGAACTCGGAAAAGTCGCAGCTTGAAAAGGAGCTCAAGTCCATCCAGAACGACAAGAGCGCCGCGCTTGCGCAGAAAGAGAATATCGACAAGCAGATCAACTTGCTTCAGTCGGAGATCAAGGGCGTTGAGTCGCTCATCAGCGAGTATGAGACGCTGATCACGCAGACCGAGCAGGAGATCCGCGAGAACGAAGAGGAAGAGGCGCGCCAGTACGAAAAGTTCTGCGAGCGTGTGCGCTCGATGGAAGAGCGCGGTACGGTGTCGTACTGGTCGGTGCTGTTCGACTCGGCGAGCTTTTCCGACTTGCTGAGCGCCATGGACTTCATCAGCGAGATTATGGACAGCGACCAGAAGGTCATCGACGATCTGCGTGCCCTGCGCGAGCAGATCGAGCAGAAGAAGGCCTCGCTCGAAACGTCCCTTGCCGAGCAGCAGAGCGCCAAGGAGACGCTCGTCGCCAAAAAGAGCGAGCTGAACACCCAGCGCGCTGAGGCGGAAAAGGTGCTTGCCGAGCTCAAGGCGAACGAAGCGCAGTACAAGCAGGTCCTTTCGGAAAAGGACGCCGCGATGGAGCGCCAGCAGGCGGAGATTGTGCGCCTTTCCCGTGAGCTTGCCGAAAAGAACGGCAACACCACTGTGACCTATGGCGGCTACATCTGGCCGTGCTCGAGCAAGTATGTCACCTCGCCGCTCGGCGCGCGCTACACGGGCATCGCGGGCGCGTCGAGGAATCACGCGGGCATTGACATCGGCCGCGTGGGCTACACGACGCAGGCCGTCGCCGCCAAGGCGGGCACGGTCATCATCTCGGCTTACAATAAGTACCGCGGCAACTATGTGGTCGTCAGCCACGGCAGCGGCAACACGACGACGTATCAGCATTTGTCATCCCGTTCGGTCAGCGTGGGCACGTATGTCGCGCAGGGTCAGGTCGTCGGCATCACCGGTACGACCGGCGTGAGCAGCGGCCCGCACCTGCACTTTGAGATCACCGAGAACGGACAGATCATCAACCCGCTCAAGTACCTCACGGACTATATCAAGGGTTGGTAAACCGCATAACGCACAAGCTCCCCGCCATATACTGGCGGGGAGCTTTTTTGCGGGGAGGGGTCATTTTGCAGGGATTGGTCTGCTATCGGGACACGGGGGAGAAAAACGGCGCGCGCTTTGACGCGGCCTACGCATCGCGCGGCGAGGGAATGCTTGCTGCACTTTCGGCCAAGCGCGCAGCAAAATACCTGCAAAAGCGCCGTGTGAGTTATGCCGTGTTTCCCAAGGATTATCCATATGCGGAGGTATTTGCGCGCTGTGGTGTCCTGCCGCCGCCCGAAAAGCCGCTGCGCATGGCAAAGGCGGCGGAGATCATCCGCCGCGCGATGGCGCGGCTCGGCCTTGCGCCGGAGCGGGCACGTATCGCGCTGTGCGCACCCTCGCAGAGTGCGGTGCTCGAAGCGGCGGCGCGCGAGCTCTCTAAAGATGTGCGCTATCTTGCACTCTGCGCGCCGAATGGCGAGCGCCTTGCGCGCACGCTGCGCTGGGACTGCGGCGCGAGTGTCCATACATTGCAGACGGACGAGAGGATCGCCGCCGACCTGAGCGTCTGCTTCGACGATTTCCCGCTGCCCGACGGCCTTGTGCTGCCGCTGGGGAGCGGTGCGGTTTCTGTCGCCTATGGGACGGAAAATCTGGGCGATGCAGCGATGATCTGGAATGAAGATCAGCTCATCTGCGCACTCTACGCTTCGCTTGCGCGCCGCGCGGACGAAATTTGGGTAAAAGATGTGAAAATGCCGCCCGATGGGGGAGAAAACGCAAACTTACCTTGACAACACGGGGCAAAATCACTATAATTATTTCGCTAAAATGGTATTCGTGTGCGCGCCGCGCAATTTTGCGGGCGCGAAAGAAAGGAACGATCTCAATATGGCGAACATGAAAAAAGAGTACAAGATGAGCGCGGAGCGCAAGGAAGAGCTGCAAAAGGAGCTCACCTACCTCAAGACCGTGCGTGAAAAGGAAGTGGCGGACCTCATCAAAGAGGCGCGCGGCTTCGGCGACCTGAGCGAAAACAGCGAATATGATGAAGCGAAAAACGAGCAGGGCAAGCTGTACTCCCGTATCGCTGAGGTCGAGGAGATCCTGCTGCACACCGTCATCGTCGACGAAAACGACGCGGGCACGAACGGCATCAGCATCGGCTGCCGTGTGACCGTGCAGGATGTGAAGTCCGGCCGCGAGCTGCCCGAGTATAAGGTCGTCGGCTCGCAGGAGGCCGACCCCATGCACCGCGCCATCTCCGAGGATTCCCCCTTCGGCAAGGCGCTCATGGGCGCAAAAGAGGGCGACGAGGTCATGGTGGAGGCCCCTGTCGGCACCATCGTCTACCGCATCGTCAAGATCGAACGTTAAGCTGTATTATATAGAGTAGGAGTAAAGAAATATCATGGCTGAAGAAAATATCCAGACCAACGCTCCCGAGCAGGACCTTAGCGAGATCCTGAAGGTCCGCCGCGAAAAGCTCGCAGCGCTGCGCGCCGAGGGCCGCGATCCCTTCAAGGAGACGCGCTTCGACGTGACGCACCACGCTCAGGACATCAAGGACAACTTTGACGCGCTTGAGGGCAGCGAGGTCCGCGTCGCGGGCCGCCTGATGAGCAAACGCGGCATGGGCAAGGTCAGCTTTTGCGATCTGCAGGATAAGTCCGGCCGCATCCAGCTCTACGCCCGCAAGGACGAGATGGATGAGGAGGAGTACAACCGCTTCAAGAAGTACGACATCGGCGATATCGTCGGCGTCGAGGGCGAGGTGTTCCGCACCCAGCGCGGCGAGATGAGCGTGCGCGCCAAGAAGATCACGCTGCTCAGTAAGTCTCTGCGTCCCCTGCCGGAGAAGTACCACGGCCTGACCGATAAGGAAGCGCGCTACCGTCAGCGCTATGTGGACCTGATCATCAACCCCGAGTCCAAGCGCAACTTCGAAATTCGTTCGAAGTTTGTCGCGTATCTGCGCCGCTACCTCGACTCCATCGGCTTTATGGAGGTCGAGACGCCGGTTTTGAGCTCCATCGCGGGCGGCGCGAACGCGCGCCCCTTCATCACGCACCACAATACCCTCGATATCGACATGTACATGCGCATCGCCACCGAGCTGCACTTAAAGCGCCTGATCGTCGGCGGCATGGAGCGCGTGTACGAGGTCGGCCGCATCTTCCGCAACGAGGGCATGGACACCAAGCACAACCCCGAGTTCACCACCTGCGAGCTGTATCAGGCCTTCACCAATCTGGACGGCATGATGGACATTCTGGAGGGCATCCTCACGGGAGCCGCCAAGGAGATCCTGGGCACCTATCAGGTCACCTGGATGGGCCACGACATCGACCTGACCCCCAGTTGGCAGCGCGTCACCATGGCCGACGCCGTGAAGAACGTCACCGGGGCCGACTTTATGGCCTGCATCGGCGACGCCGACCGGGGCGTGGAGCTGGCCCGCAGCGTGGGCGTGGATATGGACGGCGTGCCCCACACCTGGGGCAACGCCCTGTATGAGACCTTCGACCAGAAGGTGGAGGAGACCCTGATCCAGCCCACCTTCATCACCATGTACCCCGTGGAGGTCAGCCCCCTGGCCAAGCGCAGCCCCAGCCAGCCGGAGCTTACCGAGCGATATGAGATGTTCATCTGCGGCTGCGAGATGGGCAACGCCTTCTCCGAGCTGAACGACCCCATCGACCAGTATCAGCGCTTCAAGGCCCAGGCCGAAAAGCGCGCCAACGGCGACGACGAGGCCGACATGATGGACGAGGATTTCGTTCTCGCCCTGGAATACGGCATGCCTCCCACCGGCGGCCTGGGCTTCGGCATCGACCGCTGCGCCATGATGCTCTGCGGCACCGACTCCATCCGGGACGTGATCCTGTTCCCCACCATGAAGCCGCTGGACTCCGACAAGAAGCCCGCAAAGCCCGCCGAGACCGCTCCCACCGCCCCGGCTGTGGAGGAGAAGATCGACTTCTCCAACGTGAAGATCGAACCCATCTTCAAGGACATGGTGGATTTTGACACCTTCTCCAAGAGCGATTTCCGCGCCGTGAAGGTTAAGGAATGCGAAGCCGTGAAGAAGTCCAAAAAGCTCTTAAAGTTCGTTCTGGACGACGGAACCGGCGTAGATCGGGTCATTTTGAGCGGAATTCACGAGTATTATGAGCCGGAGGAGCTGGTTGGAAAGACCTGCATCGCCATCACGAACCTGCCGCCCCGCCCGATGATGGGCATCGATTCCTGCGGTATGCTCATTTCCGCCGTGCATCACGAAAACGGCGAGGAAAAGCTCCATTTGCTGATGGTCGATCCTCACATTCCGGCAGGCGCAAAGCTCTATTGATTGACCTAAAATTGTCGGTGCTTACGCCACAACTTACGCCAATTTACTCCGAGCTTACACCAAAAATGCGTTTGGAATTTTGCGATTGCAGACAAGTTCCGATAGCATACGATAAGTTCATATGATTTAAGCCCGCTGATTTCGGTCAGCGGGCTTTTTCTATTTCTGCCCCTATTACATCTTTGTGATGTGATAGGGGCTTTTTTTATCCCTGAAAGGTGGTCGAAAAAATTTTTTTGAAAAATCTCAAAAAAACTTCGTACAAATCGAAAAAAATTTCCCAGTTGGTTAGTGAGGGCAAAAACCTCACGAACCTTGAAAATCGAATAGACATTCAACAGGTACATTCCTGATCGGGGGCGAAAGCCCCAGCCGGATGAAGGTGCGCCACGAACTTCCTGCCCACAAGGGTTATCACGGAAAGCAAGGTTGGTAGCGATTCCGAACCATTCTGAAATATCCGCTTGCTACGGATAAGGCGATGAAACGATTCAGGGACAATGATACTTCCCTATGGGGCTGGCGGAGTACCCGGCAGAGGTGAGATTCCTATGAGTTCGGTCAGCAGCCGAACGCCTGTTGATTTCCTTTTACGCATTTGGGGGATGAGATCGAGTTAAATGCGACCACCAAAGCACAGGACTCCGCTTCCTGTGTTTTGGTGGATCAAGCGATCCAAATCTAATAAGAAGGAGGAATCATGAGAAAGGAAGATAAAGGCGTTATTATTGGTCAGTTGGCTGAAACCGTTAAGCAATACGGACATTTCTATTTGGTTGACACAACTGCTATGGATGCAGCTAAGACAAGTGAACTGAGAAGAAAATGTTTCAAAGCAGGTATTAAGCTGGTTGTTGTGAAGAATTCTTTGCTTCACAAAGCTCTGATGAGCATGGAAGGTGTTGATTTCTCTCCGTTGTTCGATTCTTTAAAAGGTACAACTTCAGTAATGTTTAGCGAAGTAGCTAACGCTCCTGCAAAGTTGTTGAAAGAATACAAAGAGGAAATTCCTGCATTGAAAGCAGCTTATGCTGAAGAAGGTTTCTATGTAGGTGCTAATCAACTGGATGCTCTTTGCAACATTAAGAGTAAGAATGAAGTTATTGCTGATATTATTGCATTGCTGCAATCACCGGCGAAAAATGTTATTTCTGCTCTTCAATCAGGTGGTAACACCATTCATGGAGTTCTTAAGACTCTGGGCGAACGTGCCGAATAATCAATTTTATAATCAATTAGTAACAAACAATTAAAATCATACAAAAATGGCAGATTTGAAAGCTTTTGCAGAACAATTAGTTAACTTGACAGTAAAAGAAGTTAATGAACTTGCAACTATCCTTAAAGAAGAATACGGTATTGAACCTGCTGCTGCAGCTGTAGCTGTTGCTGCTGGTCCTGCTGCTGGTGCAGCTGCTGCTGAAGAAAAAACATCTTTTGATGTAGTTTTGAAGAGCGCTGGTGCTGCAAAATTGCAGGTTGTTAAAGCCGTTAAAGAAGCATGTGGTCTTGGCTTGAAAGAAGCTAAAGACATGGTAGACGGTGCTCCTAGCACAGTAAAAGAAGGCTTGGCTAAAGACGAAGCTGAATCACTGAAGAAAACTTTGGAAGAAGCTGGAGCTGAAGTTGAGCTTAAATAATATTAGCCTGAGTATCAGGTAATACGGTTAGGAATCCTCTGGTAGAGGATTCTTAACCTTTTTGTGTCTATATTATTATTAAGTTCTACAAAATATTAACAAATGTCTTCAAATACTGAAAATCAAAGAGTTAATTTTGCTTCCATCAAGAATCCGATGAAGTATCCGGATTTCTTGGAAGTGCAATTGAAGTCATTCCAAGACTTTTTACAGTTGGATACCCCGCCCGAAAAGCGTAAGAATGACGGGCTGTATAAGGTGTTCGCTGAAAACTTCCCTATTGCTGACACTCGTAATAACTTTGTCCTTGAATTCTTGGACTATTACATTGATCCGCCTCACTATTCAATAGACGAGTGTTTGGAGCGCGGGCTCACATACAGCGTGCCTTTGAAAGCAAAACTGAAGTTGTATTGTACTGATCCTGATCATGAAGATTTCGATACGGTTATTCAGGATGTTTATCTGGGTCCTATTCCGTATATGACTCCGAAAGGAACTTTTGTTATTAATGGTGCTGAGCGTGTAGTTGTTTCTCAGTTGCACCGTTCTCCGGGCGTGTTCTTTGGTCAGAGCGTACATGCTAACGGTACTAAATTGTACTCTGCCCGTATTATTCCATTCAAAGGTTCATGGATCGAATTCGCTACAGATATTAACAATGTAATGTATGCGTATATCGACCGTAAAAAGAAATTGCCTGTTACTACTCTGTTGAGAGCTGTCGGCTTTGAAAATGATAAAGATATTCTCGAAATATTTAATTTGGCTGAAGAAGTTAAAGTCAATAAGGCCAATTTAAAGAAGGTTGTAGGAAGAAAACTTGCTGCGCGTGTCTTGAAGACATGGACAGAGGATTTTGTAGATGAAGACACCGGTGAAGTTGTTTCTATTGAACGTAATGAGGTTATCATTGACCGTGAAACTGTGCTTGAAGCAGAGCATGTAGATGAAATTATCGACTCAGGCGTTCAGAATATCCTTGTTCATAAGGAAGAAGCTAATTCATCAGATTATTCTATTATATTTAATACGCTTCAGAAAGACCCGAGTAACTCAGAAAAAGAGGCTGTGCTTTATATCTATCGTCAGTTGCGTAATGCAGATCCTGCTGATGATGCCAGTGCTCGTGAGGTTATCAATAACCTGTTCTTCTCTGAAAAAAGATATGACCTTGGCGAGGTAGGACGTTACAGAATCAACAAAAAGTTGGGACTGACTACGGACATGGATGTGAAGGTATTGACAAAACAAGATATTATTGAAATCATTAAGTATCTGATTGAGCTGATTAACTCTAAAGCGGATGTTGATGATATTGACCACTTGAGTAACCGTCGTGTACGTACTGTAGGAGAACAGTTGTCCAATCAATTTGCGATTGGTCTGGCACGTATGTCTCGTACCATCCGTGAGCGTATGAATGTGCGTGACAATGAAGTGTTTACTCCGATTGATTTGATTAATGCGAAGACTATTTCTTCTGTTATCAATTCATTCTTTGGAACAAATGCTTTGTCGCAGTTCATGGATCAAACTAATCCATTGGCTGAAATCACTCACAAGCGTCGTTTGTCAGCGTTAGGACCTGGTGGTCTGTCACGTGAACGTGCTGGTTTTGAGGTTCGTGACGTACACTATACTCATTATGGTCGTTTGTGTCCGATTGAAACTCCTGAAGGTCCGAATATCGGTTTGATTTCTTCTTTGTGTGTGTATGCTAAGATTAATGAGCTTGGCTTTATTTCAACTCCTTATCGTAAAGTAGCTGATGGTAAGGTGGATATATCTGATGAAGGTATTGAATATCTGACAGCCGAAGAGGAAGAGGATAAGATAATCGCTCAGGGTAATGCTCCATTGGATGATGAAGGCAAATTTGTTCGTGAGAAAGTAAAAGCTCGTCGTGATGCTGATTATCCTGTTGTTACTCCTGACCAGGTAGAGTTGATGGATGTTTCTCCACAGCAGATTGCTTCTATCGCTGCTTCTTTGATTCCGTTCTTGGAACATGACGATGCTAACCGTGCATTGATGGGATCAAACATGATGCGCCAGGCAGTTCCTTTGTTGCGTACAGAGGCTCCTATTGTAGGTACAGGTATTGAAAAACAGTTGGTTGAAGACTCTCGTACTCAGATTGCAGCAGAGGGTGATGGTGTTGTAGAATATGTCGATGCAACAACTATTCGTATCTTGTATGACAGAAATGAAGATGAAGAATTTGTAAGCTTTGAACCTGCTTTGAAGGAATACAGAATTCCTAAATTCCGTAAGACTAATCAGAGCATGACCATTGACCTCCGTCCTACTTGTGATAAAGGACAGCGTGTGAAGAAGGGTGATATCCTGACTGAAGGATATTCAACTCAGGGTGGTGAGCTTGCATTGGGTAAAAACCTGTTGGTGGCTTATATGCCTTGGAAAGGTTATAACTACGAGGATGCTATTGTATTGAATGAACGCGTTGTACGTGAGGACTTGCTGACTTCTGTACACGTTGATGAATATATTTTGGAGGTCCGCGAAACGAAACGCGGTATGGAAGAATTAACTTCTGATATTCCTAACGTGAGTGAAGAAGCTACTAAAGATTTGGATGAAAACGGTATTGTACGTGTAGGTGCACGTATCGAACCGGGTGATATCCTGATTGGTAAGATTACTCCGAAAGGTGAATCAGATCCTTCTCCGGAAGAAAAATTGCTTCGTGCTATTTTCGGTGATAAGGCAGGTGATGTGAAGGATGCTTCATTGAAAGCTTCTCCGTCATTACGTGGTGTCGTTATTGACAAGAAGTTGTTCTCACGTGTTATCAAGAGCAGAAGTGAGAAGAATGCCGATAAGGCTATTCTGCCTAAACTGAATGATGAATTCGAAGAAAAGGCAGCAAAACTGAAAGATATCTTGATTGAGAAACTATTGGTTTTGACTAATGGTAAGGTTTCCCAAGGAGTGAAAGATTATTTGGGAACGGAAGTTATTGCCAAGGGGGCGAAGTTCACCAAACGCGATTTGGAATCATTGGATTATACTATTATCCAGTTGAGCAAGTGGACAGCTGATGCTCATAAGAATGACATGATTCGTGACTTGGTGATGAATTATTTGAAGAAATATAAAGAATTGGATGCTGAATTAAAGCGTAAGAAGTTTGCTATCACTATCGGTGATGAACTTCCTGCGGGCATTATTCAGATGGCTAAGGTTTATATTGCCAAGAAGCGTAAGATTGGTGTAGGTGATAAGATGGCGGGACGTCACGGTAACAAGGGTATTGTTTCTCGTGTGGTTCGTCAGGAAGATATGCCGTTCTTAGCAGATGGTACTCCAGTAGATATCGTATTGAATCCGTTGGGTGTGCCTTCTCGTATGAATATTGGTCAGATTTTCGAAGCCGTATTAGGTCGTGCCGGAAAAGAGTTGGGTGTGAAATTTGCTACTCCTATTTTTGACGGTGCTTCTATGGATGATTTAAATGAATGGACAGATAAAGCTGGATTGCCTCGTTATTGTAAGACTTATCTTTGTGATGGTGGTACAGGCGAACGCTTTGACCAACCTGCAACAGTGGGTGTAACTTATATGTTGAAACTAGGGCACATGGTTGAAGATAAGATGCATGCCCGTTCTATCGGTCCGTACTCCCTTATTACTCAGCAGCCGCTTGGTGGTAAGGCACAGTTCGGTGGTCAGCGTTTCGGAGAAATGGAAGTTTGGGCGCTTGAAGCATTCGGCGCAGCACATATCTTACAGGAAATCCTGACCATTAAGTCTGATGACGTTGTAGGACGCTCAAAGGCTTACGAAGCTATTGTGAAAGGTGAACCTATGCCAACTCCGGGTATCCCCGAATCTCTGAATGTATTGTTACACGAACTGAGAGGTCTTGGCTTGAGTATCAACCTTGAATAATAAAAAAATATAACTCTTTACATTATAAATAAGGAAGTATGGCTTTTAGAAAAGAAACTAAGATAAAGAGTAATTTCTCGAAAATCTCAATTGGTTTGGCTTCACCTGAAGAAATCCTTGAGAATTCGAGTGGTGAGGTGTTGAAGCCCGAAACCATCAACTACCGTACCTACAAACCCGAACGTGACGGTTTGTTCTGTGAACGCATCTTCGGTCCGGTAAAAGACTATGAATGTCATTGCGGTAAGTACAAACGTATTCGTTATAAAGGAATCGTTTGTGACCGTTGCGGTGTTGAAGTGACAGAAAAGAAAGTTCGTCGTGAACGTATGGGGCATATCCAGCTGGTAGTGCCTGTGGCACACATTTGGTATTTCCGTTCATTGCCGAACAAAATCGGTTACTTGTTGGGATTACCTACCAAGAAACTTGATTCTATTATTTACTATGAACGTTATGTCGTAATTCAGCCGGGTGCTGCCGCTGAAGAAGGCGTAAATGAATATGATTTGCTTTCGGAAGAGGAATATCTGGATTTGCTGGAAAAACTTCCGAGAGAAAATCAATATCTGGAAGATACAGATCCTAACAAGTTTATTGCTAAGATGGGAGCTGAAGCCATCTATGATTTGTTGGCTAAACTTGATTTGGATGCACTTTCTTATGAATTGCGTCACAAGGCAAGCAACGACTCTTCACAACAGCGCAAGAATGAAGCATTGAAACGCTTGCAGGTCGTTGAATCGTTCCGTGCATCTCGCGGACGCAATAAACCTGAATGGATGATTGTACGTATTGTTCCGGTGATTCCGCCCGAACTTCGTCCGTTGGTTCCGTTGGATGGTGGTCGTTTTGCAACTTCAGACTTGAATGATTTGTATCGTCGTGTGATTATTCGTAACAACCGTCTGAAGAGACTGATTGAAATCAAGGCTCCTGAAGTAATCTTACGCAACGAAAAACGTATGTTGCAGGAAGCTGTCGATTCATTGTTCGATAACTCACGTAAGTCAAGTGCTGTAAAAACAGATGCAAACCGTCCGTTGAAATCACTGTCTGATAGTTTGAAAGGTAAGCAAGGACGTTTCCGTCAGAACCTGTTGGGTAAGCGTGTTGACTACTCAGCCCGTTCGGTAATTGTCGTTGGTCCTGAATTGAAAATGGGAGAATGCGGTATTCCTAAATTGATGGCTGCCGAACTTTACAAGCCGTTTATTATCCGTAAATTGATAGAACGCGGTATTGTGAAGACTGTTAAGTCTGCCAAGAAGATAGTAGACCGCAAAGAACCTGTTATTTGGGATATCTTGGAGCATGTCATGAAAGGACATCCGGTATTACTCAACCGTGCGCCGACATTGCACCGTTTGGGTATTCAGGCATTCCAACCCCATATGATTGAAGGTAAGGCTATCCAATTACACCCATTGGCATGTACTGCGTTCAATGCCGACTTTGACGGTGACCAAATGGCTGTTCACTTGCCTTTGAGTAATGAGGCTATATTGGAAGCTCAGATGTTGATGCTTCAGGCACATAATATTTTGAATCCGGCTAACGGCGCACCTATTACTGTACCCGCACAGGATATGGTACTTGGTTTGTATTATATTACAAAACTGAGAAAAGGTGCGAAGGGTGAGGGACTGACATTCTATGGACCGGAAGAAGCTTTGATTGCTTATAATGAAGGAAAAGTAGATATTCATGCTATCATCAATGTTGTTGTAAAAGACCTGGATAAGGATGGCAACATTGTAGATGTGATGATGAAAGAAACTTCTGTAGGTCGTGTGATTGTAAATGAAATCGTTCCGGCTGAAGTAGGTTATCTGAATACCATTATTTCTAAAAAGTCTTTGCGCGACATCATTAGTGATGTTATTAAGGCTGTGGGTGTTGCTCGTGCTTGTGAATTCTTGGACGGTATTAAGAACTTAGGTTACCACATGGCGTTCAAGGGTGGTTTGTCATTCAACTTGGGTGATATTATTATTCCGAAGGAAAAAGAAGAACTGGTAAAACGCGGTAACGAAGAAGTTGAGCAAATCATGATGAACTATAATATGGGTTTCATCACTGATAATGAACGTTACAACCAGGTTATTGATACATGGACTCATGTCAACAGCGATTTGTCTGACATCCTTTATAAGACTATTAAAAATGATGACCAAGGTTTCAACTCAGTATTTATGATGCTTGATTCCGGTGCTCGTGGTTCTAAGGAACAGATTCGTCAGTTGTCAGGTATGCGTGGTTTGATGGCTAAGCCGCAAAAGGCCGGTGCTGAAGGTGCTCAGATTATTGAAAACCCGATTCTTTCAAACTTTAAGGAAGGTTTGTCGGTATTGGAGTACTTTATCTCTACCCACGGTGCTCGTAAAGGTTTGGCGGATACTGCTTTGAAGACTGCCGATGCCGGATACTTGACTCGTCGTCTTGTAGACGTATCGCATGATGTGATTATTAATGAAGAAGACTGTGGAACACTGCGCGGTTTGGTTTGTACTGCTTTGAAAAATAACGATGAAGTTATTGCCACTCTGTATGAACGTATCCTCGGACGTGTTTCTGTACATGATATTATTCATCCTACCACCGGTAAGTTGATTGTTGCCGGAGGTGAAGAAATTACTGAGGATATCGCACAGGAAATTGAAGATTCTCCGATTGAAAGTGTAGAAATCCGTTCTGTATTGACTTGCGAATCGAAGAAAGGCGTATGTGCCAAGTGTTACGGACGTAACCTTGCTTCCAGCCGTATGGTTCAAAAGGGAGAAGCTGTCGGTGTCATTGCTGCACAGTCTATCGGTGAGCCCGGTACCCAGCTGACCATGAGAACCTTCCACAGTGGTGGTGTCGCAGGTGACGATATCACTCAGGGTCTTCCCCGTGTCGAGGAGTTGTTCGAGGCCAGAAAGCCTAAGGGACTTGCAATCATTGCTGAATTTGGCGGCAAGGCTGAGATCCGTGATACCAAGAAGAAGCGTGAAGTGGTAATTACCAACGAAGAGACCGGTGAATCCAAGGCATATCTGATTCCTTACGGTTCCCGTATCAAGGTTATCGACGGCCAGGTACTGGAGGCCGGTGATGAACTGACCGAAGGTAGTGTAAACCCTCACGATCTGCTGAAGATCAAGGGAATCCGTGCCGTACAGGATTACATGCTGCGTGAAGTACAGCGTGTATACCGTTTACAGGGTGTAGATATCGCCGATAAGCATATCGAAGTCCTGGTACGTCAGATGCTGAAGAAAGTCCGTATCGAGAATAACGGAGACACCGAATTCCTGCCCGGTACTCTGGTAGATGTTCTGGATTTCGAAGAAATGAACGAGAAGCTGACCGCTGAAGGCAAGGAGCCTGCAGAAGGTAAGCGTATCATCCTGGGTATTACCAAGGCAGCACTGGCAACCGAGTCCTTCCTGTCTGCAGCATCCTTCCAGGAGACCACCAAGGTTCTGACAGAAGCTGCCATCAAGGGTAAGGTAGATAATCTGATCGGTCTGAAGGAGAACGTTATCATCGGTAAGCTGATTCCTGTAGGAACCGGTATGAAGAGATATCGCAATACCAGACTGAGCACCGATGCCGTAGAGACCATTGACTTCGGTGGTGATATGTACGGTGACGATGCAGAACTGAACCTGAGCGACGGAAGCGAACTGGATGCAGAAGGTGCAGAACTGAATGAAGATGTGAACACAGAAGCAGAAACTGTGGAAGTGGGAACAGACGCTGATAATCAGTAAAATAAAAAGACTTTATTAAGAAAGGCTCTCCGGGATTTTCCCGGGGAGCCTTTTAGAATCGGAACAATTATTGCAATTCTTCTGTATTCAGAACCTGCCAGGCAGTGATCCGGTAAAAGGTATCTTCATCAGATTCCGGATAGAGGATCTCAATGGTCACCTGCAGGGTCTGTAAGTCGGAGATTGGAATCACGTAAGATTTTCCGTGACCTACCGCCACAAAATAGGCTTCTTCGCTGTCACTGGATGCATACATGCGTTGCAACGTCTTATCCATACCTGCCAGGGATTGTTCTGCCTGATTGCAGGCGGCATAATAAGCGGTGGTACGTTCCAGCACACGGGCGCTGAGTTTGCTATCAGCGTTGGCACTGACGATGGACAGTACGGCAAAAGACACCAGGCAGAGGATCACGAATACCAGAAGGATCGAGGCGGATCCGATATTCATGCCGAATTGTTTTTTTCTGGAGGAATTATTCATGGGATCCCCTCCTTTCTGCGGTGTGATGCATGACAGAGAGTGTGTAAATGGGAGATTCCGGTGTAGATACATCATAGACGGTGATCTCGCCTTTCATGATTCCGGTCTCTTCTGCCGGAGTGCTTTTTAGTTCTGCATAAAAGCCGGCGTTATCTTCGGCAGTGCACAGATTCCAGCTGCTGTCAAAGGCAAGGCGGAGAGTGTTTTCATCGGTCAGCTCCGATGGGGAGAACAAATCCTGCATGGCAGCCACATTGCCCTCCAGAGAGAGATAGGACTCTGCCAGATTCTGTGCCTGAATGACAGCATGATTCTGGTTTACCGTCTGTGTGCTCAAAAGATGTGAGCGGGCAAACAACTGGATACAGACGGCACTGGCCAGTGAAAAAAACAGGATCGCTATGATCATTTCCATTAAAAATAAACTGGATCTGGAATGTTTCATAATAAGTTCGGAATCCTTTCTGTTCGGTTTCTATTCTGTGGTAGTATTACAGTGCACGTGGATATAAAAAGTATGGTCCTCTCCGGAGGCGGTTCTCAGGGATATCCGGATCAGATCGTCCGACGCATAGGATAAGGAGAACTCCTGCAAGTCCATAATATCCGTACCGGCAGGCAATACCTGTCCGCCGAGAGAAGCTCCTTCCCGCATAAAAAGTTCTTTTAAATGTCCGTCATACAGATAGAGGTAAGTACAGTAGGTTTCTTCGTCAATTTCGGAAAGCATGCAGAGCGCCGGAACATTTTCCAGATCGGTCAGGAAAATACTGTCAGCGGTATCGTTCTGCCGCACCTTTTCCATGATATAAGACACTGCCGTCCGGCTTTCGTAATTGACGCCCATATCTTCTACAGTGTGCTGGTATACATCTGCTCCGATGGTAACAAGGGCAAGTGCGGAGACAGCGAATACACCGAACAACGCCAGAACGAACAAGATATCCACAATAAAATGTTTTTCCTGCTTCTGATGATTTCTATTGTTCATATGTCAGAAACTCCTTTAGTGAGCACCGGTCCGGCGAAGTACAGTGACTTCCGGAAGAAGGTTGCTGCCATAATATTCATAGTCAATGAAGAAGCTGTCCTCGTCATACAACAGTCCGTAATGCTGCTCCAGATATTCCAGAGAAGGAGGATAACAGCCTTCTACGGCATAGCACTGGGAAATGCTGCGTTCCAATGCGGTTTCCAGACTTTCCTGCTGCTTGCTCAGAGTAGATTCACCGACGGAGCCGATGCCCCGCAGAAAAAGAACAAACAATATCACAAAGGCCAGAATGGGAAGTAAATAGATCAGCTTACGCCCGAGGGACATACTTTTTTGCTCAAAACGGTTCATAGTATCGTACTCCTATCCGATGCTGGTCATAATACCCATAAGAGGCAGGATGACCGATAACAGGATCAAGCCCACGATCACCGACAGAATAATGACAAGGGTCGGCTCCAGAATGGCAATGATGGATTGTAGTCTGCGGTTGGTATTTTCCTCATAACGATCCGCTATTTTTTTGAGCACCACATCTACGTTACCGCTGCGGAAACCGACAGATACCATCTGGGAATACAGGTGGTTGAAAATGCCGGCACCGGTCAGAGCCTCGGCAAAATTGGCACCGGCATTAATGGCTTCCTTACAGCTCAGAATCTTCTGTTTCATTTTCTCGTTGCCTACCAGAGCGGCCACCATATCCAGGCTGGAATAGGTATCCATACCGCTGCTTAAGGTCAGTGCCATACCGCTGGCAAAACGTTCGCAGGCCACACTTTCATAAAAACGTCTGGTGAGGGGGAACCAGTTCAGGAACCGGGCGGTGACACGTTTGCCGGTCTGGGTTCTGGTAGCAAAAAGGTACAGTAACAACAATATGCACAGAATACTTACGAAAATAAAGGAATACCGGTTCAGATGGTTGCCGAGACGCAAAAGTGATGCAGCAAACCCGGTCATCTCACTGCCCAGCTCTATATAGACCTGCTCGAAGATCGGCATGACGCGGCTGACCAGTACCACGATGACAGCGGCCATCATGGCGATCATGATAAAGGGATATGTTACAGCATCCCGGATACTGCCTGCGATGGCATCCTCTTTTTCATAATAATCCGCCAGAGAGCTCATACACACATCGAGATTACCGGATTCTTCACCCAGAGCGATCATATGCAGGCAGTAATCGGGGAAGACCTTGGTGGCTTCCAGTGCTTTGTGAAAGCTTTCTCCCTGTCGGCATACGGTAAGGATCTCCTCGAAGATCGCCTTGCCTTCGGGAGACTGGGCATCACTTTGCAGGATGGCCATGCCCTCCACGGGCGGAATGCCTGCCTGAAACAGCATGGCAGCCTGACTGCAAAAAGAAGCGATCTCTTCATTAGAAAGTAGTTTTTTCTCTGTGGTCTTCATGGCGTTTTGTTCCCTTTCACTAATACATTTTCTGCAGGATATAATTACTGCCGTCACCGATGAACTTTTTCAGAGTCTTGTCATCCGTGTTGGCACCGAACGTAGGATCCACCAGGGTCCAGACATTGCCGTCAAATTCTATGATGCCGTTCAGCCATCCGGTATCAGCGGTGTAGACACTGATCCAGGCATGGTAGGCATCCTGGGCATAGCCGACCTCCAGCCGGGTCGGGATCCGCTGGCTTCGCAGCATGCTTGCCATTACCGCGGCATAATCCAGACAGATACCGGTGCCGGAAGCAAGAATGGCATCCACATCGGAGGTATAGCCCGTAGGAGGATCGGAGGCTTTGTCGTAGTCGTAAGTAATATTCTGGGTAATATAATCATAGATCCGGGTGATCACTTCCAGATCCGAGGAAGCACCCTCGGCAAGTTCCTGTCCCTTGGCCACCACTTTGCTGTCCGCAGTAAAATTCACGTACTGGTTGGGGTAGAGAAAAGGGCTGAATGCATCCGTAATCTGTACATCCAGGTCTGCATACAGGCAGGTGGCATAATTGGTACCGGAGATATTTTCATAGATCGTCACGTCATAATATCCGTCTCCGGAAGACAAGGGGAAAGTCTCATAGCCGCCACCGTGCAGATCGTAAGTATAGACAACGGTATCCGGCCCGGTAATGCGCAGTTTGACCTTGGGACAGGTGCCGGTGTAATTGGCACAGACATAGCCGTCAGACATATGAGAATAGTCAATGACAGCCACATCATTGGAAGCTGTTGCTGTTCCGTCGGCCCGGGGCACAAGACAGACAGGCGTGGCATCCCGGAGAGGCTCTGCGTCAGCTACGGCTTCCGTTTCAGGAGAAGAGGCATCCGCAGAGCTGATATTCGTATCCGCAGAAGAAGGAACTGCGGAGGATTGTGATGGTTCGCCGTAAGTGTCTGCGACGGGGGCATCCACAGGCAGATTGTCAGAGCCGGATCCGCAGGCACATAAGCCGATTGTCATGGAATATGTAATTAGCAAAATGCGCAGTCGCGCAGATAATTTTGGCATCCGCATAAAAATCGTTACATCCTGTTGTTATTGTTCCAGGCCCGTTACATTATCGGGAGTAAAAAGCAGGTGGAGAGTCTCACCGTTTTTGACGGGGACATAAATATTGGCTTCCTCGGACAAAAAAGGAAAATTGATCACACCCTTGGAGGAATCCACAGAGAGCGGTTCGATGATCTCCCCGGACACAGTCTCCATAAAAGCCTCCTCGTAAAGAATGTTGTCACCGGTGAATTTCAGACTTAAAATATTATTTTCCACATAATCCAGTGTAAGCACCGCAGGTGTGGGGGCCAACAGTTTTTCAGTCATCTCAGAGAGAGGAACGATGGCGAGCGGCGACAAAAAGGTCAGCACGAAGATCAGTGTCGTGGCAACGATCAGCCGGTTGTAGGAGGCGGCATTCACTTTTTTGCGAAGCACCAGCTTGTCAAAAGGGATCGTATTGACCGGCTGGTTGCAACTGGACAGGATATTCTGCAAAGCATTGTTGGCAGTTGTCATGTCCAGTTCATATCTGTTTTTTTTATGAAAAAACATCATTCTGTTATCCTTTCATACTTTCTTTCAAATGTTCCTGTCCGGAGGCAATGTAGCGTTTGACGCTGCTGCGGCTGATCTCCATGGCGGCAGCAATCTCTTCTAGCTTCATGTCGTTATAATAACGCATGATCAGCACCTGTTTTTCATTAAAGGGTAACTGCTCTAAAGCTTCCGTCAGGCGGGAATACTCATCCTTCTGCTGGTAGTGCAGTTCCGGATTGGCATCCAGATGAGGGTCCTGAAGAATATCCAGAATTTCCTGACTTAAGACCTGACAGTCATTCTGCGGACGATTCTTCTGGGTCATGTCATAACAGACATGGAAACAGATGCGGTTCAGCCAGGCGATAAAAACGGTGGGATCATTCAGTTTTCCGATGTTTTTCAAAGCCAGTATGTAAACCTCCTGCATGGCATCCTGAGCGAGAAAGTCATCTCTCAGATAATGCCTGGTGTAGTTGTATACTTTATTATAGGTAAGAGCATACAATTCTGCGAAGGCATCCGAGTCGCTATGCTGGGCACGGATCACAAGACCGGCAATGTAAGGAATGTTCAAGTCTTTCATGCGTTCGTCTCACTGTTGTGTTAACGGGTTCCTTAGGGGTGCAGCTTGTTGTAGGTCTCTGTGAGCAGGGTGGAAAAATATTCGGCATGCGCCTCTTCATTTAAAATATATGCGTATTGGATCTGAATGGGAGCGTTACTGTGCTCCTCGTTGTATTCTTTTAACTGCTGGTTCAGACTTTCGATGAAATATTCCATGGTGTCATGAGAGCCGTGGTTGACGATCATCAGGAATTCGTTGCCTCCGTTACGGCCCACCACACCGAAAGCATCACCAACGCTTTCCAGAATACCGGAGAAGTCTTTTAACATCTGGTCACCTACGACATGGCCCATGGTCTGGTTGATCTCTTTCAGGTTGGTGATGGTCACCATATAGCAGGCTACATGAGCCAGAGATTCCGGAGAGTCATAGGTCTCGAAGACCACGTCCAGACCGTGCCGGTTGGGGATACCGGTCAGATGATCCAGGAAGGCCGCACGGTTCAGAGCATGGCTTTCTTCGGCAAAAGTGCGTAATTTATAGAAATCGTATAATAACCATATCAGATTAAATAATGCAAGGATCCAGGAAAGTGTGCATAGAATAAACAGGGTCCGGTCTTCGAAAAGCTTCGTGCCCAACGCCGGGTTCAGGGTCAGCACCAGAACATACGTAGCTTCCAATAGAAGCAGAAGGACTAACTGCACGGTTTTGGTGTTACGGAAGGTTTTTACGAATTTCTTTTTCTGTATCATATAGGTTCACTCCTTTGATTGCGCTGGTGGTGAGGTGTACATCGGGAAATCACTTCGCCGTTCGCCAATCATGCAAGCATGTTGGCTCTCTTGCGCTCATTATATC
>OHKO01000128.1_pt1 | contig 23126 bp, 19 predicted proteins | sample 1568851 | NCBI WGS metagenome assembly OHKO01 (sample SAMEA3879549, study PRJEB24766) | human gut metagenome | biome: human-associated habitat; feature: feces | place: USA | collected 1985/1987 | reverse complement strand
TCATAGCCACCGACAAAACCGGCGATCACTTCACGTACCTGTGCTTCACTCACCGCCACTTCCCGCTCTTCCAGAACGGTTCCCGTGATATCCTGGGTATCTGTGATCTGTCCCAGCAGAAGTTCTGCCACATATTCCTTGGTCCTGTCCGTCAGCATTTCACATGCTCTGGTAGCATTCCCCAGACATACAGGAAGCACACCGGTAGCCTGTGGATCCAGTGTACCTGTGTGCCCTATCTTTTTCTGCCGGCAGATCCCGCGAAGCTTGGCTACCACATCATGGGAGGTAAAGCCCGCTTCCTTATATACATTGATGATGCCGTCCATTAACCCTGTTCTCCCCGCAGTTGTTTGTCGATGTGCAGTGACAAATTGTTGACACAATCATGGAAGGTTCCCTTCATAGTGCAGCCTGCGGCACGTACATGTCCGCCGCCTCCGAAGAAAGATGCCACCTTCGCCACATCTACTTTCTCATTGGAACGCATGCTGACCTTGTACTCCAGTACGTTGGTCTCATACATGAAAATCGCACAGTCCACGCCCTTGATATTGCGCAACTGGTTCACAATGCCGTCCAGATCTCCCGGTACCGCATTGTAGAATTCCATGGTCTTGCGGTCCACCATGCTCACGATGCAGCGTCCGTCCATGAAACGAATGCTCTCCATCAGAGCTCTGCCCATGATCTGGGTCTGCAGATAGGTCTTCTGGTAAAAGCTTTCCTCGATCAGCTTCGGGAAATTGAATCCGAAGGAGATCAGAAACGCTGCTGCCTGCAGCGTCTCTGATGTCGTATTGGAATACTGGAATACACCGGTATCATGGATGATGCCGGTATACAGCGCTTCCGCAATATCCTTGTCAATAAGTTCCGCATCCATAATGTGATACAGCACCTCACAGGCACTTCCCACTTCCGGACGGACCAGATTCACATCACCGCAACCGGAATTGCTGATGTGATGATCAATGTTGATCTTCTTTTTCGCATTCTGGAAATACGTCTCCGCATCTCCCAGACGATCCCCACTGCAATCCAGCGCAAAATACACATCAAAAGGCTCCTGCACGGGACATTCGGTCTGAATCTCATCGTATCCTTTCAGATAGGAAAACTCTTCGGACGGCTTCTGCAGATATACGGTAACTTCCGCTTCGGGAAGGAGTTTACGCAGATACATCTGTAAGGAAAGACATACACCCACACAGTCTCCATCCGGACGAATATGTCCGCTGATGCCGATCTTTTTCGCACCCAGACATTCTTCACGCAAATCCATTACTCGTCACCTTCCTCTGTTTCTTCCGTATCTTCCACCACTTCATTTTCCGGCTTCTGTGCCTGTTCATCCGCTGCAATGACCTCATCGATCTTGTGGGACATATTGACACCGTATTCAATGGACTGATCCATCACAAAAGTGATATCCGGAGTATTACGCAGATTGATGGTACGAGCCAGTTCTCTGCGGATAAAGCCTTCGGCGCTCTTCAGTCCCTGCAGGGTAGACTTTCTGACTTCCTCGTCTCCCAGCACGCTGATCCATGCCTTACAGCTCTTCAGATCCGGTGCCACTTCCACAGCGACCACACTGGTCCAGGGACTGATCCGGGGGTCCTTGAGACCGCCCCGGATGATCTCTGCCAGAACGCGCTGTACTTCCCCGTTCACACGGGTATTTTTCACACTATTCTTTCTCATTCTTATTCCTTCTTAATTCTTTCCTGCGGGTATCGTAGACGTCTTGGCGAGCATCCGCGAACAGAATGCGTTTCGCGTAACCCCGTTGAAAAACGTCGGCACTTGAATCTTGCAAGCAAAGCGCAGGAAGATTCTTAGTGTCCGCTACGTTTTTTTCAGAGTGCGAGCGTGGGTAAGCGGAATGCATCTGCGAACGGATGCGTTCTAGTAACCTACCGTGGTACTTCCACCATGATATATGCTTCTACGATATCCAGCTCCTGCATCTTGTCAAAGCCTTCGAATACGAGACCACACTCATATCCTGCCTTAACTTCCTTCACATCATCCTTGAATCTCTTCAGGGAAGCCAGGTTGCCCTCGAAGATCTGCTCGCCCTCACGGGTGATACGAACCTTACAGCCTCTCTGGAACACACCGTCCAGAACATAGGAACCTGCGATGTTACCGATAGCGGATGCCTTGAAGATCTGACGAACCTCTGCATGACCGATAACCTTCTCCTCGTATACGGGATCCAGCATACCCTTCATGGCAGCTTCCACATCTTCGATAGCCTGGTAGATGACCTTGTACAGACGTACATCCACGCCCTCTCTCTCTGCGGTTGCCTTGGCAGTCGCATCGGGACGAACGTTGAATCCGATGATGATCGCGTTGGACGCACTTGCCAAAGATACGTCGGACTCATTGATGGCACCTACGCCGCCGTGGATACATTTAACTACTACTTCTTCGTTGGACAGCTTCATCAGGGACTGTTTTACAGCCTCGACACTACCCTGTACGTCAGCCTTGACGATCAGGTTCAGTTCCTTCAGATTACCCTCCTGGATCTGGCTGAACAGATCATCCAGGGACATTCTGCCCTTGGTCTCTTCCAGCATCTTTTCCTTGTTCTGTGCCAGATAGGTCTCCGCATAGGATTTTGCTGTCTTATCATTATCATGTGCCAGGAATACTTCACCGGCACTGGGAACATCGGACAGACCCAGGATCTCTACAGGAGTAGAAGGTCCTGCTTCCTTGACTCTGCGTCCCTTGTCATCGATCATGGCTCTTACCTTACCGTGTGCCACGCCTGCGGAAATGAAATCTCCCACATGCAGGGTACCTTTCTGTACCAGTACGGTAGCCACGGGACCGCGTCCCTTATCCAGCTCTGCCTCGATGACCAGACCTCTTGCTTTTCTCTTGGGGTTGGCCTTGAGTTCCATGATATCTGCGGTCAGCAGGATCATGTCAAGCAGCTGGTCGATACCCTCGCCGCTTTTTGCGGATACGGGTGCAAATACGGTGCTTCCGCCCCAATCCTCGGGAATCAGCTCATACTCTGCCAGCTCCTGCTTTACACGGTCAATGTTTGCAGAGGGCTTATCGATCTTGTTCACTGCTACGATGATCTCCACACCTGCTGCCTTTGCATGGTTGATCGCCTCTACGGTCTGGGGCATTACGCCGTCGTCCGCTGCTACTACCAGGATAGCGATATCGGTCGCATTGGCACCACGCATACGCATGGCGGTAAATGCTTCGTGTCCGGGAGTATCTAAGAAGGTGATCTTACGGTCTCCCACATTTACAGTATAAGCACCGATGTGCTGGGTGATACCACCTGCCTCACGATCGGTTACGTTGGTCTTACGGATAGCGTCTAACAGGGAAGTCTTACCATGGTCAACGTGACCCATAACACAGATTACGGGAGGTCTCTCCACCAGATCTGCCTCGTCCTCTTCGTCTTCCTTCAACAGTTCTTCGATGACATCTACCTTGACCTCTTTTTCACAGAGAATGTCATATTCCATGGCAATGTTCTCTGCATCTTCATAGGAGATCTCCTGGTTCACGGTTACAATCTTACCTTCCAGGAACAGCTTCTTGATGATGGCTGCGGGCTGTAACTTCATCTTCTCAGCCAGTTCTTTGATGGTAATGGATTCCGGCAGCACGATCACCTTGATCTGCTCTTCCTGTACCTCTTCCTTCTTCTTTTCCGGCTTGATGAAACGTCCGGGCTTGTTCTTCAGCGCGTCCTCGTCCTCGTAGATATGGTCCTTCTTGGAACGCTTGTTGTCCTTCTCCTGGCTGAAACGTCTCTTTTCATCTTCGCGCTTCTTCTCAAGATCCTTGCCTGCAGGTTCCGGAGCGAAGCCCTTATTCTGTCTGTTATCTCCGAATCGATTACCCGATCCGCCATTGCCTCTTTGGTCGCGGCCGTTATTGCCGTAACCGCGCTCACCGTTGCCGTTACCGCGGCGATCACCCTGACCGCCTTCCATACCCGGACGACCCTGTCTGTTAAATCCGCCTCCCTGAGGTCTGCCATTGCCCATACCTCCTCTGTTACCATTCTGTCCGCCCTGACGGTTACCCTGTCCGTAGCCACCCTGACGATTGTCACGATTGCCGTCTCTGTTGTCACGGTTGTAACCGCCCTGGCCACGCTCGTTCTGTCCACGGTTGTCACGATTATTCTGACCGTAACCGCCCTGACGGTTATCGCGGTTGTCACGGTTACCGTTCTGAGGTCTGTCTGCCGGTCTGGTCTGTGCCACATTCTGTGCAGGCTGTGCTGCCTGAGGTGCCTGTGCGGCTGCAGTATTCTGTACTGCCTGCTCCTTTACCGGTGCCTGTGTCTGAGGCTTTTTCGCAGGCTGCTGTCCACGGTTGCCGGGTACCATTGCCACGCTGGGAGTGGGAGACGGAGGGGTCAGCGGCTTGATGGGACGTACGGGAGCCTGTGCCTGAACACGGTTGCCGTAGGAATTATTCTGGTAACCATTGTTCTGGTATCTGCCGCCCTGATTCGGACGCTGTCCGCCTGCATTTCTCTGTCCCTGTCCACTCTGTCCACTCTGACCACCCTGACGCTGTCCGGGCATCTTGGAATTCTGAGGGTTGCTAACGAAAATAATCTTTTTCTTCTTTTTCGTCTCCTCAGTAGATTTGGTCTCCTCGGAAACTTTCGTTTCCTGAGCCTTTGCTTCCCCTGCGGGTGCCTGAGCCTTTTCCTCAGCAGGCTTTGCGTTTTCGGTATTTACCGGAGCTTTCTGTGCTGCGGGTGCAGCTGCTTTTTTCTTTCCGAGGCTGTTGCGTACCAGTGCTGCCGCATCCTCTTCCAGCGAGCTCTGTGCTGCCTTTGCCTCAATTCCTTTTTCCTGTAAAAAACTTAATATATCCTTACTCTGTAGTTCCAATTCTTTTGCGAGTTCATGTACTTTGATTTTCGCCATGCTTTCCTCCATTCTGCCTAACCGGGCAAATTCGCTTCCAATTGCTTGATGAGTGCATCTGCCAGTCCCGCATCACACACACCTACCGAAGATCTCAGATCCCGGCCGATGGCCCAGCCGAGTTCTTCCTTCGTGCCATATTCATATACCGGGACTTCATAATAGGAACATTTGTCGTGAAACAACTTTTTCGTATTGGCGGATGCATCTTCTGCAACGATCACCAACATGGCAGAACCTTTTTTCACAGCGTCCTCCGTCTGGAATTCACCGCTTACCAGGTTACGCCCCCTCATCGCAAGTCCCAAAAGGGAATAAATCTTATTCTGTTTCAAGCTGATCAAACTCCTTTTCCAGTGTATCATATACCTCAGGAGAAATACTCATCTTGAAAGAACGTTCTAATCCTTTATTCTTCCGGGCTTTCTGCAGACATTCCTTCTGTCTGCATATATATGCACCACGTCCGTTTTTTTTGCCGGTTGCATCCAGACATATCTCATCTTCCGGCGTTTTCAGGACACGCAGCATTTCTTTTTTGCCTTTCATTTCTCCGCAGCCTACGCACTGCCTCAGTGGAATCTTTTTTGCCATTTATTATTCCTGCTCTCCATCAAAATCGTCTACGGTATCATCTTCATAATCATCCACATAGTCCTCATAACGGAAGCCGGGAGCATCCTTGGCCTGAGTCTCGGACTTGATGTCGATCTTGTAGCCGGTCAGTCTTGCTGCCAGTCTTGCGTTCTGACCTTCCTTACCGATAGCCAGAGACAACTGATAATCGGGTACGACTACCTTTGCGGTCTTCTCATCGGGATCTGCAAATACTGCTACGATCTTGGCAGGAGAAAGTGCATTCTGAATCAGGTTACCGGGGTTCTCATCCCAGTTCACGATATCGATCTTCTCACCGCCCAGCTTCTCGACCACAGCGGCCACACGGTCGCCGTGGGGGCCGATGCAGGCAGAGACGGGGTTGACGTTGGCGTCCTTGGACCAGACAGCCATCTTGGTGCGGGCACCGGCCTCGCGGCTGATGGCCTTTACCTCCACAGTGCCGTCAAAGATCTCGGGCACTTCCAGCTCAAACAGGCGCTTGACAAGGCCGGGATGGGTGCGGCTGATCATCACGCGGGGGCCGCGCTCGGTGCTGACCACGTCCACGATGTAGACCTGCAGGGTCTCGCCCTCGGTGTACACCTCGCCGGGCACCTGCTCGTTGCGGGGCAGAACAGCCTCGCCGCCCTTGCCCAGATCCAGCGCTACAATGCCCTTCTCGGTATCCACGCGGGTAACGGTGGCCTGCACGATGTCATGTGCGCGGGACTGGATCTCGCTGAGCTGCTGGTTGCGCTCGGCCTCGCGGATGCCCTGACGGATGACGTGCTTTGCGGTCTGGGCGGCAATACGGCCAAAATCGCGGGTCTTGAGCGGGGTGATGATGCGGTCGCCCACCTCGTAGCTGCTGCGGATCTTGCGTGCCTCGGTCACACCGATCTCGGCGTGCTCGTCGTACCAGTCCTCGTCTGCCACGATATCCTGGATCAGTGCCACGTCAAAGCGGCCGGTGTCGGGGTCGATATCCACCCGGATGTGATCCTCCTCGACCTCATAGTTCTTCTTGACGGCAATGATGATAGCCGCCTTGATCTTTTCGATCAGGTATTCTGCGGTGATGCCGCGCTCATGCTCCAGCATGGAGAGCGCTTCAAAAAAGTCCTTATTCGCTGCTGTCATTTTTCGGGTTCCTCCTATATATTTTGTTCTCTTTTCTCCATCAGAGACGGTTCTTCTCAGTTGAACAAATCCTCGTCGTCGCACAGCTGCACGCCGGAGGCTGCATTCACCTCAAAGGTCACGGGGCCGTTCTCGGTTTCCAGCGTCACGGTGCTGCCCTCGCGGCCGGTCAGGATGCCGGACAGCTCCCGCACGCCGTCAGCGTTGGGGCGGATGAGCTTTGCCCGCACTTTCTGGCCCTTGAGCGCCTCGTAGTGCTCCGGGCGGGTCAGCTTGCGGCCAAGGCCGGGGCTGCCCACTTCCAGATAATAGCTCTGGTCGATGGGGTCTGCCTCATCCAGAATGGGGTCCAGTGCGTGGGACACCTCTGCACAGGTGTCGGTATCCATGGTGCCGTCCCGGTCGATGAGGATGCGAAGATACCAGTCCGGCCCTTCCTTCTCAAAAACCACATCCCACAGGCGCAGACCCATGCCTTCCACCGTGGGACGGACAAGCGCTTCCACTCTCTGCGCGGTGTTGCCGCCAGACTGCTTCGCCATAAAAAACCTCCAAACAAACAAGAAACGCGGACCTTGCGGCCCACGTTTCAGGTTAAACTATATCGTACTACTAGAATATAGCATACTCTTGCGATTTATGCAAGCATTTTCGCAATTTTTTTGCCGTTGCGCACCCTTTGGGGCTTTTTACAGCACCCAGACGCCGTTTTCAAACAGCGGCACAGTGCGGCCATCGCGGCATTTACCGGTGATGCGGCTGTCCTCTGCACCGATCATCACGTCCTCGTGCAGGGAGGAGTGGTTCATGCCGCGGGCTGCCAGCTCCTCCTTGGAAAGGCCGGTGCCGCCCACGGTGGTGCCGGGGTAGCTGTCGCCAAAGGCGATGTGGCAGGCAGCGTTCTCGTCAAACAGGGTGTTATAGAACAGCTTGCCGCTGCGGTTGATGGGGCTGGAGGCGGGCACCAGTGCCACCTCACCAATGTGGCGTGCGCCCTCATCGGTGTCCAGCAGCTGGCCCAGCAGGTCTGCGCCCTCGTCGGCGCCGTGCTCCACCACCTTGCCATCCTTGAAGGTGACGTGGAAATTCTTGATGAGCTGACCGTTAAAGACGTAAGGCTTTGTGCCGTAAACGATGCCGTCCACCTTATCCTTATGGGGCGCGGTGAACACCTCCTCGGTGGGGATGTTGGGCAGGAAGGGCACACCCTTCTCGTTTTTGCTGCCGGCGCTCTCCCACACCGCCTGTTCCGCCAGACCCACGGTCAGGTCGGTGCCGTTGGCGCTTTCAAAATGCACGCTTTCCAGATCCAGGGCGTTCATCTTTGCGCCCAGCTCGTTCAGGCGGTCCAGATGCTTCTGCCACTCCCCTACCGGATCGCCGCCGGTCACACGGCAGGTATCAAAGATCAGCTTCCACTGTGCTTCAATGGCGGCGGCAGTGTCCAGCTCCGGGAACATCTTCTTTGCCCACGGCTCTGCGGGCAGGGCGGCGATGGACCACTGCACCCGGTCGTTCATGGTGTACTCCCGCCACGGCTGCATAAAGCTGCGGTTCGCGCTGTTCACCCGGCTGATCTTGGCACCGTCCAGCCCGGCAAACAGTTCCGGGTCGTCCGCGATGAGGTGCAGCACGCACACACTGCCCTCGCTCTCGGCGTAGTCCAGATAGCGGCGCAGCTGCCAGCCCTTGTGGTCGGTCAGGGCGTCCTCGCTGCCCAGCTCCATGCGGATGCGGGTAACGGCGTCATCCTGCCAGTTCACCTGCACGTCCCGCGCACCGGCCTCGTAGGCACTGCGCACGCACAGCCGTGCCAGCGGGGCACCCTCCAGCGGGCAGTTGATGATCAGGGTCTGCCCCGGCTGCGGGTTCACACCCACCCGGACGATAAAATCTGCATACTTCTGCAGCAATTCGTTAAAGTTTTCCACGTTAGAACCTCCTGTGGTGCATAGCCACCGTTGTTTTTTCTCAGTATACCGCGTTCCGGCGTTTCTGTCCACTATGGGCAGAGCTGCCGCTCACCCTTCTGATTTAAAAAAGGCGCGGGTCAGCTGCACCACCGTGCCGGAAAGCAGCAGCAATGCAATGAGGTTGGGAATGCTCATCAGGCCGTTGAAGGTGTCGGCGATGCTCCACAGCAGACCAAGGTCCATGGTAGCACCCAGAATGGCCACCAGAGCATACACCACAAAGAAGGGGCGCGCCACTTTGTTGCTCTTGCACAGGAACACCAGAAAGCGGGAGCCGTACAGACCCCAGCCGATGATGGTGGAAAAGGCAAAGCAGCACAGCGCCACAGCGGTAAAAATGGACGCCCAGCCGCCGTAGGTGGTGGTAAAGCCGGAGATGGTCAGCTCAGCACCCGCCGCTGCGCCGTAGCTGACCTGGGTGCCGCTGCACAGGATGACCAGCGCGGTCAGGGTGCAGATGACGATGGTATCGGCAAACACCTCAAAAATACCGAACATGCCCTGCTTGACCGGCTTTTTGGTGTCGGCGCAGGCATGGGCGATAGAACCGGTGCCAAGACCGGCCTCGTTGGAAAAGATGCCGCGGGAAACGCCCTTTTGCATACTGACGAACAGACTGCCAATGGTGCCGCCGGTAAAGGCAGCAGGGTTGAACGCGCCCACCACGATGGATTCCAGCACATAGGGCAGGCGGGAGAAGTTGAGCACCACCACGCCCACCGACAGCACAATATAGAACAGTGCCATAAAGGGCACCAGCTTCTCGCTTACGCTGCCAATGCGCTTGATGCCGCCCAGCAGCACCAGCGCCACCAGCACCGCCACAAGGATACCCACGATGAGGTTGAGGGTGGGCAGAAAGCTGCCGCCCACCAGCCCGTATTCCAGCAGGGCGGTATCCACTGCTGCCACGATGGTATTCACCTGCGTTGCGTTGCCGGTACCGAACACGGTCAGCACGCCGAACAGCGCGTACAGCACGGCCAGAAACTGCCAGCGGCGGCCAAGGCCGTTTTTAATATAGTACATCGGGCCGCCCACCCACTCGCCGGTATCGCTGCGCTCCCGGAAATGCACGGCCAGCGTCACCTCGGCAAACTTGGTGCACATCCCCAGCAGCGCAGAGCACCACATCCAGAACACGGCACCCGGGCCGCCGATGGCGATAGCGCCCGCCACACCGGCAATGTTGCCGGTGCCCACCGTGCCCGCCAGCGCGGTGCACACCGCCTGAAAGGGGGTCATGGCACCGTCCGAAGCATCCCGCTTGCGGAACATCCGGCCCACGGTGGTGCGGATGGCGTAGGGGAATTTGCGGATCTGCAAAAAGCCCGTGCGGACACTGAGCAGCAGCCCCACGCCAATGATGCATACCATGGCGGGGATGCCCCAGATAAAGCTGTTCACCGCCTGATTGACGGCGGCAATGGTCTCGATCATATACTTCCACATCCTCTGTAATATCTTGCGCACTGACAGTTTTTGTCAAAACACGAAAATTATTTTACCGTACTTTTCCCGTAGTGTCAATGAAAAATAGGGACGTTATGAAACGCCCCTATCAGAAATTCTTATTTTTTATGTGTGACCGCCCGGCGGTAGACGATACCGGAGACCACCGCCGCCAGCACCTCGGTAAGCCAAAAGGCGTGCCATGCGCCGTCTGCGCCCAGCCAGTTACACAGCAGCGCAGCCAGCGGCATGATGAAAACGACATACCGGCACAGGGCGATGACCAGCGATTCTGCGCCCTTGCCCAGCCCCTCCAGTGCACCGGAGACGGTGGTGGAGACTGCCGAGATGACAAAGCCGATGCTGATGATGCGCAGAGCGGTCTGCCCGGCGGCGATGGTCTGGGGATTCTGGGTGAACAGTCCCATCAGCTGCCCGGAAGCAACCTGACAGATGACAGTGCCCGCCGCCATGATGGCAGCGCTCATGAGCAGGGTCAGCTGGAACAGCTTTTTCACCCGGGCGTACTCCCGCGCGCCGTAGTTGTAGCCAATAAGGGGGCGCATGCCCTGCACGAAGCCGTTGGCGGGCAGGTACAAAAAGGTCTGCAATTTATAGTAGATGCCCAGCACCACCACATAGCTCTGAGAAAAGGCCGCCAGCAGCCCGTTGAGGAAGGTGACCAGCAGCGAGGGCAGCGCCAGATTCAGGATGGCCGGAACGCCGATGGCGTACAGTCTGCCGTCCAGCGCCGCGTCCGGGCGCAGACAGCTGCGGCGCAGCCGCACCGGCAGCTCGGTGCGCAGATAGACCACAAGGTAGACCACCACGCTGAGCACCTGACCGATGCCGGTAGCCAGTGCCGCGCCTGCAATGCCCATGGCAGGCACCGGCCCAAGCCCGAAGATGAGCACCGGGTCCAGCAGAATATTGCACACGCAGCCGGTGATCAGGGCGACCATGGACACCTTCATGCGGCCCACCGCCTGAAAGATCTTTTCAAAGGCAAGCGAGACCATGTTCACGACCAAAAACAGGAACACAATGGTAGAGTAGGTGATGCCGGCGGCGATCAGCGTCTCGTCCTGCGTAAAGCGGCGCAGAAAGCCGGGCATGATGGCGATGCTGACCACCATCATCACCACGCCGTGCACAAGGCTGAGCACAAAGCCGTGGGTTGCGGCCGTCTCTGCCTTTTCGCGGTCGCCTGCGCCCAGATACAGCGCGATCATGGCGTTGATGCCGATGCCAAAGCCGATGGCAATGGCGTTGGAAAAGTTCTGGATGGGAAACACCAGACTTAACGCGGTCATGGCGTCCTCGCTGATGCGCGCCACAAACAGGCTGTCCACGATATTGTAGAGGCTGTTCACCAGCATGGAGACCACGTTGGGCAGTGCCATCGAGAGCAGCAGCGGCAGCACCGGCTTCTCCTTCATAAAAGTTTCGTTCATTGAAAAATTTCACCTGCTATCTGTAAAAAGTAAAAATGTGGAAGGCGCAGCACCGGCCTGTAGCCGGTTTCCGGCGCACAAAAAAGCCACACAATGGCCCTTGTGAGGTCATTGTGTGGCGAAAAGTAGCAATGTTGCTGTAAAAATCCACACGGTTTTTATGATCGCGGCAGCTGTCCGCGATATGCAGCCTGCGCATTTGCGGGCTGCAACTCCAGCAGAATACCACATTCTCAGCGGCGTGTCAAGGGGTTTTGGTACAAAAGTATGACTTTTGTAATCACTTGACCATTTTTACAGCAGGCGCTACAATAAGGCAAACCGGCTCTGAGGGAGGGCATTGTATATGAAATGGATGATCGCATCAGACCTGCACGGCTCCTATTATTATGCGCAGCAGCTGCAGCAGGCCTTTGAACGGGAGCAGGCCGACCGCCTGCTCTTTCTGGGAGACCTGCTCTACCACGGCCCCCGCAACGACCTGCCCCGGGATTACGCCCCCAAAAAGGTGATTCCGCTGCTGAACAGCCTTGCGCCCAGGCTGCTGTGTGTGCGCGGCAACTGCGACGCCGAGGTGGACCAGATGGTGCTCAATTTCCCGGTACTGGCAGACTACGCCGTGCTGCCGGTGGGGCAGCGGCTGGTCTACGTTACCCACGGCCATGTGTTCAACCTGAACCATCTGCCGCCCCTTGCCCCGGGGGATATTTTGCTCCACGGTCACACCCATGTGCCCGCATGGACAAACTTCGGGCAGGGGAGCCTTTACCTGAACCCCGGCTCTGTAAGCCTGCCCAAGGAAAACACCGCCCACAGCTACATGACCCTGGAGGGAAGCACCGCCTGTTGGAAGACCATGGAGGGCGCGTGCTACCACCAGCTGCAGTTGTGATAATGTTGTGATATTCCGGTTTTTGCCGGCAAAAGCTGGAAAAAGCTCTTGACGAACCGCCCGAAATGCTGTAAACTAAGTACAACCTTTAAAAATAGAGGGAGCTGTAAGCTTTGTACTGAACGCAGGCGGTGCAAAGTGTAGCAGTAAACCCCATAAGGCATCATAAAAAGACACCGGAGGCTTTGCATCAGCTTCCGGTGTTTTTTTGTGCGCCGCCGGGCTATCTTTTGCAGCGCGGTCATGCTACAATAGAAAGAAAACGTGAATTGCAGGAGGAATTATGGATTTTTACGGAACCATCGGCCCTGCCTGTGCCGATGTAAAGCTTTTGCAGCAGATGGTGGAAGCCGGTATGACCGGCATCCGCATGAACCTTTCTCACGGGCCGCTGGCAGCGCACAAGGACTGGCTGGTGATGCTGCATAAAGCCGGGGTCAAAAAGCTGCTCATTGATCTGCAGGGGCCGGAATTACGCATCGGTCGTCTGCCGCAGCCGCTGTCCCTGACCGCCGGGCAGACCGTGCGTCTGGGCGCGCAGGGCATTCCCTGCCCTGCCGCGCTGGTGCACAGCGTGCAGCCCGGGCAGGAGCTGCTGCTGGATGACGGCAAGCTGCTGGCACGGGTGGACACCGCGGAACCGGATGCGCTCGTGTGTACCGTAATGCGGGGCGGGGTGCTGCAAAGCCGCAAAAGTCTGGCCGCACCGGGGGCAGATATCCAGATGCCCACCCTGACCACCGAGGACAAGGAGAACCTTGCCATCGCCGCCGATTGCGGCGTTACCGGGGTCATGCTGCCCTTTGTACGCGGCGCTGCGGATATCCGCAACCTGCGGCAGGCGCTGGCAGAGGCCGGTGCACCCGGGCTGAAGATTCTTGCCAAAATTGAAAACCTTGCGGGCGTACAGGCGCTGCCGGAGTTTTTGCCGCTGGTGGACGAGGTGGTCATTGCCCGGGGCGACCTTGGCAACGCGATGCCCCTATGGGAGCTGCCCCGCTGCCAGAAGCAGCTTTCTGCCGCCTGCCGGGCAGCCGGGGTGCCCTTTATGGTGGTGACCCAGATGCTGGACAGCATGCACACCCGGGCTGTACCCACCCGCGCCGAGGTGAGCGACATCTACAACGCCGTACTGGACGGCGCATCCAGCCTGATGCTCACCGGCGAGACCGCCGCCGGGCAGTACCCGGTGCAGGCCATGGAGTATCTGGTGCGCACCGCCCGCACGGCGATGTGACAGGGGCTGATACAGAATGCCCTCCGTTGCGCTCTGGGCATTTTTAGCGGAAAGACTATTTATATTTGCCAATCGGGAAAATCTGCGGATTTTCCCGATTGGCCTTTTCACGGAAGGGTCTTAGCGGAAGATATTTTTCCGCAAAAAACGGCAAAGGGATAGCATCTTTTGTCTGCTTCCTGTATAATACAGGTAAAATCTACAGGTAAAATCAACTGAAGTCAGAAAGGTTTATCGTTTATGGGCATCGTAGTCATCGGAGCTGTTTTTGTGGATATCAAGGGCTATCCCCTTTCCACCTATATCCCCGGCGGGCGCAACGCCGGACGCATCGAGCAGGTACACGGCGGTGTGAGCCGCAACGTGGTGGAGGATATCGCCAACGTGGAGCTGCGCCCCACCTTTGTGGGTCTGGTAGACGACACCGGCATGGGACAGGACGTCATCGACAAGCTGGCAAGGCACAAGGTCAACACCCGCTTTATCCAGAAAGTGCCGGACGGCATGGGCACATGGCTGGCCATTTTTGACAACGACGGCGATGTGCACGCCGCCATCTCCAAGCGGCCGGACACCACCCCGCTGACCGGCCTATTACAGGAGCAGGGCGACGCCATTTTTGCAGACTGCGATTCCATTGCACTGGAGCTGGACCTCGAGAAAGAAACGGTGAAGCAGACCCTGCGCTACGCCAAAAAGTACGGCAAAAAGGTGTTTGCCGTGGTCTCCAACATGAGCATTGCCATGGAGCGGCGGGATTTTTTGCAGCAGATCGATTGCTTCGTCTGCAATCAGCAGGAGGCCGGACTGCTGTTCTCGGACGACTACGACCACCTCTCCCCGGACGAGATGTGCCGGGTGCTCACGGGCAACGTGCGCAGCGCCAACATTCCCAGCATGGTGGTGACCATGGGCGGGCAGGGCGCGGTATATGCCTGTGCAGACGGTGACTGCGGCATCGTACCCGCCAAAAAGGTGGATGTCATGGACACCACTGGCGCGGGGGACGCCTTCTTTGCCGGCACGGTCATCGGCCTGACCTACGGCAAAACGCTGGCAGAATCCTGCGAGATCGGCAGCCGTCTTGCTGCTTCGGTCATCTGCATCACCGAGAACGTCTGTCCCCGCTTCCGCCCGCAGGAGTTCGGGCTGGATGTACCGGTGGTGGACTGACGATTTAAAGCAAAAAATATTTATAGTTTGCCAACCGGGAAAATCTGCGGATTTTCCCGGTTGGCCTTTTCACGGTTGGATTTTTGCGCAAAACCGCATTTTCCCCCTTGACAGAAGCGGCAGTTTCTGGTATCAATAAAAATGATAAAGGGGAGTAAAGGGCAGCCCGCCGGTCAAGGCTTTTTTCGGCAGGCCGCTGCATGGCAGCGTCATCACGGCAGCAATGCCCGATGTCATGTGTTCGCTTGAGACTTTTGTCACAGATCTTACGCTGTGGCAAGGGTCTCTTTTTTTCTTGCCGCAGCATCAAAACAAAAGGAGGCAGAAAAACAATATGAATTTCTGGAACACATTCGCCGCGCTCTTTTCAAACTTCGGGGCGCTGACATGGCAGATGGTGGTCATGTGGGGCATCGGTGCCCTGCTCATTTACCTTGCCATCGTCAAAAAGATGGAGCCCAGTCTGTTGCTGCCCATGGGGTTCGGTGCCATTCTGGTCAACCTTCCCGCATCCGGTGCCATCACGCAGGGAGACACCGTTGGCCCCATCTCTGCCCTGTTCGAGGCAGGTATGTCCAACGAGCTGTTCCCGCTGCTGCTGTTCATCGGCATCGGTGCCATGATCGATTTTGGCCCGCTGCTGGAAAAGCCGTGGCTCATGCTGTTTGGCGCAGCGGCACAGTTCGGCATCTTTTTCACCCTGTTTCTGGCCGGGTTCTTCTTTGATATGAAGGACGCCGCGTCCATTGCGGTCATCGGCGCAGCGGACGGCCCCACCGCCATTTTTGTGGCAAACACCCTGAAATCCCAGTATCTGGGCGCTATTATGGTGGCAGCTTACAGCTACATGGCGCTGGTGCCCATCGTGCAGCCGCCGGTCATCCGTCTGCTGACCACCCAGAAGGAACGCCGCATCCGTATGCCCTACGAAAAAGGCAATGTCACCCAGCTGACCAAGATCCTGTTCCCTGTTGTGGTCACGGTGGTCGCCGGTCTGGTAGCCCCGGCCAGCGTGGCGCTGGTGGGCTTTTTGATGTTCGGCAACCTGCTGCGGGAATGCGGGGTGCTGAACTCCCTGAGCGAGACCGCCCAGAACGTACTGGCAAACCTCATCACCCTGCTGCTGGGTCTGACCGTAGCCGGGCAGATGACCGCCGACAAGTTTGTCCGGCCGGACACTTTGCTCATCATGGCGCTGGGTCTTGTAGCCTTTATCTTTGATACCGCTGGCGGCGTGCTGTTCGCCAAGCTGGTGAACCTCTTCCTGCCCGAGGGCAAAAAGCTGAACCCCATGATCGGCGCGGCAGGCATCTCGGCCTTCCCCATGAGCGGACGCGTGGTCAACAAGATGGGTCTGGCCGAGGACAACCAGAATTTCCTACTGATGTATTCCATCAGCGTCAACGTTTCCGGGCAGATCGCATCCGTCCTTGCCGGCGGACTGATCCTTTCCCTGATGGCTTAACGGAGGTGCCTTTATGCTTCATCTTTCTTCCTGGATGACCACCCTGCCCATGATGCTCATCGGCATGACCGGTATCCTGCTGGTCATCGGCTTTCTCGTGCTGGTTGTGATGGCGCTGAACTGCCTCACCCGCCGCAAGTAAGAGCAAAAAATAGGATAAGCAAGCCGCCCGGGAGGATCTGCAGATCTTCCCGGGCGGCTTTTTTCACAGGCGCGGACAGTGCAGTTTTTGCAAAATTCATCCCCGGGCGTCCTGCCGGGTGGTGCTGAAGTACTCCTTGGGGGTCATGCCGTACTCCTTTTTAAAGGCGCGGAAAAAGTGGTTGTAGCCGCCAAAGCCGCTGGTCTTGTACACCTCGGTGATGGGCAGCCCCTGCTCGATGAGGATGCAGCAGCGGTCCAAGCGCGCCTTTACGATATAGCGGTGCACCGTCTGCCCGGTCTGGCGTTTAAATTCCCGGGCAATATGTTCCCGGGAGACGAAAAACTCCTTTTCCAGCCGCTCCAGCGTCAGTTCCTCGGTAAGGTGCGCCTGAATAAACAAAAACACCTCATCCAGCATCAGGTGGTGGCGGCTGACCGATGCGGTGTGGAACTCCGCATGGATGCAGGCACGCAGCGCCAGCACCACGAACATTTGCAGAATACCGTGCTCGAACACCGCTGCACCGAACTGGGTGCGCTCCTGCGAGAGCATCAGCAGCTTCCGGGCAAGGTTTTTCAGCAGCATATAGATCTGGCTGTCCGGGCGCACAGCCACCTGCCGGAAGGGCACCACGTTGAAGCTTTTTTCAAGGTCGGTGTCCGCGTCCGAAAGCTGCGCCAGCGTCTGGGGGGACAGTTGCACCCGAATAAGTTCCAGCGGGCCGTAAGCACCGGCGTATTCCAGTCTGCCGCCCTGACCGGGCTTGAAGATGATGAGATTCTGCTGCTGTGCGGGCAGCACCACCTCGCTGCACCGGAACACGCCGCTGCCCCGCATGACCAGAAACAAATCATAATACGCGCCGGAATAAAATTCCCGGACGGCGCTCTGCTCGAAAAAATAACGCTTAACTGTATAATTCACCAAAAATCCCTCCGCAAAACTGTCATGTGTAACAGTTTGTTGTACACAACAGAAAAGCACAACTGTTATAATTGCATAATACATCAATTTGCGATAGTTTTCAATCATTTTTTGGATATGCATTGATGGAAATTTAACGTATAATGCAAACGTAGAAAAGAGGCTTGTGCGAAAAGTCTCGTGGTTTCACTGTTTTTAAGGAGGATAAAACACAATGGACCAGAAAAAGACCGTCCGACCCTTCTCCATGAAGGACAAGATCGGCTATACACTGGGCGATCTGGGCTGCTGCTTTACCGAGCAGTACCGCGCCATGTATCTGTCGATCTTCTACACCCTGATCCTGCAGGTCAACCCCTTCCATGTGGGTATCCTGCTGCTGGTCACCAAGATCTGGGACGCCGTGAACGACCCCATCATCGGCGCGATCGTGGACTCCCGCAAGGCCACCAAGGGCGGCAAGTTCATCCCTTGGATCCGCGCCTTCTCCTTCCCCATGGCAGTGCTGTGCATCCTTGGCTTTGTCAATGTGGGCAACATCAACTACGGCCTGCGTCTGGCCTACATGTTCGTCACCTACGTTCTGTACGAGGCACTGTACACCTGCGTCAACGTGCCCTTCGGCACCCTGTCCAGCGTGATGACCGATGATGTCAGCCAGCGCACCGCACTGTCCCGCTACCGCAGCCTTGGCGGCACCATCTTCATGACCGTCATGGTCATGATCGGCCCCCTGTTCCTGTATGTGGACAACAAGCCCGTGGCCGGCCGCTTCCTGATGCTGGCCTGCATCTGCGCTCTGCTGGGCCTGCTGTGCCTGCAGATCACCTGCGTGTGGTGCAAGGAGCGCGTGGAAGTGCCCGAGCGTCCGCAGGGTGAAAAGCTGAACTACCTGCACGTGCTCAAGGAGATCTCTCACAATAAGGCTCTGCTGGGCGTTATGTTCTTCAGCCTGACCGGTATGATTGGTGCTTCCGTGGTCAACGGCCTGAACACCTACCTGTATAAGGACTTCTTCGGTAACGTTAAAATTCAGGCTGTCTCCGGTATGCTGAGCGTTCTGTACGCTGTGCTGTCCTTTGCCATCACCCAGCCTCTGGCCAACAAGTTCGGCAAGAAGGAGTGGTGCTGCATGGGCGCCGGCTTTGCCGCCATCGTGTTTGGCATCCTGTTCTTCTTCCCCGTCCACAACCCCGTGGCCTTCATCGTCATCAACGGTATCTGCTATCTGGGCGCTTCCGGCATGCAGGTGCTGATCTGGGCTATGGTCAACGACGCCATCGACTACCATGAGCTGCAGACCGGCGAGCGCAACGAGGGCATCGTTTACTCCACCTACTCCTTCTTCCGCAAGCTTGCAAGCGCCATTTCCGGCAGCCTGTCCAGCTTTGTGCTGGGTGCCATCGGCTACAACGTTACCGCTGGCGCTGTGCAGACCGCAGGCGTTGTAAACGCTATCTGGAAGAGCTACACCGGCGTCTACTTCCTGGGCTACGGCATTGCAGTTGCCATCCTGTTCTTCGTCTACCCCCTGACCAAGCAGAAGACTGCCGAGATGCTGACCGAGCTGAAAGCTCGCCGCGCCGCAAAGGAGAGCAAGTAAACCATGAAGATTTTACAGGTCCAGTTTAAAAACCGCAATGGCCACACCCTGCGCGGCATCGTGACCCTGCCCGACACCGATGGCAAGGTACCCTTTGTGGTGCACCTGCACGGCTTTGCCGGCAGCTGCAGCGGCTACAAGTCCATGTACACCCACCTGTCCCGCGCTTTGGCAGCGCAGGGCATCGGCAGCGCCCGGTTCGATTTCTACGGCAACGGCGAGAGCGACGGCGAGTTCGAGGATATGAGCTTCGACGGCCTGCACACCGATGCACAGGATATCTTTGCATGGGCAGCTGAGCAGCCCTATGTGGACAGCGAAAAGCTGTTCCTCTCCGGCCAGAGCATGGGCGGCTACATTGCCGCTTCCTGCGCACCGGTCATCCAGCCCCACGGCCTGATCTTGCTGTGCCCGGGCGCCGGGATGTGGTTCGGCTGCGCACAGCGTGCCGACGGCGTTGTGCAGACCGGCAAGGACTACACCGACTTGGAGGGTCTGTGCTACAAGATGGCCTTTAACTACGAGATGGCCAAGCACCCCGACCCCTTTACCGAGGCCAAGGGCTACAACGGCCCGGTGCTGCTGCTGCGCGCCGACGATGACCGTCTGGTGGACGAGGGCACCTGCAGCCGTTACGCACAGGTGTACACCGCACCCGAGGTGGACACCATTGCGGGCGGCGGCCACAACTTTGCCACGCTGGCAGCCCGTGCCGTCGTGGAGGAAAAGACCGCAGCATTCATCAAAGCAAATCTGTAAAGCAAAGCGTATCTGCAAGGAGGCTTTTGTATGGAAAACGTAATTCTGCAGCCCATCGAGGTGGGCGGACAGACCTTTAAAAACCGCATCATGTTCCCCCCGCTGACCACCGGCTACGAGAAAAACGGCATGATCAGCGAGCAGGACATGGGCTTCTACACCCGTCTGGCAAAGGGCGGCGTGGGCTACATCGTTATGGGCGATGTTGCGCCCATCAACAGCTTTTCTCCCACCCCCAAGCTGTTTGACGACAGCCAGATTCCTGCCTTCAAGGCACTGGCCGACAGCGTACACGCCTACGGCACCAAGCTGGGCGTCCAGATCTTCCACCCGGAGTACGATGTGGACGCCATCAACAGCCTGTTTATGCAGAAGAAGTTTGACGAGATGCGTCAGCGCCTGCACCACGACATGATGTTCTTTACCGATGAGGCCAGCGAGGAGATGCTGATGTCCATCATCGATAAGATGTGCGCCTGCGCAGTGCGTGCCCAGAAGGCCGGTGTGGACGTCATCCAGATCCACGGCGACCGCCTGAACGGCTGCCTGTGCTCCACCCGCATGAACCACCGCACCGATAAGTTCGGCGGCAGTCTGGAGAACCGCGTCCGCTTTGCCCGTATGCTGACCCGCGCCATCCGCAAGGCTGTGCCGGATATGGTCATCGACTACAAGCTGTCCATCGTCACCCCGCAGCGCGGCAATGGCGGCATTGACGAAGCCGACGCCGTGCAGTTTGCCCAGTGGCTGGTAGAGGACGGCGTGGATATGTTCCACGTTGCCCAGGCCAACCACACCGGCAACATGGCCGACACCATTCCTCCCATGGGCGTACAGCCCTACGGCTTCTTCGTCAAGATCGCCGGGGACATCAAAAAGGCCGTCAATGTACCGGTCAGCGCCGTAGGTCGTATCGTGGACGCCGACATGGCTGCGCGTGTCATCGAGAGCGGCATGGCCGACATAGTTGCCATGGGTCGCCCGCTGCTGGCAGACCCCGACTGGGGCACCAAGATTGCTGCCGGGAAGGCCTGCGATATCCGCCGCTGCATCAGCTGCAACAAGGGCTGCACCGATGCCATCCAGAACCGCCAGTTCCTCTCCTGCGTGCTGAACGCGGAGAATGGCTACGAGAACACCCGCAGCATCCAGCCCGCAGCGCAGAAAAAGAAGATCGCCGTCCTCGGCGGCGGCCCTGCCGGTCTGGAAGCCGCCCGCGTGGCAGCGCTGCGCGGCCATGACGTGACCCTGTTTGAAAAGACCACCACTCTGGGCGGCCAGCTGAACATTGCCTGCGTACCTCCCCGCAAGGAGGAGATGCGCCGTGCCACACAGGACCTGATCCACGCTGTCTGCAACGCCGGTGTGCACCTGTGCATGGGTCAGACCCGCACCGCAGAGCAGCTGAAGGACGCCGGTTTCGAGGCCGTCATCAACGCTGTGGGCGCACACAGCGCCGCACCCCGCATCCCCGGCATCGACAGCGTGAACGTTGCCGACGCTTGGAAGGTGCTGGCCGGTGAGCAGCAGGTGTACGGCACGGTGGCTGTCATCGGCGGCGGCATGGTAGGCTGCGAGACCGCAGAGTATCTGGCTGCCCGCGGCTGCAAGGTGTCGGTCATCGAGATGATGGACAAGATCGCCGCAGGCGAGAGCACCACCATTCTGCCCACCCTGCTGGAAAACTACAAGACCTACGGCGTGGAGCAGTACCCCAGCCACAAGGTCAAGGAGTTCCGCATGGACGCCGTTGTCTGCGAGAACAAGGACGGCGCAGAGGTGACCATCCCCTGCGATTACATCGTGCTGGCCATGGGCGCACGCTCCAACGCATTTGACGCTGCTGCGCTGGAAGCTGCCGGCATCCCGGTGTATTCCATCGGCGATGCCGCCGGTAAGGCTGCGGATATCTCCAACGCCATCCGCACCGGTTACGATACCGCCTGCCAGCTGTAAAACAAAAATATCGTTCTATTTGTGGGTCAGAAACGTCTGTGGGCGCTTCTGACCCACTTTTTTTACCCTCTCAGGCGCTCCCGCGCCAGCTCCCCCCGAAGGGGGTAGCCAAGGTTTAAAGCCCGTTGCTAAAGTATTAGGCATCATGAGGAGGCTTTCGGCAGTGCTCTTGGCTCTCCCTTTGAGGAAAGACTTCCACCCGCTCCGGGGGGAAGATGCGCGCAGCGACGAAAGGGGGAAATCTGGCATCGCGCAGCGATGACTGAGAGGGTCATGTTGACTTCCGTGCCGCAGCGCCCCCGCCGCATGACTGTTTCCGCGTGGAAACAAGCGCGGCAGCTGCCGTTTGCCTCCACGACCCCTCCTGTGAAAATAGCGTTTGTCGCACTCCGCAGAGTGCGACAAACGCGAAATTATAAATAATCTTTCCGCTGAATATGCGCAAAGCGAACGCGGAGCGCATTCAAAATCGTCCCACATAAAAAGGCTGCTGCACAAAACCCTGTGCAGCAGCCTTAACTATTTAACTTGCGGATCAGATGCTGAACTGCACGGCGCAGAAGGCGGCATAGATGCACAGCAGTGCAATGCCCTGCGGGCGGCTCAGCTTGCCCTTGATCAGAGCGGGCAGGGTGAGCAGCAGCATCACGGCAAACATGACCGGGATATCCATCACCAGCGAGGCGTTCATGCCTGCGATGGTGGAGTTCTGCGGGATGCTGAAGGGTGCCAGCGTGACGGACACGCCGCTGACCAGCACCAGATTGAACACGTTTGCACCGATGACGTTGCCCAGCGACAGCGCGCCGTGGCCCTTGACCAGCGAGGTGATGGCGGTGACCAGCTCCGGCAGCGAGGTGCCCAGTGCCACAAAGGTCAGCGCAATGACCGACTCCGGCACGCCCAGCGCCTGCGCGATGAGGGTGCCGTTGTCCACCAGCAGGTCAGCGCCCACAGCAATGAGCACTGCGCCGATGGCCAGCAGACCCAGCTCCTTGGCAAAGGAGCCTTCCTCAGCCTGCTCCTCCTCTTCCGGGGCGGGGGTGTTTTTCATAGCCAGCACGTTGCACACGATGTAAGCCACGAACATGGCCAGCAGGATCAGACCTACCGGGCGGGTGAAGGAGCCGGTGGTGTAGGCCACACCGGCATAGAAAGCGGCAGCCACAAAGAAGAAGGCCACCGGGGTGCGCAGGCTCTTGGGGTCAACCTTGCCCGGACGCACCGCAATGGTGATGGCGGCGATCAGTGCAGAGTTGCAGATGACCGAGCCGATGGCGTTGCCGTAGGCGATCTCGCCGTGACCGGTGAGGGCAGAGGTGGTGGACACCATGACCTCCGGCAGGGTGGTACCGATAGACACCACCGTGGCACCGATGAGCAGCTCCGGCACATGGAAGCGGCGGGCGA
>OHKO01000127.1_pt1 | contig 23149 bp, 18 predicted proteins | sample 1568851 | NCBI WGS metagenome assembly OHKO01 (sample SAMEA3879549, study PRJEB24766) | human gut metagenome | biome: human-associated habitat; feature: feces | place: USA | collected 1985/1987 | reverse complement strand
GCGGCGAGAGCGGTGAGGCTGAGGATTTAGGCTACATCTACGACAGCAACACCAAGACCTACACGGTCTATAACGCCAACGGCCTACTGGCATGGAACAAAGCCATACAAAAAGATGAATCGATAAATTGCACCCTCACCGCCGACATCGACCTGACGGGTAGGGAATGGACACGTTTAGACACATGGCCAGGCTACTCCGGCGTCTTTAATGGGCAGGGACACAGCATTACGGGATTAAACTTTTCAGCAGCGAGGTTTGGACTTTTTCTTTTTTTAAATCAAAGTGGAGTGATAAAGAACCTACAACTCATAGATGTGAATCTGGATGGCAGTAGTGGAGGAGCTGCTGGAATGGTGGACCGAAATCATGGCCAAATCATTGCCTGCTCTGTGACGGGAAAACTTACTGTACATAGTGGTGGTATAGCCAATGCAAATTATGGCGATATCATCGCTTGCTGGTTCAACGGCACATTGAAAGATGAGGCTGGCTGTGGAACTATAGTGCGTTTCAACTACAAGAATATAACTTCCTGTTATTGGGGAGGCAATGCCGAGCAAGGAGTACTCCGTAATGAAGGAGGAACGGTAGTTGCCACGAAGGTAGACGGCGCGACCGTGAAATGGCAGACAGCCGTCGACGGCATGAACACCGCCCTCACCGGCAACGACTACCAGTGGACACTCGGCACCGGCGGTCTGCCCGTACTGAAAAGAAACAATAAAAACCCCTAAACAACACGCATCATGAAACGAACAAACATCCATATATTCGCAGCCCTCGCCCTGCTGTTCGCCCTCGCCGCCTGCACGCAGGACGAACTTGCTGATGATAACCGTCTGCCCGAAGGTGAATACCCCGTCGTCATCCGTGCCACCGGACTGTCCGTAGAAGCAACGCCGCTGGCAGCCCCTTCCACCCGTGCCGCTGTGGACGGCGACTGGCAGGGCGTCACTTCCGTGGCACTCAAGATGGGCGATGCGGTAAAGGAATACACCGTTACGGCTTCTACCGATTTCAAGAGTGCCACGCTCTCACGCGAGAACGACCCGTACTACTGGACCAGCCGCGACCCGATTACCGTATCGGCATGGTGGCCCTTCAATAATGCCGACATCACACAGATGCCTGCCGTGAAGGTGGCCGAAGACCAAAGCAAACTGGCTGACTTCCAAAACAGCGATTTCATCTCTGCTGAGAACCGGAAGGTGGAATTTAACAACCCGACTCTTGAATTTACCCACCGCACGGCACGCGTGACAATCGAACTGAAGCCCGGCACGGGATTCACGAGCGTCGCTGGTGCCACAGTGAGACTCGTGAGCCTGTCAGCCGATAACGGCAACCCGACTGCCATCAAGACCTACAACGCAAGCGGCAACACCTACGAGGCACTGACCGCCCCGCAGACCGTTGCGGCAGGCAGGCCGTTCATCCGGGTGGAACTCGGCAGCGGCACCTTCTACTTCCGTCCGCAGAACAACGTCGTATTAGAAGCGGGCAGCCGCTATAAATATACCGTTAAGGTGAACGCCACCGGCCTGACGTTAGAGGGTTGCACCATCGGCAGCTGGGCTGACGGCGGCGGCGAGAGCGGTGAGGCTGAGGATTTAGGCTACATCTACGACAGCAACACCAATACCTACACGGTCTATAACGCCGACGGCCTGATGAATGTAGCCGAATTAGTGAACGGAGGTAAGACCGACATAAACATTACCCTCGACAAAAACATTGACCTCACAGGCAAAAACTGGACGCCAATAGGCACAGACTACGACAACTCATATACCGGCACCTTCGACGGCGGCGGCCATACCATCACGGGGCTGACCGTTACGACAAATGACAAATATGCGGGTCTGTTCGGCTATCTCGGTAATTTCAATAATGGCGCCGCTACGGTGAAGAATGTGGTGATGGAGGGCATACAGATAACATGCAATCACAGGTTGGGTTATGCCGGCGGCGTGGCAGGATTTAGCTGGGGCACCATTGAAAACTGCTCGGTGTCGGGCAGCATTAGCGGCACGGTGAGCGTCGGCGGTGTGGTGGGTGTTCAAAGGGACCGTCCCATCACCGGATGCAGTTCCTCTGCCACAGTGAAGGGAACGATCAATGTCGGCGGCGTGGCAGGTCAGACGATTTTTGGTGCCACCTTGACCGCTTGCTATGCCACAGGCAACGTGATCATAGAAATAGACCGCACAGAGAATATCTCTGGCGGCGGTCTGGTAGGATTCAACGACGGAGTAAGCCTCCTTTCCTGCTATGCCACGGGCAACGTAACCAGTACGGGTAGTAGCACTGGCTATGTACATATCGGCGGCTTTTTGGGAGATAACTACATTACCTTGACCGCCTGCTATTGGAAGAACAATCATGAACAAGATATCGGCTACAATAGGAGAAGCACCGGAGCCACGAAGGTGGACGGCTCTGTCGTTACCTGGCAGAAAGCCGTTGATGCCATGAACACCGCCTTGCAGAACGCAGGCTCAAAGTGGCGTTACGAACTTAAAGGAGCATTGCCTACCTTGATGAAGCAGTAAACCGTCGGGGGGAAAAGTTACGCCCGCAACGGAAAGAACCAGAGTAATAAAACAACAGATATAATGAAGACAAGATTTTTTGCACTTGCAGCGCTCGCCCTCTCACTCGCCGCCTGCACGCAGGACGAAGCGGGCTTCCTACCGGAAGGGGCGGAAGGCACACCCATCGTCTTCACCGCCACGGGGCTGAATCCCGCCGCGACAGCCATCGCCGGTACCCGTGCCCCCGTGGATGGCAATTGGACGGGTGTGCAGAGCGTGGCAGTCCTGATGGACGGCACGGTGAAGGCATACGACGTGACGCTCACCACCGCCGACCCCACCAGCGCCACGCTGACCTCCACCGACCCGTACTACTGGACCAACCACAACGACATCACCGTCACAGCGTGGTGGCCCTACACCGCTGGCGAGACAACCCCACCTGCGGTAAAGGTAAAAGCCAACCAAAGTGCCCAGAAAGACTTTGAGGGCAGCGACCTCATCGTAGCCGACGGACAGAAGGTGACCTACGGTAGCCCCACGCTCCGCTTCACCCACCGCACGGCGCGAGTGACCATCGTTCTGACGGACTACACCGAGGGGCTGGCATCCGTGCGACTGACGGGGCTCTCCACCGAAGGCGACAACCCAGCCGAAATCACCCCATATGACAAGGGCAGCAACACCTACACCGCCATCGTTGCCCCGCAAAGTGTGGCAGCTGGCACGGCCTTCATCGTCTGCACCTTCACTAACGGCAAGACCTTCGTTTATAAGATGAAGAATGCTACCGACTGGCAGGCGGGCGGTGAATATACCTACACCGTCTCCCTCGCTGCGGCAAAAGACCTGGGCTATACCATAGAGAGCAACGGCAGCTACACGGTCTATAACGCCGACGGCCTGCTGAATGTAGCCGAATTAGTGAACGGAGGTAAGACCGACATAAATATTACCCTCGACACAGACATTGACCTCACAGGCAAAGACTGGACGCCGATAGGCACAAACTACGACAACTCATACAAAGGCACTTTCGACGGCGGCGGCCATACCATCACGGGGCTGACCGTTACGACATATGACAAATATGCGGGTTTGTTCGGCTGGCTCAATAGTGCTGGTACGGTGAAGAACGTGGTGATGGAGGGCGTACAGATAACAAACAATCACAGTTCGGGCTTTGCCGGCGGCGTGGTAGGAAATAGCTGGGGCACCATTGAAAACTGCTCGGTATCGGGCAGCGTCAACGGCGAGGTGTACGTCGGCGGTGTGGTGGGTAAGCAAACGAGCGGTTCCATGACCGGATGCAGCTCCTCCGCCACAGTGAAGGGAACTGTCAATGTCGGCGGTGTGGCAGGAGAAAGCTGGGGCAGCATGACCGCTTGCTATGCCACGGGCAACGTGACCTTAGAAATATACCCCGGTAAGGATATCTCTGGCGGCGGTGTGGTGGGATTCAAAGGAGGAAACAGCGTCCTTGCCTGCTATGCCACGGGCAACGTAAATAGTAAGGGTAGCAGCACTGGCAATGTGCATATCGGCGGCTTGTTTGGATATAAATATGCCACCGCGATCGCCTGCTATTGGAAGAATAATAAGGAACAAGGCATCGGCTACAATAAGGAAGGCATCGTCACCGAAGCCACGAAGGTGGACGGCACTGACGTTACCTGGCAGAAAGCCGTTGATGCCATGAACACCGCCTTGCAGAACGCAGGCTCAGAATGGCGTTACGAACTTAAAGGAGCATTGCCTACCTTGAGGAAGCAGTAAGCCGTTGCGGGCGGAAATGTTCCGCCCGCAACGAACATTAACCGAAGTATAACCCCAATAAAAAAAGGAGGACGTGATGGAACACACGGAGAATCCACCATATAGGTTTTGGCATCAAGGCATTGTCAATAATAATATAGACTCCAGTGTAAATATGGAAGCTGTAAGCCGGACATTGTCAAGATTGGTGCTCATTAAAGGCAACAAATCAAGTAATTAAATTAAAAACATGGGACTTTTTCACAGAGACAAGAAAAATAATGACGATGAGCCGGACAGTGTTCAAACCAATTCATTCTCTGATATTATGAATGGTTTGCAATACGCCGTAAACTGTGCACAAGATACATTGCAGAATCATCAGATACAAAATCTGACCAGACTTTTTGAAGGAACAAATGCAAATAACGCAAATACGTTCCAATCGAAAAAAATCATGGTTGGAGACAAGACTATTGATATTCCACTTATAGCCTTGATATCCCATCATTATCTTGCGATGGATAATGTGCAGATAAAGTTCAAGGCGAAGGTCGGAAGCGTGGAATCACAGATTCCAGAAAACAACTTATTGTTATCCAGCCCACAAAGAGCCAATCTCCAGATGCAGATGAGCAACATAAAACCGGATGCGGATGATGTCATGGAGGTTTGCGTCAATTTTAAGGTTCAGGAGACTCCGGAGAGCATTTCCCGAATTATTGACGATTTTGTAAAAAACATCTAACAATTTTAAAATTCAAATGTTATGGCAGAAGAAATAAAGAACCAAGGGCAACAAGAAAATGCGGAAAACTTGAATGAAAATGTAAGCGGACAGGCGAAAGAAATTATCTCCGCTGCATTGGAAGAGACTCAAAACAGAGAAACTTCTCCGGTTCTTAAAGCAGATTCAAACGTGACTGACAAATTCAAGGGGCTTCCCATGCGGGAACTTATTGCAGCTCCACTTATTGCAGCAGCCGAAGCACAACAGGAATTGGCAGCGACAGCATGGAATTTCTACCAGCAAATTGCATTTGATGGTAAAAGCGGCAATAAAGCGCGTATATTGGAATTCGATGTCGAAAGACCGATACAGCAGGATGGAAAAATGACAACAATGTCACAAAGTGTCAAGGCTCCGTTTATAGGATTGGTGCCTATTCCTTCCCTGCTCATAGATCGCGTGGATGTCGATTTCCAGATGGAGGTTACCGATACGTCAAACGTAAAAAGCACTACCAACGCAGAAGTAGAGGCAAAAGCTTCTGCAAAACGTTGGTTTATAAATGCGGAAATCAGCGGCAAAGTCACAACCGCCCGCGAGAACACCCGCATGACCAACCAAACGGCAAAATACCAGATACATGTGACAGCCAGTCAGCAGCCGCAGACCGAAGGTCTGTCTAAACTGATGGATATAATGGCATCATGTATCGAGCCTATAACAAACGAAAGTAACAGTAAGTAAATATATGAATTTGATTCAAGCATTAAGATTGCCAAACAGTCGAGCAGTAATGACAAATATTGCACGGTTTCATTATCAAAATATTTATAATGTAGGTTTGACCCTTCCGATTGTCACGCAAAGTAATTTGACATTTCAAATAAAAGGATATACCCGTAACTATCGTTTTCTTAGATTAGACTATGCCTGTGTCATATATATTGCGGATAGAATAGCAGTCGTTGCTTCAAATGGCATAGATACTTTAAGTTCAGGTTTTTCGGGGTGTTATATGGCCAGTTTTAGGCACAATGGCATTAGGTATGTTGCTCATATTCCAACGCCTAACAATAGTATTAAAACATCATGGAATCGGGCGGTTAAAAATCAAATAATAGATAATGTTGTTCTTTTTAAACCTACTGAAGGATTGGCGAGAATCCCAGGAACCATTGGTATTTGGGGAATTATAACATTTAACGATAGATGTTATCGGCTTGATGTAAATGAAAACGCTCCTCCAAGTCAAGCCATACGTGGCCAAAGAATTTTTAACTCAATCCCGAGAAATCCCATACTAACAGAAATTCCACCTATCGCCGGTGGTCAGATGCCTTAATAATTATAACAATTGTAAATAAGGGAAGAATGGTTGTTTCATTGAGGAGTAGAATTCTATTCTGATATATAATTCTGGTGGCGGTCATCGGTAGCATGGCCGCCATTCTCATCCATGAACCTGCGAAGTTCCACGACCTATATGCGTATGTTGAATAACGGTATTTACACAAACAGCAAATGAGCGAACAATTCGTTACCACTACCAAGCATTTCCGCAAGCTGCTTGCCGCAGGCTATCTGTTGATAGTTCTGCTGGTGGGCGGCATCATCTGCACGTGGCTCGGAGAATGGCGCGACTTGGAGTTGCTGGAACGGGAGAACCGTGAAATCAACCGCTTCCGCAAGGAAACACACGATGCGTATGTGGGTGTGGTGGAGTTGTCTCTTTTGGGCGAGTCGGTGCTGGAATGGGACGATAAGGATGTGGCGGCATACCGGCGGCAACGGATGACGGTGGATAGTATGCTTTGCCGCTTCAAGAGCCATTACGAATCGGTGCGCATAGACAGCGTGCGCCACTTGCTGGAGGACAAGGAAAAGCGGCTGTGCGCCATCATGGAGGCTCTGGAACAACAGGCGGACATCAACCGTCGGATAGCCAAGCAGGTGCCGGTGATAGTGCAAACGAGCAGGCAGGAAGAGCCGAAGAAACAGAGGAGGAAAGGTTTTCTCGGGTTGTTCGGCAAGAAACAGGAAGCACCTCCGACGACGACCACCACGATGCTCTACACACTGAACCGTGATATGATAGCGCAACAACGTGCCCAGAGCCATCGTCTGTCGGAGTATGCCGACAGCCTTGCCAGCCGCAATGCGGAACTGAACCGCCAACTGCAAACCCTTATCCAGCAGATGGACCACAAGGTGCAGGCTGACTTGCAGGAACGTGAGGCGGAAATATCCGCTATGCGTGAAAAGTCGTTCTTGCAGGTAGGTATCATAACGGGTGTCATGCTGCTGTTGCTCATTATTTCATACATCATCATTCACCGCTATGCCACTCGCATCAAGCAGTACAAACATAAGACAACAGATTTAATCGGGCAACTGCAAAAGTCCGTAAAACAAAACGAATCGTTGATAGCCTCACGCAAGAAAGCGATGCACACCATCACCCACGAGCTACGCACACCACTGACTGCCATACATGGATATGCGGAACTGATGCAGGACAACGAAGAAGAAAAGATAAGCGGTTATGCGGACAATATCCTGCAAGCCTCCAAGAGAATGACCGACATGCTCAACTCCCTGCTTGACTTCTTCCGCTTGGACAGCGGCAAGGAACAGGCGAATGTCCGTCCGTTTCGTTTGGAAAACATCGCGGAGCTGTTGCAAACGGAGTTTACGCAACAAGCAGAAGCAAAAGATCTTAAACTTACCATCGAGTGCCCGGAGGGTATTATCCTGAATGGCGACAAGGAGCGCATCATACAGATATGCGACAACCTGCTGGGCAATGCCGTCAAGTTCACGAATGCCGGAAGCGTTTCACTTGTCATAAGCTATGACGGCAATAGGCTGACCCTTGTAGTAGAGGACACCGGAACCGGCATGAGTGCGGAAGAACAACAGCGAGTGTTCGGAGCGTTCGAGCGGCTTTCCAACGCCGCCACGCAAGACGGTTTCGGATTGGGGTTAAGCATTGTGAAACAGATAGTCGGGATGCTTGGCGGCACTATACGCTTGGAAAGCGAAAAAGGAGAAGGCAGTCGTTTTACTGTGGAGTTGCCAATGAACACTGCCGATATTGGTATTGAAGAACAGACAGCCGCAAAAAGTCTGGCTCATATAGAAAGACCTTATTCTGTCATCGTATTGGACGACAATCCGATGGTATTATCCATGACAAAGGAAATGTATGCTGGTATAGGTGTGCATTGCGACACGTTCACCACTATTGGCGATGCAATGGAAGCCATGCGGCAGCACACATACGACCTCATGATAACCGATATGAAGATGCCGGAGATTAACGGCTATGAGGTGTTGGAGTTGTTACGCTCGTCAAGTGTCAGCAACTCGAAAGAGATTCCCATTGTCGTGGCGACCGCCTCCGGCAGTTGCAGCGAAGAGGAGCTGTTGGAAAATGGATTTACCGCCTGCCTGTTCAAGCCATTTTCCATTTCCGAACTGGTTGCTGTATCAGACAAATGCCTTTTGACAAGTACGGACAAGGATGAACTTCCCGACTTGTCCTCTCTGCTTGCATATGGTGACAAACGGGCGATGCTCGACCGTTTGATAACCGAAACAGAAAAGGATATGCAGGCTGTCCGGGAAATCATGGAGAGGAATGACCGCAAGGCGTTGGACGAATGGATGCACCGTCAGCGAAGTTCATGGGCTGTTATCCGTGCTGACAAACCCTTGTGGAACCTGTATGAACTGCTGCATCAAGAATCTGAATGTTCCGAAATGGAATTGCGGAAATGCGTGGATGCCATGCTTCGTATGGGAACAGTTATCATAGAACTTGCGCAAAAGGAAAGGAGATTGTCGGATGAAAGTATTTGTGATTGAGGACAACCCCGTCTATAACGATTATGTCTGCAACCTGCTGAAGAAAGACAGCTTCGATACTATGTCGGCATATAATCTTGCCACTGCCAAGAAACTATTGGCAAAGTCAGAGGTGGATGATATTGTCGTTGCCGACCTACGCCTCCCCGACGGTGAAAGCATAGAGTTGTTACGGTGGATGCGTGCCAACGACAAACAGCAGGTGTTTATCGTTATGACCAATTACGGGGAGGTGCATACGGCAGTGGAAAGTATGAAGCTCGGCTCAAAGGATTACATACAGAAACAGTTGTTGGAGGATAAACTGATACCGCTTATCCGCACCCTGCAAAAAGAACATGAAAAGCGACTACAATGGAACATTCCGATATTCGTCCGGCAGGGCGAAGCCTATCAGAAAATCAAGAAACGTGTGCGCCTTGTAGCCACCACCCGGATGAGCGTGCTGATACTGGGCGAGAACGGTACGGGCAAGGAACATATCGCACAACATATACACCAACAAAGCAAACTTGCCGATAAACCTTTTGTGGCAGTGGACTGCGGAGCCTTGTCCCCGTCATTGATACAATCCGCCTTCTTCGGACACGTCAAGGGCGCGTTTACGGGTGCCGAAGCAAACAAGACGGGGTATTTTCTGGAAGCGGATGGCGGCACGCTGTTCCTTGACGAAGTGGGCAACCTAACAATGGAGATGCAACAGATGCTGCTCCGCGCCATACAGGAACGCCGTTACCGTCCCGTCGGTGCAAAGGAGGACAAAACAGCCAACGTGAGGATAGTGGCTGCAACCAACGAGGATTTGCAGAAAGCCGTAACGGAAAAGCGGTTCCGGCAGGATTTGCTCTATCGCTTGCAGGAGTATGTGATAACCATGCCGCCCTTGCGCGACTGCCCGGAAGACATCATGCCATTGGCCGAGTTCTTCCGTGAAATGGCAAACCGTGAGTTGGAACGTGAAGTAAAAGGTTTTGCCGCATCTGCCCGTAATGCCCTGCTCGCCCATGCGTGGCCGGGCAACGTGCGCGAGTTGAAACAGAAGATACAGACGGCAGTCCTGCAATCAGAAGGCGATATGATAACCGAAGCCGATTTGGAACTTGACAATGAACCGTCCGCTACTTCCGCTTGTTTTACATTGAAGAGCGGGGATGAAGAAAGAGGACGTATCCTGCGTGCTTTGAAACAAGCAGCCGGTAACAAGAAAATGGCTGCAAAGATACTGGGTATCGGCAGGACAACGCTGTATAATAAATTGGTAGAGTATGGATTGAATGAAGAAAACTGACCGGAGTATGGCTGTAAATGGCAATAATTGATTAACTTTGCAATTGTATTTCAGAAAATAGCAGGCGATTGGGTAACTTTTCGCCGATGATATAGACATAAGACCGCAAGGCGTTTCGAGCGAAAATCTGGTAAATTGAAACTACGGAGACGATTGCGTGATGCTTATGCTATGCCTACGCATAGCGTGCATTCACGTACTCTCCGTAAAGGCTTTACCAGAGCCATCGCTTGAAAGTAGTGTGAATTGCACGCTACTTTTTTGCCTCGCCAAAAAGGAAAGGAAATACGTTATGGCGAAAATACAATTACTTGCCGTTATCTCAATAGATGGCTGTCCGATGAAACTGCATCCCCGGAAGCGGTTGCTTCAAACCGAAGATTACGGTATGGATGAAATACGTGCCAATGCCCTGTATAAGCTGACATCCGACTATTCGGTATCCGTGCTTCAAGAATGGAGGGAGGAAGGTGGAAGCATTTGCCATTTGTTGGAAGTAACTGCCGGGAATACCGAATATGCCAACGGACTGTTACGGATGAACGTGATAGATGAAATCATACTATACGTTGTTCCAACCATCGACGGAAACGGAGCGCATTTTTTCAAGTCAGCACTACCTATGAATGACTGGCGGCTTATGGAGAACAAAACTTATAGGGACGGAGTAATCCGGCTTACCTATCATAAAGAGCCACGGGCATAAAATGTTCAGATTATGAACATCTTGGCGGGATTTCCGTGCTCAGAAAGTGAACACATGTTCAGAATCTGAACACATTTCACAAGGGATGCAATCAAGGATAAAATTATTTTTGAATTTTATCTTTCTGAAAAACAATGTAGTACAATTTTCTCACAATCTTTTCTCGTGTTTAGGGCTATGATTTGCACCATATATCAGTGTGCGCACACTGATAAACAAGTGTAAACCCTCAAAACAGAAAAGATAATGAACCATCTCATACTGGCGGAAACACAGTTTTTCGCCATGATAAACGGAAAAGACAACGGTAGCACGGAAACGGCATACGGCGGATTCGTGCAGGAAGTAATAAACCTGTGCTACGGCGGCAATGATGCCAAGCATATTATTGTGGCGTTGGCTTTTGCCGAAATCGAATTACAGCACCATCCGCAGAACTTGTCGGCATCGGAGGAGAATGTCGTCACTGTGTATATCCGCAAGGCGTTATCCTTCATCCGAAAGATGCAGAAGATGGTATCCGCTTCTGCAATTACCTCCGTGCCACCACTAACATCCACATCCGAAACCAAAGCCACAGTCCCAGCCTTGCAATGGACCGGTAATGCCGTCGAGTTGGTAGAACTAATCTATGCCCTCTACGCCACCGGCTGCATCAATGGCGGCAAGGCTTCGCTGAAAGAGCTTGCTCCTGTCCTCTATTCCTTTTTCGGTGTGGAGTCCAAAGACTGCTACCGCTTCTATACGGACATCAAACGCAGGAAAAGCGACAGTCGCACCTACTTCCTTGAAAAGATGCAGGACAAACTGAACGCGAAGATGCGACATGACGATGAATTGGAGCGGATGAGGAGATAAACGAATGCCAAACAAAGGATAAGCGGCCGGATTATACGGTTTCTTATCCTTCTTCATTTACAATCACTCTATTATCTGCCGGAAAGCCGATTAAAATCATTAACTTTGCAAGTATTAATCAATGACGGATGAAAATAGATAACCTCGAAATATTGAACGGACTGATTGCCGGAGCCGAAGGCGGGACAGTTGAGTTCAAAGAAACTACCGGGCAGTTGGAGCGTGGAATGGAAACTCTTTGTGCCTTCTTGAACGGTACGGGCGGCACGGTGCTGTTCGGTGTAACCGACAAGGGAAAGATTATCGGTCAGGAAGTGAGCGACAAGACGAAGCGCGATATTGCGGAAACCATCAGACGAATCGAGCCGTTTGCGACCATTGATATATCCTATACAGACATTCCGGGAACGAACAAAAGTGTTATAGCTTTATCAGCGGAAGAACAACGATATATGCGCCCGTTCACCTATAAGGGGAGGGCTTATCAACGGATAGAGAGCGTTACATCTGCCATGCCGCAGGGTATATACAACCTGTTGGTTATGCAGCGAGGCGGAACCTATGCTTGGGATTCCATGCAAAATCCCGGCTTGAAAATATCCGACCTTGACGAAACGGCAATCTTGGGCGCAGTACGTGGAGGAATCAGAGGCGGACGTTTGCCGGAAGGTTCTATGCAGGAGGATGTCCGAACCATCCTTGAAAAATTTGACTTGTTGAATGATGGAAAGCTGAACAATGCTTCCGTTGTCCTATTCGGACGGAACTTCTACCATTATCCCCAATGTCTGCTCCGTTTAGCCCGGTTCAAAGGAACGACAAAAGATGAATTTTTAGATAATCAGCGTGTGACAGGCAATATATTCAACTTGCTGGATGCTGCAATGGCATTTTTCTTCAAGCATTTGTCCCTCTCCGGTAAAATTGAAGGTTTGTACAGAGAAGAGGAACTGAATGTGCCATATAAGGCATTGAGAGAATGTTGCATAAATGCTTTTGCACATCGTGTTTACCATCGCCCCGGCAGTTCAGTCGGGATTGCTATCTATGATGACCGCGTGGAGATTGAAAACAGCGGAACATTTCCGCCTGATATTACCATTGAGAAACTGTTGGGTGGCCACAATTCCGAACCACAAAATCTGATAGTAGCCAATGTGCTGTACAAAAGTGCAGTATTGGAGAGTTGGGGACGTGGCATAGCCCTTATGGTAAACGAATGTCGCCGTGTCGGTATTCCGGATCCGGAGTTTCATACCGACGGCAATGCTGTATGGATTGTGTTTCATTATACAAGAACTACAGTAGGACAAGACCCCACAGCAACCCCACAGCAACCCTATAGTAACCCCACAGTAACCCCACAGTTAGGAAAACTGTTGTCTGCTATTGGGAACAACACTCTCTCTGCTAAAGAAATCATGGAGAAAACGGGAATGAAAGATAAAAGGAATTTCTTAAAGAACTATATCCATCCGGCAATAAATTCCGGTTTGGTCCTTTCACTTTATCCCATAGGCTCCAAGAGTCCGCAACAGAAATACTATCTTACTGATAAAGGTAAAGGTTTCCTGCAACAATAACGGGTATGGCTAAAAAGAAGAAACATAAGAATGATGTAAAAACTGATTTACCGATAATCATGGATTATGGTATCGGCAGTATATCCGTTTATGACCCGGCAGACATAATGCCATACAACGAGCCGCCAATTAGCGAACAAATCCGCTTCAAGAAACTCGGCAAAGAGATGAAATCCGAGTTCAAGTGGCTGGTATCTTCCGTAGTGATTGAGTATTGGCAAGAAAACCGACAGATACCTTTCGGTGAAGAAATGTCGAAACTCAGAACCAGACTGTTGAGAATGTTTGCCGAAGAATACAGCATACTGCTTAAAGACGATACAGAGCTGAAAAATTATTTGCTGACGCTTGCCATTACCACCATCAACAAGCATCTCAAATCTGAGAATAAAAAGAGGGTGTCAAAACTCTCTTTTTAACAAAATTACCCTTGCTACAGATATCTGTGACAGGGGTAATTTTCATATTTTGGGTGTTTTGACACATCCCCTTTTTCACATATAAAGGAATCTGTTATTTCTGCTGCAACAGGTGTTTCAAGTTTTCATCATTTGCGATACGTTCCAGTTCCTCTTGAACAATCTGCTTCACTTCCTCCTTGATGCGCCTGTAATTCGCCTGAACCGTTTCTTTCATGCGGTCGTTGCCGTCCCCGTCCGTAAAGTCGGTAATGACGGGGATTTTCTTGTAGGCTTTCTCCTCGCGCCTCACCTTCTCGGCATCCACGACAATCTCGCAATGGAAAATCTTCTGCTCGATACGCTCGTTGAAGTTGTCGGACACCGAACCAACAAACATACCCTGCGTCAAGCCGGAAATCTTGCTCGGCGGGATGAGTGAATCCATCTGCGTGTTGATGGAGGTGGAAACATCCTGCCGGTTGATGGAAATGGACTGCCGTTTCTGCAACACCTTACCGAAGCGTTCGGAAAGCGTCTTGGCGGTTTCACCCACCACCTGACCGGAAAAGATATTGCCGACGGTGTTCATCACGACCTTCGCTTCTTTATCACCGTAGTCGCGCACCAACTGGCTAAAATCCTGAAAGCCCAGACACACGGCAACCTTGTTGCTTCGCGCGGTGGCGATAAGGTTGTCCAACCCCTTGAAATAAATCGTGGGCAGCTCGTCGATGATGACCGACGACTTCAGCATCCCTTTCTTGTTGATGAGTTTCACGATACGGGAGTTATACAGACCGAGAGCGGCCCCGTAGATATTCTGACGGTCGGGATTGTTGCCCACACAGAGTATTTTCGGTTCTTCGGGGTTGTTGATGTCCAGCGTGAACTCGCTGTCCGACATCACCCAATAGAGCTGCGGGGAAATCATCCTTGACAAAGGGATTTTCGCGCTTGCTATCTGCCCCATCAACTGCTCCGCAGCCCCTCCGAGCCATGCGTCCATGAACGGAGAAAGATAGTTTTCCAATTCCGGGTAAGAGGTCAGTATCGGGAAAATATCCTCATAGCGGCGGTTCAGGAACTCAATCGCATGGGGGAACGTGCAGTATATGCCGCCTTGATAGATTTTGAGATACCATATAATGCTGGCAAACAAAATAATAGGTGATTCCACAAAGAAGTCGCCCTGCTTCTGCACCCACGTTTTATTGAGGTTGAGCATTATCGTATAGGCACTCTCGTAGGCATCCGTAATATCCTCCATGAAATCCGGGTGGATGGGATTACAGCGGTGCGAGCGTCGCGGGTCGTCGAAGTTTATCACATAAAACTTCGGCTTCACCTTGTAACCCTCCGGGTGGTTCAGCAGATGGTTGTAGGCGATTGTAGATAAGTCGCTGAATTTGAAGTCATATACATACATCGAAAAGCCCTTTTCAATCTGCTGCTTGATGAAACTGTTTACCACCGCGTATGACTTTCCACTACCCGGCGTACCCAACACGATGGAGGCACGAAAAGGATTCACCACATTGATCCAGCCGTTGTTCCAACGCTTTTTGTAGTAGAACCGTGTCGGAAGATTGACCGAATACTCGCTTTCGATAAGCCTTGTTTCCTGCATGAAGCTCTCGTTCTCGTTGTTGAACACATCATCCATGAGGTTGTGCTTCAACAGGCGGCTCAACCACAGACCGCCCATCAGCAGGAATACATAGCCCGCGCCAACGGTCAGGATATACAGTCCCGTCACCGCCTCCACCGGCAATGGCAGGGCCAGTATCCACCAGTTGAGGAAGAACAGCACGAAGCCCACGGCAAGGACCGCCCAGATTTTCCCCCACGTGATTTTCTCGCCCTTCACGCCCTTTGTCCCCAGACAGGACAGGGCAAGCAGGAGGACGGCAAATAGTTTCGTGTAGAGGATGGAACGGAACAGCCCCGCCGTGCGGTTGAAGTTCATCAGTATCCTGTCCACCACACCGATGTCCACACCCCAGAGCCGTATGGCTTCATAACAGAACCAGTACACGTTCATGACCACTAAAATAATACTCACGGCACGCAGAAAATCCATGATTTTCGCCAACGCCCTCAAATCGTCTTCTTGTTGTGACATACATTGATTTTTTTGATTGTTGATATTTTCGATTACATTCCCAAGCCCTTGCGCTTCTTCTTTTTCTTCTTGCGCTGCATCGCCCGGATGAAGGCTTCCTCCTCGGCGTCCACTGCCGGACCTTCGGGGGCAAACAGGTTCATACCACCCGAATGGTTCTCGTATTCCCCTCCGGAATATCCTTGTTTGTCCTCTTGTCCCTCCACCATAACGGAAAGCGGAATCGACGGCTGTCCAGCGTAAGGCTGCGTGAAGTGTTCCTGCAAGGCGTTGGCGGAAAGTTCCTTGCCCATGCGTGAGCCGTTCAGCACGCAGCCCGTACGGTGGTCGATGAACGTGGCTCCGTAGATGCGCCCTTCCTCCGTGTAGCGTAGTACGGTGTCGATGCCCTTTCCTTTGAGGGTGGCTACAAACTTCTCCTTGTCATACGTGCCTTCCAGCACGGAAAGGACGGTGCGTTTCGTCATGTCGGCAAGTTTCCTCTCCTTAAACTCCTGCTTGGAACGGGCAAACTTCTTCTGTACGGCTTCATAGCCGACGGACTTCCCGAACAGCGAGGACTTGAAAGGATTGCCGACCTTGTTGCCCTTGTCGTCCGTGACGGAATAGACCAGCCCGTGATACTCACGTCTGCGCACATTGCCATGTGCTTCCTCCACTGTCATATTATATAAGGAAAGGAGGGCACGGTATTCTCCCATCGTTTGGAAACGGTATTGCCCGTTCAAAGCCTTAACGATATTCCCCACCTGCTTCTTCACGTCGCCCGCAGAGGCGTCCACCTTGCGCAGCGGCGTGTCAAGACGGCGATTCTTGCGTTCCGCGTCATGCAGCCCGTACTTCCGTTCCAATTCGCGGGTTATCTGCTTGCTACGGTAAAAGTTGTTTCGGGTGTCTATGCTCCTGCCGTCCCCGTCCACCCGCACCGTCACGATATGCAGGTGGTGGCGGTCTATGTCCTCATGCTTGTACACCATATAGGGCTGGTTGCCGAAGCCCATCTTCTCCAGATACTCCCGCGCGATGTCCTGAAGCTCGGTGTCGGTCAGCATATCGTCGGGATGCGGGTTGAGCGAGATATGCACCACCGGCTTCTCCACCTTCGACCGCACGGGCATCAGGGCGAGGAAGTCCTCCATCGCCCGGCGGATGTCCACCGTTCCCGTACCGTCATTGTAGATGCGGTTGGTCGTCAGCAGCCGCCCTTCCTCCTTGTTGATCTTCTCCCCGTTGTAGGCAAGTGCGCCGTACAACGAGTTTCCTACGCTGATTTTTGCGACCATTTTTCCTGCATCTCTTTAGACAGTTCCACAATCTGGCGGCTCAGTTTCACGAGTTCGACGGTCTGTTGCTCCAGTTTGTAGAGCAACGCCATCGCCTTTTTCTCGGAAAAATGCAGCCTCAGTTCCTTCACGACTTGGTTGTAGTTCGTGCCTATTGCGCGGAATTGCGCATGAAAATCAGATAGCTTGGTGTAGTAATCCACCAGCGTCTTGTCCACTTTCAGCACCTTGAACGGTTGCCCGAAGAAGTGCGCCTTCAGGAAAACCGACTTGGCGTAAACGCCCGACTTCTCGAACATGGAGAGGAAACGGTTGTGTTCCTCCTCGCTGAAACGGACGGTGTATCTGAACACCGCCGGATCGAGTTTGGGATTTCTCCCGCCTTTGTTTCTTTTTTTTTCACTCATATTACTTTGGATTTAGCGGTTTGACGGCATAAGCCGCCGCTTCATGGCACAGACACCGTAGGTTTGAGAGGCTTCCCGACTTCGGAGGGTAAGCCCGCCCCCTGCAAGGGCAAGGCGTTTTCCGGGATGCTCAAAATATTTTGAGCGGCTGAAAACATACCTTGCTATGTTCAGGTGAACATAAAAATCCGTTGGGGACGGATTGGGGATGATTTCTTTCAAACTCCGGGCTGCGCCACCTGCGGCGTACCCTGCCGTTCAGGTGCAAAGTTACGCCCTTAAAGCGATGTCGGACAGAGGCTTGACCCAGACAATCAGTGTCAACCGGCGCAACGTGCTGCCACTTGCCGGAGAAGTGATACAAGTTCCAAAATATCCTTGTTTATTTGCAGTGTGATTCGGATGTGGGACTGAAAATACACTCCTTCCGCCAGATGTTCGGACAGCAATCCGGGCATCAATCCAAACGGTTGAAAACAGGTGTATGTATTCAGATAGTTTTCCAAGCACACGTCCGTGCGGACGGATAAAAGCATGGACGGTTGGACAAACCGATGAATACCCGCAGGCACAGCCGGATTAAGGAGTGAATAAATAAATGAATGGGAGTGCGTGCGTACGTACTAATGACAATACGCTACCGCCACCGGACAGATGTATAACCAAATAAATTATCAAAAAAATGAAAGAAGCAACTTATGTGGCAATCTCCACGCAGAAAGGTGGAGCGGGTAAGACAACCCTGACAGTGCTTGTAGCAAGCTATCTGCACTATGTGAAAGGCTACAACGTAGCCGTGGTGGACTGCGATTTCCCGCAGTACAGTATCCATGACATGCGCAAGCGTGACATGAAAGCCGTCATGGAGGACGGGCATTACAAGGTGCTGGCGTATGAGCAGCTCAAACGACTGAAGAAGAACCCGTACACCATCAGATGCAGCCGTGCGGAAGATGCGGTAAAGACCGCCGAAAATCTGGTGGCAGCGCAGCCCGACCTCGATTTCGTGTTCTTCGACCTGCCGGGAACAATCAACAATGCCGATGTGGTGCAGACCATTTCCCAAATGGACTATATCTTCACGCCCATCATCGCCGACCGTGTGGTAATGGAGAGTTCCATCAAGTTCGCCACTGTCATCAACGAACAGATGATAAGCACGGGCAAGTCCGGCATCAAAGGGATTTACCTCGTGTGGAACATGGTGGACGGACGCGAAAAGACTGAACTTTACAAGGCATACGACAAGGTCTGTGCCGAGTTCGCCCTGCCCATTCTGGAAACACATCTACCGGACAGTAAGCGCTTCCGCAAGGAGACGGCGGCAGAACGCAAGGCGGTATTCCGCTCCACGGCGTTTCCGGCGGACAAAATACTGGTACGCGGCAGCAACCTCGACAAACTCGTCGATGAGATTCTCGGCATCATCAAAAACTGAACGGCATGGCAAAGAAAACAAGAATCGAGGACATCGACAGCGAAGCCGTAATCAACTCATTTCGACTGGACGATACAAGCATTCCGCCGGAAGCAAGAAGCACGGACGGGAACGCTCCTGTCCCACCTCCGAAAGAAGCGATACAAGAAGCCGTTTCTCCACCCGCCTCGCACTCCAAAGAGGAGCCGGAACGCAGGCGCAGGAACAGCAAGCCGGAAAAATTGGATTATGACACAGTATTCATATGCGGTTCCAATATCACGGCAAGGCTCGGCAAGCAGGTCTATATCCGCAAGGAGTACCACGACCGCATACAGAAGATGCTTCATGTAATCGGAGGCAACGAAGTGACTATCGCGGCATTTCTTGACAACGTGCTGACACACCATTTCACGCTGTTCCAAGACGAGATAGCCGAATCGTTCAAACGGCACATGGAATCCTATAATTTATAAACACTCAAAAACAACAAAGAAGTATGAAAAGAACAAATAAGAACCGTCAGGCTGAGTATCTGCAAACAGGAAAGAGTGAAAGAACCGCTGTCCGTGCAGCAAAGTGTGTAACCGACTACGGGCAGGAAAATACCGACGTTGACTTCCGCAAGGATAAAGGCAGAGACAAACCGCTCTCGACTTTCCTGCAAGCATCGGAAATCAAAACGCGGCAATGTATATACATCAGCCGAGAAATTCATGAGAAAGTCGCTATCGTTACCAGTCGGATGGGAAACGGTTTGAGCATCGGCAAGTTTGTGGATAACATCCTCCGCGACCATTTCCGACAATACGGGCAGCAGTACATGGAACAGATTGAAAACGCCCAAAAAGTAAGATTATGACAAAGGCGTTTTTAATCGTATCGGTTGCTTGCAACGTGTGGTTTCTGTTTCTGCTGTTCTATGACCGCATCATGGACACGAAGCTCATCCGTTTCTTCAGACATATTGCCGGGCTGTGGCGGTCATTGGACAGTACGGTGGCAGAGCAAGGAAAGGATAAGGAAATACCTCACGCAGACACCTCGGACATCATTGGCAAGAGCCGTTTCAAGATGGCATCGACCCGGACAACCGCTGCCATACCGACGCAAGAAGCCGCCACTTCGGAAAAAGGCATTGAGCTGTCGGAGGAAGAGGCTACTTTTGACGACGGAAACACGGAAACCGTCTCACGCCCGACACAAGTACCGGAGGACAAACTCGATGAAACCTTCACGAGCATCCCGCCCTCGGAACTGGAGTACGGAGAAGATGAACCGGAGGATGAAGAACCAGACAAAAAGCAGGCTTCGGGAAGTAGCTTCGAGGATATTGACATGGCAGTACACACCATACGGAAGGAATCACCATCCGATGAGGAAATGCGACACGCCGGAAAGGTCATGACGGAACTGGACGGGACAGAGCTTTTCACAAGAATAACGGAACGCCTGACCGATGAAGCAATGAGCGAGAGGATTGCAAAGGCGATGGCAGTTTTCGTGGACACGGTGAACATGACCGTGACACAACAAAAGGAAAAGGTGTTCGTGATTCCCGACAACATCGAGGAGTTCGACTTCCGAAACTATGTATAACAACTAAAAAAGAATGGAAATGAAAACGTAAAATGACGACACCCACGCGCACGGCGGTACAAGGTACAGCCAACCCGCAACGGACAGCCCCAAGTCCGTAGAAACAAACGGGCAACCACTAAAACCAAAGTAAAGTAATCAAGTATCAACCGCCCGAAAAAGGACTATCCACCCTTTGGACGGCACAAAAAAAGAACAGTTTATGAACAAGAACATCAGACAAAAGTTAATCATCGCTGCGGCACTTATGATTGCCGCAACCGCCTCCGCTTTCGCACAGGGAAACGGTCTGGCTGGCATCAACGAAGCCACCTCTATGGTGAGTTCGTATTTCGACCCCGGCACGAAATTAATCTACGCCATCGGCGCGGTAGTCGGGCTTATCGGTGGCGTGAAAGTGTACGGAAAATTCTCGTCCGGAGACCCGGACACCTCGAAGACCGCCGCCTCGTGGTTCGGGGCTTGTATCTTCTTGATTGTCGCCGCCACTATCCTGCGCTCATTCTTCCTTTAATAAACAATGTATGGCTGAATACCCGATAAACAAGGGTATCGGCCGTCCGGTCGAGTTCAAGGGTTTGAAGGCTCAGTACCTCTTCATCTTCTGCGGAGGTCTGCTGGCTCTCTTCGTCCTGTTCGTCATCCTCTATATGGTCGGCATCGACCAGTGGATATGTATCGGCTTCGGCGCGGCATCTTCTTCCGTCCTCGTATGGCAGACCTTAGCGCTGAACGCCCGGTACGGCGAACACGGGCTGATGAAATTGGGAGCGGCAAGGAGCCATCCCCGATACCTTATCAACCGACGGCGGATCACCCGATTACTCAAACGGCAACGAAAGGAAGAAACGACATGAGAAATACATCCAAAATGACAACACTGGAAAACAAGTTCCCCCTGCTGGCGGTGGAGCATGGCTGCATCATCTCCAAAGACGCCGACATCACGGTGGCTTTTGAGGTGGAACTGCCGGAGCTTTACACCGTGACGGGCGCAGAGTACGAGGCGATACACGGCTGCTGGTGCAAGGCTATCAAGGTGCTGCCGTACTTCTGCGTCGTGCATAAGCAGGATTGGTTCATCAAGGAGAAATACAAGCCGGAGTTACAGAAGGACGACATGAGTTTCTTGAGCCGTTCCTTTGAACGCCACTTCAACGAGCGTCCGTACCTGAAACACTCCTGCTATCTCTACTTGACCAAGACGACGAAAGAACGTAACCGTATGCAGAGCAACTTCAGTACGCTGTGCCGGGGACATATCATCCCGAAGGAGCTGGACAAGGAAACCGCCGGGAAGTTCATGGAGGCCGCCGAACAGTTCGAGCGCATCATGAACGACAGCGGCTTTGTGAGGCTGCGCCGCCTCTCCACCGACGAGATTGTCGGGACGGAGAAGTCCGCCGGGCTGATAGAGCGTTACTTCTCGCTCATGCCCGAAGGCGACACGACCTTGCAGGACATCGACCTCTCGGCAAAAGAAATGCGTATCGGTGACAACCGCCTGTGCCTGCACACCCTCTCCGACGCGGAGGATATGCCCGGAAAGGTGGCTACCGACATCCGCTACGAGAAACTCTCCACCGACCGCTCGGACTGTCGCCTCTCCTTCGCCTCCCCCGTGGGGCTGCTGCTTTCCTGCAACCACATCTATAACCAGTATGTGATTATCGACAACAGCGAGGAAAATTTGCAGAAGTTCGAGAAGTCCGCAAGGAATATGCAGTCGCTATCCCGATACAGCCGGAGCAACAGCATCAACCGCGAGTGGATAGACCAGTACCTGAACGAAGCCCATTCCTACGGGCTGACCTCGGTACGGGCGCACTTCAACGTCATGGCGTGGAGCGATGACGCGGAGGAACTGAAGCATATCAAGAACGATGTGGGCAGCCAGCTGGCAAGCATGGAGTGCGTGCCGCGCCACAATACCATCGACTGCCCGACGCTCTACTGGGCGGCGATGCCCGGCAACGCGGCGGACTTCCCGGCGGAAGAGAGTTTCCATACATTCATCGAGCAGGCGGTGTGCCTCTTCACGGAGGAAACCAACTACCGCAGCTCGCTCTCGCCCTTCGGCATCAAGATGGTGGACAGGCTTACGGGAAAACCGTTGCACCTCGACATCAGCGACCTGCCGATGAAGCGGGGTATCACGACCAACCGCAACAAGTTCGTGTTGGGTCCTTCGGGCAGCGGCAAATCCTTTTTTATGAACCACCTCGTGAGGCAATACTACGAGCAGGGTACGCACGTGGTGCTGGTGGACACGGGAAACTCCTATCAGGGCTTGTGCGAGATGATCCGGTGCAAGACAAACGGGGCGGACGGCGTGTACTTCACCTACACGGAGGAGAAACCGATTTCGTTCAACCCGTTCTACACCGATGATTACGTGTTCGACGTGGAGAAAAAGGACAGCATCAAGACATTGCTGCTGACGCTCTGGAAGTCGGAGGACGACAAAGTGACGAAGACGGAGAGCGGCGAACTGGGCAGTGCGGTGAACGCCTATATCGAGCGTATCAGGGCTGACCGGAGCATCGTCCCCTCGTTCAACACCTTCTACGAGTATATGCGCGACGACTACCGCCGC
>OHKO01000098.1_pt1 | contig 25572 bp, 20 predicted proteins | sample 1568851 | NCBI WGS metagenome assembly OHKO01 (sample SAMEA3879549, study PRJEB24766) | human gut metagenome | biome: human-associated habitat; feature: feces | place: USA | collected 1985/1987 | reverse complement strand
GCAGGGGATTTTTGACTGTTGCGAGGGTTTGCTTGATATTTTACATTTGTTGAATATCAACAGCATGTTTACAGAGTATGTATTTACAAATGGATAAAATTAGGCAAGTTTAAGAAGAAAGAGGTGATTACATTTGTAACGCACCACCCTATTTTGCTGGATTTTGCAATAATTTCGGGATATTGAAATTCGCTCTCCGTCGTTTTTTTAACATTATTTTCCTTTTGATTATATTATGTTAAAAAATAAGGCCGGATAGTGTAATCAATACACTACCCGGCTGGTAATTAATGATTTGTATGTTTTGCCGTATGGCCTACTCCCGAATCATTCTGGCTGTTTCTTCGAACTCTTCCGGAGTGAATTTGGGCTTGACTTTGCGGAAATCGACGTCGTATTCGTTTTCCATCGGGATCAGGTGAATGTGCGCATGGGGAACTTCGAGGCCGAAAACCACTACTGCCACTCTCTTGCAGGCGATTTTAGCCTGGATCTTTTTCGCCACCTTTTTGGCGAAGACGATCATCCCTTGTAGGGTTTCGTCGTCCAGGTCGAAGATATAATCAATCTCTTTTTTGGGGACGACCAGCGTATGACCTTTCTCGAGAGGATTGATGTCGAGAAATGCCAGAAAATTTTCATCCTCCGCCACCTTGTAGCTCGGGATTTCGCCGTTGATGATGCGTGTGAATATGGATGCCATATGAAATTGTGTTTATTGATAGCGTCGTTGTTTGTGGCTATGTCGCCGCTTTGAGGTCCCGTAATAAGCGAAGGGAACCGATTTCTGGCTTTTAATTTAATTCGGAGAGAAGAATCTTTCTCATCCTTCTATTTCGCATCGTGTTGGCTTCCGAAAAATACGGGAATCGATGCCGATGAGCGTATGCGCCTGTCTTTGGCTACTCCTCCTTGAATTTGGGAGCCATTATCTCCGAATAAAGGACTGCTTTTCGCACATCGAATTCTTCGGCGATACCGGGGCTATGAGGTTGCTGTTCGGCGTCCGCTCGGGATATGCCGATCTGGTTGCGTAACGGAGATTCCGCTTTTTCAGTTTTTGGGGACTTGCCGGCCGTTTTTCGGAATCCGGACACCGGGTCGGATGTGTCCGCGTCCGCCTGACGGACGGACCGTGTCGCCGATGCGGAGCGCAACTCTTTTCTTTGCATCTCCTTGAACTTCTTGACCAGTGGGACGATCGTGACTATGACGATCAACAGTGCGCTCCACAGTATTTGGATGATATCTTTGTCCATAGTGCCGATGGTTTAATCCTGATTGCGTTTTACGGTGTCTATGCCCTTTATCTTGCGGATTTTGTCCATGATTGCATGCAGGCCCTCCGCATCCTTGACATAAAGGCTGATCGTGCCCTCGAAAATGTTGTCGTGCGTCTGGATATTGATCTGCCGGATATTGATGCTGAAATCCTCGCTGACCGTTTTTGCCAGGTCGAGCAGTATGCCGGTGCGGTCGATGCCGCGCAGTTCGATGGTCGATAGGTACGACATGGCCTTGTGTTGCGACCACTTGATCTCGTCCTTGAGGATATTGCGTCCGAATTGAGCGGCCAGTCGGTCGAGCTCCTTGCAATCGGATTTATGTACGATGATACGGTTCGACGCAGGGTCTTTATACCCTACTACGCTGTCCCCCGGAATTGGTTTGCAACATTCGGCCATGACGAATTGCGGTTCGCTTGCCGTTGCCGATTCTTCGGCTTTCGCCTTGTTCGGTTCCGGATTTTCGGCATCGTCGCCCTCCTCGTCCTCCTTTTTGTTGATAAAAAGCGTCCAGAATTTGAGTATCTTGCTGGTGGCATTGACTTTCAGTACCTTGTCCAGGTCTTTCAGATCGACGATCCCCGCCCCGATTTTGCTGTAAAGCTCCTCTTTGTTGTTGGATTCGTAAATCGGGACGATTTTGCGCAGCACACGACCGCTGAGCGGGGTATTGAGTTGCTGCATTCGCTCCTCGAGCATCTTCATGCCCCGTTCGATGTTGTTTTGCCGCTCGCGTTTGAGAAAACTCTTGATCGCTTGCTTAGCTTTGGTCGTGGTGACGATATCGAGCCATTCGGCTTTGGGGCGTGCGTTGTCGGCGGTGATGATTTCGATCTGGTCGCCGCTGTTGATCTGCGTGGTGATCGGTTCGATCTTGTGGTTGATCTTGGCGCCGATGGCGCTGTTGCCGATTTTCGAGTGTATGTCGTACGCGAAGTCCAGCGCAGTGGCTCCGTACGGCATTTTTCGAGCTTCTCCTTTGGGTGTAAATACTGCTATTTCAGATGTGTATAGCGATAATTTGAAGTTATCCAGGAAATCGACGGCGTTTTCCGTCGGACCATTCAGTGCATCGCGTATCTTTTTGAGCCAGCGGTCGAGTTCGTCCTCGTTGTTCGACAGCGAGGCGTTTTTGTATTTCCAATGAGCGGCGAATCCCCTTTCGGCGATCTCCTCCATGCGTTGCGTACGGATCTGCACCTCTACCCATACTCCGTCGGGACCCATAACTGTCGAGTGCAACGCTTCGTAACCGTTGGCCTTGGGCATCGAAATCCAGTCGCGCAGGCGATCCGGTTTCGGCGTGTAGATGTCGGTGATAGTCGAGAATATCTGCCAGCACTGTGTCTTTTCCGAGGGGAACGGCAGCGGCTGGAAGACGATCCGGATGGCAAACAGGTCGTAAACCTCCTCGAAGGGGATCTGTTTGCGCTGCATCTTGCTCCAGATCGAGTAAAGGCTTTTGACGCGTCCCGAAATTTCGAAGTTGATATGGTCCCGCTTGAGCGCCTCGATGATCGGGGCGTTGAATTTGCTGATGAAGGCTTCGCGCTGTTCTTCGGTCGCTTTGAGTTTTTCCGACAGCTCGGCATACTGTACCGGGAAGCGATATTTCATGCAGAGGTCTTCGAGTTCGCTCTTGATGGCGTACAGGCCGAGCCGATACGCCAGCGGTGCGAACAGGTAAAGCGTTTCACCCGTGATTTTGATCTGCTTGTTGGTAGGCATCGACCCCAGCGTACGCATGTTGTGCAGGCGGTCGGCGATTTTGATCAGGATCACCCGCACGTCGTCCGAAAGCGTGAGCAGGACTTTGCGGAAATACTCCGCCTGCTCCGAAGTATCGGCATTGAATACGCCCGACATCTTCGTAAGCCCATCGACCATCTTGGCGATCTTGGGCCCGAAGATGCGCTCCATATCTTCGACCGTGTACTCCGTATCCTCCACAACGTCGTGCAGCAGGGCGGCGACGACCGATTTGACGCCGAGCCCGATCTCGTCCACGACGATCTTGGCTACGGCGATGGGATGCAGCAGGTACGGCTCGCCCGAGCGGCGACGCACTCCGCCATGCGCCTCTTTCGCCAGGAAAAAAGCGCGTTTGATGAACTCCCAATCTTCGTCGTTTTTACAGATTTTGGTGCACGACTGAAGCAGTTCCTCCCACTTCTCCTTGATTAATCGTTCGTCTTCCGGCGTAAAATCCATACCATCCAATGCTGTTTTAGGGTCCAACTACGAATTTCGACGGATCTCGTACCGACGATCTCGTTTTCTATCGTAAAATATCGTTTTTCGCTTCGTTTCCGGGGTGCCGTTTTATAACTGTCCCGGCTATACCGTGCGTCGCTGCCTGTATTTGTCCGAAGAGAGAAGACTCCGACCGGTCTTTTGGGCGTTTCCTGCCTTTGTTACAGGCCCCGGTCGGCTCTTCATTCGCTTTTTATGCTTTGCGGGCGGCAATCATCGCTTCGCGGACTTTGGCTTCGACTTCGTTGCGAAGCGCTTCATCGTTCTTGAGAAGCTCTTTCACGCTGTCGCGGCCCTGGCCGATTTTGCGGTCGCCGTAAGAGAACCACGAACCCGATTTCTTGATGATTCCGTAGTCCACACCCAGGTCGATGATTTCGCCGATCTTCGAGATGCCCTCGCCGAACATGATGTCGAATTCGGCCTTCTTGAACGGGGGCGCCACCTTGTTTTTGACCACTTTGACGCGGGTGCGGGTGCCGAGCTGTTCCTCGCCGTCCTTGATGACCGACACCCGGCGGATGTCGATGCGGACGCTGGCATAGAATTTCAGTGCATTACCGCCCGTCGTGGTTTCGGGGTTGCCGTACACTACGCCGATCTTGTCGCGCAACTGGTTGATGAAGATGCAGACCGTTTTGGTTTTGGAGATGCTCGAGGTGAGCTTGCGCAGCGCCTGCGACATCAGGCGGGCCTGCAATCCCATCTTGGCATCGCCCATCTCCCCTTCGATTTCCGCCTTGGGCGTCAGAGCCGCCACGGAGTCGATGACGATGATGTCGATGGCGCTCGAGCGGATCAGCGAGTCGGCGATTTCGAGCGCCTGTTCGCCGTTGTCCGGCTGCGAAATCAGCAGGTTATCGACATCCACGCCGAGTTGCTGGGCGTAGGAGCTGTCGAAAGCGTGTTCCGCGTCGATGAAAGCGGCGATACCGCCGGCCTTCTGGGCTTCGGCAATGGCGTGGATCGCCAGGGTCGTCTTGCCCGAGGATTCGGGGCCGTAAATCTCGATGACGCGGCCTTTGGGGTAACCGCCTACGCCGAGCGCCATGTCCAGGGTGATCGAACCCGTGGGGATCACCTGCACGTCGGCGACCTCTGCGCTCGACATGCGCATAATCGAGCCTTTGCCGAAATCCTTCTCGATCTTCTCCATCACCGCGTTAAGTACCTTTAACTTGTCGGGATTTGCTTGTGTTTTCTCTGCCATATGGTTGAATTGTTTTTATTTTTTTCGTATTTCGTATCCGGTGTCCTGTACGTAAACTCTGGATTTTCCCGCCTGCCGAACTTTGTTGTTCTGTCGTCGCTGCCCGGCGACTGACGGATCTTCCGACACGGTTCCTGAAAGTCGGAATCGCCGTTTCGCTCCGGGTGTTTTACACAACGGGATTTATTTTTCAAAATTACGAAATAAAATGCAATTATCGCCATTTCCGGCCGGATTTATGGCTGTTTGCGGATGTAATTCTGTGGTGTGAAGGGGAAATTTGCGGCTGCGTGTCGGGGTGGGTCGTATTTTGGGGAAACAGGGTCGTTCGTTGCCGACGGCCTGAAGAATCCGGGATTTTCGGAGGCGGAGGATATGGTCGGCGAATCGACTGCCTCCGGTGTGGTTCAATGTCCGGGTGCAACCGGATTGGAGAAGTGTATGCGTGCCGGTGTCGGGGATGGTTTTGTCCGGAGTGACAACAAGCGGAAGGCGACGGAGTTTGCGGGCTTGTATGGCATCGGAAATATCGAGTCGTCGGTAAGTTTTTCGCAAATTTGTGATTCGGGAGGAGATGAAAAAAGTCCCGGCGGGTTATGCCAGGACCAGTTTTTCGAGCTCTTCCATCTGTCGCTGAAAAGCCTTGTCCGTTTCGATCTGGTTCGATACCGCCTTGCAGGAGTGCAACACCGTGGCGTGGTTGCGTCCTCCGATAGCCGAACCGATGGCGATCAGCGGGGATTTGGTGTGCTGCTTGGCCAGGTACATGGCGATCTGACGCGCCTGAGCCACTTCGCGGGTTCGTTCGGGCGAATTGAGGCGCTGGATGTCGATATGCAGGAAGTCGCAGACGACTTCGATGATGTGCTCGATTGTGATCTCTTTTTGGCATACCCGGACATAGACCTTCAGAATCTCCTTGACGAGCGACAGGGAAACTTTCTTGCCCATATAGACGGTATTGGCTACCAGGGCCGACAGAGCGCCCTCGATTTCCCGGACGTTGGCGGAGATATTGTCCGCCAGGTAGCGGACGATTTCGTCCGTAAGCTGGAGGCCGAGTTTCTGAGCCTTGATTCTGATGATCTTGACTTTGGTGTCGTAGTCGGGCGTGTTGAGCTGGGTCGAAAGTCCCCACTTGAAGCGGGTCAGCAGTCGCTGTTCGATGTCCTTCAGCTCCACGGGCGGTTTATCCGAGGTAAGGATCAACTGTTTGCCTGCCAGTTGCAAGTGGTTGAATATGTTGAAGAAGGCGTTCTGGGTGCCGGTTTTTCCCGTGAGCTCCTGGATGTCGTCGATAATCAATACGTCGATCATCTGGTAGAAATGGATGAAATCCGGAATTTCGCCGTTCTTGTAGGCGGTCTGGAATTGCGCCTGGAACTTGTTCATCGAGACGTAAAGCACCTGCAGTTCGGGGTGGCGCTGCCGCACTTCGTGGCCGATCGACTGCACGATGTGGGTCTTGCCCAGTCCGGAGTTACCGTATATATACAGCGGGTTGAAAGGCGTATGGCCCGGATCGACCGCGACGGCCATACCCGCCGAACGGGCCAGGCGGTTGCACTCCCCTTCGATGAAGGTTGCGAACGTGTAGTTCGGGTTGAGCTGCGGGTCGATGACGATCTTCTTGAGACCCGGAATGACGAACGGATTTTTTATATTTGCCGTGTTGGTCTGGGTGCTGAACTGCGAAATCGCCGTCGTATCGGCTTCTTTCGACACTGGCACGCTCTGTGCGTCGTTTTTGGGAACGGCGTAGTGCAGGCGGATCTCCTGTCCGTAGAGCTGGGAGATGATCGGCCGCAGGAACGGAATGTAGTGCTTCTCGATCTGATAGACGTAGCTCATGTTGGGCACGCACAGACGAAGCGTCTTGCCGTCGAATTCGAGCGGCACGATGGGTTTGAACCACTTCACGAACTCCTCTTCGGTCGTTCGGGACTTGATCTGGTCCAAACAAGTTTGCCATTTTTCGCAATATGTCTGTGCGGGAGCTAACATCGATGGAGGGTGTATCCGTTTTTTTTGGTAGCACAAAGTTGTAAATAAATTTGTGAAAATGGAGCGGCAAAATGCTTGCAAAAGTCGATACTTTTACTATAGAAAAAAGGATGTGGCAGGCTCCTCTTTTTTAACTTGCTGATAGTGAATATTGGAAATAAAATATGTATATTTGCGTATAAAATTTTTGGAGGATAACAGCTTTAAGCTATAAATAAAACCAATGTAGTTATGGAAAACGGATTAGAACAACAAGTGCTGGCGAAAGCCCAAAAATGGCTCGACGGCAATTATGATGCAGAGACTAAAAAACAGGTTAAATACCTGATGGATAATGATATGAAAGAACTTGTAGAGAGTTTTTACAAGGACCTCGAGTTCGGTACGGGCGGTCTTCGCGGGGTCATGGGAGTGGGCACCAATCGTATGAATATCTATACGGTAGGTGCTGCGACGCAGGGTCTTTCGAACTACCTGAAGCGCAATTTCGCGGGCGAGGAAATCCGGGTCGTCGTAGGGCACGACAGCCGCAACAATTCGCGGATGTTCGCCGAGCGTGTGGCCGACATCTTCGCCTCGAACGGATTCACCGTATTTCTGTTCGACGCGCTGCGTCCGACACCCGAGTTGAGCTTCGCGATCCGGGAGCTGAAATGTCAGTCGGGCGTGGTCGTCACGGCTTCGCACAACCCCAAAGAATACAACGGCTACAAAGCCTACTGGTCCGATGGATCGCAGGTTACGGCACCGCACGACAAGAACATCATCGACGAGGTGGAGAAAATCACCGAGGTCGATCAGGTGCTTACCGGCCGGAACCCGCAGAACATTCATGCTCTGGGCAAGGATTTCGACGAGTTATACCTTAATAAAATACATGAATTGTCGCTTTCGCCCGAGAGCGTGAAACGCTTCCACGACATGAAGATCGTCTATTCGCCCATGCACGGTGCCGGCGTGCGGCTGGTTCCCGAGTCGCTCAAGCGCTTCGGCTTCACCAACGTGCAGCTGGTTCCCGAGCAGGCGGTGATCGACGGTAATTTCCCGACGGTGGAATCCCCCAACCCGGAGGAGCGTAAAACGATGTCGATGGCTATCGACCTGGCGAAGAAGGTGAAGGCGGATCTGGTACTGGCTACCGATCCCGATTCGGACCGTATCGGCGTAGCGATGCCCGACGAGAACGGCGAATACGTGCTGTTGAACGGCAACCAGACGTTGGTGCTGCTGATGACTTATCAACTGACTCGCTGGGCCGAGTTGGGACGCCTGAACGGGCACCAGTACGTGATCAAAACGATCGTTACGACCGAAATGGTGGATGCCGTAGCCGACTATTTCAAGGTGAAATGCTACGAATGTCTCACCGGTTTCAAATACATCGCCAAGATCATTCGCGGGCACGAAGGTACCGATATGCAGTACATCGGCGGCGGCGAGGAGAGCTTCGGCTACCTGGCCGGGGACTACGTCCGCGACAAGGACGGCGTGTCGGCCTGCTCGCTGGCGGCCGAGGCTGCAGCTTGGGTGCGCGATACGATGGGTATCTCGCTGTACGAGTGGCTCAAGCAGCTTTATGTCAAGTACGGATTTTACCAGGAAGGCCTCGTGTCGGTCGTACGTACCGGTAAGGAGGGTGCCGAATTGATCCAGCGGATGATGGTCGATTACCGTGCCAATCCTCCGAAAGAGATTCTCGGCTCGCCCGTGGTGAAGATCAACGACATTCAGACTTTGGAGTCGTTCGATGTCCGTACCGGAAAGAAGACGCATCTGGAGCAGGATAAGAGCAACGTACTTCAATGGTACACCGAGGACGGCACCCGTGTCTGTGTCCGTCCGTCGGGTACGGAGCCCAAGATCAAGTTCTACTTCGGGGTGAAGGCTGCCCTGCCGTCCGTTGCCGATTACGAAAAGGTACGGGCCGAACTGAACGATAAGATCGAACGGATCAAGAAGGAGCTGAAATTGGTGTAATAGGTTTTATATTTCCCAGGCTGCCGTCGTTGTCCGTGTCGGTCGCACTGATTCCGGCAGTCGAATATGGGGGCAGGAAGGTTTAATGGACTTTCTTGTAGAAAAAAGCGTAACAGTTCGAGAAATCGAGCTGTTACGCTTTTTTTGTAAGTACGATAATGGAAAGATAGCGGCTCTTTTTCGTCGATCCGAGCCGATTTTCCGGGCAGGAGGCTGCCGGGATGCGGCTCGCAAAGAGATGTTTTCTGGTCTGTGGCCCGGCCGATAGCGGTCGCCCGTCGCTTCCGTTTTGTCCGTATCAGGCGAGTAAACCTCGGGCCGAAGCGTAGCGAACCGCTTCCATCGAATTATCTGCATTCAGTTTTTCGAGGATATGCTGTCTGTGCGTATTGACCGTGTGTACACTGATATTCAGTTGATCTGCAATTTCTTTCGATAATTTTCCCCGGCTGATCAAGCGCAGTATTTCCCGTTCGCGGCCGGAAAGGGAGGATACCTCGGGTGTCGGGAGCGGAAATACTTCTCCCGTCCGATAGTTGAGCAGTTGGCTGCGTACGCCACCCTCCGTGCCCTGATTGGGTGATACGTCCAATATGCTCAACGAAAGCCAGATGTTTCCCGACCGGTCGAACTCCAATACCTGAAATTGTTCGATCACCCGCACGTAACGTCCTCCGACATCCACCCGGTATTCATCGATCAACTTTACGTCGGGAGCCAACTCCTTGTGGTCCATCAGGTAGCGAAGACAAGCAATGCCGTTGCGGTGCAACTCCTTCCGGTCGTCGGGGTGGATACGGCCGGTGAAATAGTCCGAATCTTCCGCAGCGATACCTTCCAGGTCGTATTGGAACAACTCCGCGAAGTTGTACGATGCGAAGGCGTGGCGACGGGTGTACATGTCGAAGACCGTAATACCGCTGTTCGAAACCTGCGACAGCAGCGTCAATTGGGAGATATGGCGTTCCAACACCGAGTAGTCCAGTTCCCGGGGGTCGAACCGCTGGGCGTTCAGCAGCTTTTCGTATTCGCGTTGCAATGCCTCCATTACTGATAAATCAGTATTGCCCGAAAAAGGCGTATGATCTTACTTTGCGGTACAAAAATAATATTTTTAATACAATCGGTAATATGAAAAAGATCATCATTGCGGTCATCCTGCTTTTCATCGCTTTCAGTGCTTCGGCACAACTTCATGCCGACCTTCGCGTCGGTGCAACGGCCTCTTCCTTCGGCGACCGGCACATCAAAATGGGCATCCGCGCCGGAGCCGGTGTCGAATACCTATTTTCAGAACATTGGGGGCTTCGCTCGGGGCTTTTCTTCTCGATGAAGGGTGCCACGACTTCGAACAATGTCTTCAACTACGATTCGGATAAGGCCACACGGCTCTCCTACCTCGATCTTCCCGTCGAAGCTCTCGTTTCGTTCCGGCTTTCGGCCCGTATGCGACTGGCGCTGCACGGGGGCCTGTCTGCTCCGCTCTTCTCTGCCCGACGGTACCGAGTTTGATGTTCGTCGCTGGGATGCAGGGGTGGGTTTCGGTGCGGATTTCATCGTCGGACATTTCGTCATCGGTCCCGAAGTACAGTATGGACTGACGCGTCTGACAAAACCCGGTTCCGACCATAATACGACGTATGCGCTGACGCTGGGCTACCGGTTTTGATTCTTTCTGCGGACACGAAGTTTTTTGAAACCGGTATGCTCGAAATCGCCTTGCCGGGGGCCGGTATCGGGGCATTGTTTTTAGCGTCGTATCTCGGTATTTTATCCATTTGCGAGGACAGTGTTTGCATTGTATCATGGCCTCCTTTTGCAGAAGAGTCCCTCACGGGACTCTTCTGCGTTCGTTTATGGTCGGACAGGTGATCGGTATATGCCTACCCCAGTACTTTCCGGATGCGTTCCAGCCCTTCGGCGAGCGTCTTGCGGGGGCAGGCGATGTTGATGCGCAGGAACCCTTCTCCGGCGTACATTTCGCCTTCGTTGATCCATACGTGCCCCTCTTCTAATAACTGCCGGGCTATTTCCGTCGTGGGGCGTTTCAACGTCCGACAATCCACCCATACCAGGTAGGTGGCCTCGAGCGGAGTGACCGGCAGAGCCGGCAGGTGTCGGGTGAAGAAGTCGCGCAGGTATTCGTAGTTCTCCCACAGGTATTTTTTCAGTTCGTCCAGCCATTCGCCGCCTTCGTTGTAGGCTGCGATCAGGGCTTCGACCGCAAAGGCGTTCAGTGCGTGGAGTTCGTTATCGACGAGTTGCCGGTCGATTTTCCGGCGTATCTCGGGATCGGCGGCGATGATGTTGGCTGCTTGCAGACCGGCGATGTTGAAGGTCTTGCTCGGGGCGGTGCAGGTGACCGAATGCCGCAGAAACTCTTCGTTCAGCGAGGCGAACGGAATGTGGCGATGGCCGTCGAGCGTCAGGTCGCAGTGGATTTCGTCCGATATGACCGTTACCCCGTGCCGCAGGCAGATCTTCCCGAGGCGTGTCAGCTCTTCGGCGGTCCAGGCCCGGCCCGCCGGGTTGTGGGGGTTGCACAGGAAGATCAGTTTGGCCTGCGGGTCCGCCGCCTTGCGTTCCAGATCTTCGAAGTCCATGCGGTAGGCGCCGTTCTCGTTGATGAGCGGATTGGCGAGCGGCTGACGGCCGGTCCGTTCCAGCACGGCGAAGAAACAGTTGTAAACGGGTGTCTGGAGGATCACCTTGTCGCCCGGTTCGGTCAGGGCCTTCAGGATGACCGAAAGGGCGGGAATGACGCCCGTGGTCGGGAGGATCCACTCGTTTTCGATGCGGAATCCGTATCGTTTGCCGAACCACCCTTTCACGGCTTCGAAATAGGCGTCGGGTACCTTCGTATAGCCGAAAACGCCGTGGCGGAGCCGTCGTTCCAGGGCGTCGAGTACGGGCGGGGCCGTGCGGAAATCCATGTCGGCCACCCACATAGGCAGCACCCGTTCGTCTGTGGCCAGATCCCATTTGACGGAGTTGGTACCCCGTCGCGGAATAATCTCATCGAAATCGTATTTCATAACTCTAAAGTATTTGATTACAGGTAACAGTTCCGTATTTTATCGCGGTATCGCCCCTTGTTCGGGGGATTACGGGCTTTTCGTATCCGATCCCGCTTTTATCGGGCGGTTTGCCGGAAGATGGTTTGTCGGAAGGGCCGTATTTTGTCGATAATGACTTCCGTCGTACATAACCTGCCGGAACGATTCGGGAACGTAATCGCCCGGAATACCTATCAGGCAATTATTTTGTTTTTCAATGTTCCAGCCATCGTCCGACGGTCGCTTATTCACAGCCTGTGTCCGCGTTTGTGATTCTCATCCTCTCCCGAACCCCCTTCTCGGATAAGTTATTATCCCCGCTTTTCGGGGTTTCGGTTCATAGCTTGGGATTGTTGCGGTGCCGCTCCTTGTCGCGGGCCGTTTTCTTGGCGAAGTTGGCTTCGAGGGCTTCGGTGAGGTTTACTCCCGTCTGGTTCGCCAGGCAGACCAATACCCACAGTACGTCGGCCATTTCGTCCGCCAGGTTCTCCTTTTCTCCCGCTTTGAAGGATTGATCGCCGTATTTGCGGGCCATGACGCGGGCCAGCTCCCCCACCTCCTCGGTCAGGATGGCCATGTTGGTCAGTTCGCTGAAATAGCGGACGCCGTATTCGCGGATCCATGCGTCCACCCGTTTTTGCAATTCACTCAATTCCATATCGGTCGTTTTTCAAATTTCGTCGTTGCGAGCCGGTTTTTTCCGTTGTCTGCCGGCCGTTCGCTTGTTTGTCGGGTTTTCCTTTCCTGCCCTGCCTTTATCGGCAGACGGCTGTCCTATTTTACCCGGATCAGGTTCAGTCCGTCGCGGATCGGGACGATCACGCTTTCCACCCGCTCGTCCTGAAGTACCATGCGGTTGAATTGCAGCAACGCCTGCGTATGGCGGTCGTTGTGTGCCACCGGTTCCACCACCTTGCCCGACCAGAGAATATTGTCTGCGATCAATATCGATCCGCTGTGCACCAACGCTTTGCCGCCTCCGCCGCCCATCAGCATCCGGTAGTAGTCCGGGTATTCGCGCTTGTCGCCGTCGATGAACACCAGATCGAACGTGCATCCGAGTGTCGGAGCGATGTCGAGCGCCGAACCGACGTGGTGTCGGATCTTATGCCCGTGCGGGCTGCGGCAGAAGAACGAGGCGGCGATCTCCTCCAGCTCGTCGTCCACCTCCACCGTGTCGAGCACGCTGCCCTCCTCGAGTCCGGCGGCCATGCAGAGGGCCGAATACCCCGTAAAAGTGCCTATTTCCAGGATGTTGCGGGGCCGTAACATCCGCACGAGCAGCTCCAGCAGCTTACCCTGGATATGCCCCGAGAGCATGCGCGCCTGTACGACCTGCAGATGCGTCTGGCGGTCGAGTTCGTGCAGAAGTTCCTCTTCCGGCGACGAAAAATCGTGAATATATCGTTCGAGTGCGTCCATAATATATAATTGTGTGTCGGGTCGTTGAAAACCGTTATTTATAGATGAGCCGCGATGGTGAGGAGAAGACCGACGAAGCTACGGCGGTCAGGTCTTCGGCCGTGAGAGCCTGTATTTTGCGATAAACCTCCTCCATCGTATCGACCTCGCGGTGCGCCAGGAAACTCTTGCCCGCACCGAGCATGTAACCTTCGTTGCTCTCCATCGAGATCGCCAGCTGGGCGATGAACTGTTTCTTGGCCATCGAGAGCCGCCGGGCCGAGAGCGGCGTGTTGCGGAGCCGTCCCAGCTCTCCCTCGATCAGTTCGATGCAGTGATCCGTGTTGTCGTGGTCGCAGCTGAAATAGATGGCCACGATGCCGCTGTCGCTGTAAGGCGTGTAAGAGGCTTCGATGTTGTACGAAAGGCCGTTTTTCTCCCGCACCAGCACGTTCAGCATGGAGTTGGCCGAAGGGCCGCCGAGCAGATTGACGAGCAGTGCCAGCGGCAGCCGCTCCGCGTCGTTGATCCCCTGCGCCCGGGCACCGATGATGCAGTGCGTCTGGTGCGTATGTTTGGCGACGGCTCGGGTGAACGGTTCGACGGCGGCGGGTTGCCGGCGCGAGAAATCCCGTGCGGAACTTTCGATGTCGTTCAGGAAGCGGGCGACGGTCGTTTCGACGCTCTTGGCCGAGAGGTTGCCGATCGACGAGAAAACCATCTGGTCGGTGGTGTGCGTGCGTGCGACGAACTCCCGGATCGACTCTCCGCTGAAGCGTGCCAGGCTCGATTTCCGGCCTAAAATATTGTGTCCCAGTTCCGATCCGGCGAAGAGCATGTCTTCGAACGTGTCGTAGATCATGTCGGCCGGAGAGTCCTTGTAGGTGTTGATTTCGTCGTAGATGATCTCCTTCTCTTTTTCCAGCTCCCGGTCGGGGAAAGTCGAATGGAAGGCGACGTCGGCGATCAGCTCTACGGCCTTCGAAAAGTCGCTTCGCAGGGTCGTGGCGTGGATCGTCGTATCCTCCTTGGTGGTGAAGGCGTTGAGTTCGCCGCCGAGGTTTTCGAGCCGGCAGTTCACCTGGTAAGCCTTGCGGTGCTCCGTGCCCTTGAACAGGGCGTGTTCGGTGAAGTGAGCCAGTCCGAATTGATTCTTCAACTCGTCGCGGCTTCCGGCGTTCACCAGCAGGGCGCAGTGCGTGACGTTGCCTTTGATCCGACGGTGAATGCCCCGGATGCCGTTGGGGAGCGTATAGGTGGTAAATTCCATCGTTGTCTTATTCGTTTTTCTCGCGGAGCGCCAGGTAGCGGCCCGTGTAACTCTCCTTGCATCCGGCCAGCCCGTCCGGAGTGCCTTCGAAGACGATGCTGCCTCCCCGGTCGCCCGCTTTGGGACCGAGATCCACGACCCAGTCGGCGCACTTGATAACGTCCATGTTGTGTTCGACGATCACGATCGTATGCCCCCGGGCGATCAGGGCGTTGAAGGCGTCGAGCAGCTTGTTGATGTCGTGGAAATGGAGACCCGTCGTAGGCTCGTCGAAGATGAACATCACGTTGCCTTCGGTGCTCTCCTTCGACAGGAACGAAGCGAGCTTCACGCGCTGGCTCTCGCCGCCCGAGAGCGTCGAGGAGGACTGTCCGAGCCTGATATACCCCAACCCGACCTCCTGCAGGGGGCGGAGCCGTTCGATGATCCGTTTGCAGGTGGCGTTTTTCTTCTCCTCGCCGAAGAAGGCGATCGCATCGTCCACCGTCATCTCCAATACGTCGTAGATCGACTTTTCGCGGTAGCGGACTTCGAGAATTTCATCTTTGAAGCGCTTGCCACCGCAGGCTTCGCACACCAGCTCCACATCGGCCATGAACTGCATGCCGACCTTGATGAATCCCTCGCCCTGACACTCCTCGCAACGGCCGCCGGCGATGTTGAACGAGAAGTGGGAGGGATTGAATCCCGACCGCTGGGCGTAGGGCTGGTCGGCGTAGAGTTTGCGGATCTCGTCGTAGGCTTTGATATAAGTCACGGGATTCGACCGCGAGGATTTGCCGATCGGGTTCTGATCGACCATTTCGACCGAACGAAGCGTCGAAAGATCGCCTTCGATGGCGTCGAAATCGCCCGGTTTGAGCCCTGTGTCGAACAGCAGGCGCCGCAATGCGGGATAGAGGATGCCTTTGGCCAGCGACGATTTGCCGCTGCCGCTTACGCCCGTGATGCAGGTCATCACCCCGAGCGGAATCCGCACGTCGATATTCTTCAGGTTGTTCTGCCGGGCACCTTTCACGGTGATCCACGCTGCCGGGCTGCGCCGCGAGGTGGGCACCGCGATTTTGCAGCGTCCCGTAAGGTAGTCGGCCGTCAGGCTTTTTTTCTCTTTCAATAAGGCTTTCAGCGGTCCGCTGAAGACGACCTCTCCGCCGTTGTAGCCCGCTTCCGGACCGATATCGACGATCCAGTCGGCGGCACGGATCACCTCCTCTTCGTGCTCGACGACGATCACCGTATTGCCGATGTCGCGCAGTTGTTCGAGCACTCCGACCAGACGGTTCGTATCGCGCGGGTGCAGGCCGATCGACGGCTCGTCGAGAATGTAGAGCGAGCCCACGAGGTTGCTGCCCAGCGAGGTCGAAAGGTTGATGCGCTGGCTCTCGCCGCCCGAAAGCGTCGCGGAGAGCCGGTCGAGGGTCAGGTATCCCAGCCCCACGTCCGTGAGGTATTGCAGGCGGTTGCGTATCTCGGTGAGGATGCGTGCGGCGGTTTTGGTGTCGTGAGCGTCCAGTTCGAGCGTGGCGAAGAAATTGGCGAGCGTCTCCACCGGCATCACGACCAGGTCGGCGATGGTTTTGCCTCCGATTCTAACGTAAAGGGCCTCTTTGCGCAGGCGCGAGCCGCCGCAGTCGGGACAGACAGTTTTGCCCGTATAGCGGGCTTTCATCACCCGGAACTGGATCTTGCGTCGCTCGCTGTCGATGTAGGCGAAGAAGTCATTCAAGCCGTGAAAATACTCGTTGCCGCACCACAGAAGCCGCTTCTGCTCGGCCGTAAGTTGGTAGAACGGCGTATGGATCGGAAAATCGAACTTATAGGCATTGGCTACGAGCTGGTCTTTCCACGCCCGCATGGTCTCTCCGCGCCAACAGGCCACGGCGTCCTCGTAGATGGTCTTGCGTTTGTCGGGGATCACCAGGTCCTCGTCGATGCCGATGATCTTGCCGTAACCTTCGCACGTCGGGCAGGCGCCCAGCGGGTTGTTGAAGCTGAACAGATGTTCGGTCGGAGGCTCGAATTCGATGCCGTCGGCCTCGAAACGGGCCGAGAACCCTTTGACGCCTTCGGGCGTGATGATTTGGCAAACCCCGTTTCCATAGGAGAAAGCACGGGCTACGGAATCCCGCAGGCGGGTCGGCAGGTCGCCGTCCTGCGAAACTTTGGCACGATCGACTACGATCGAGATATCTTCGGCACGGGTGTTTTCGTCCACGCGGGGCAGGAAATCCTCGATCGGCAGAGTTTCTCCCGCCGCATGTACACGCAGGATGCCTTCGCCCAGCACCAGGGTCAGCTTTTCGATGACGCCCTGCCCTTCGCGCAGTTGCAGCGGCGCTGCGACGGCCACGCGGCTGCCTTCGGGCAGGGAGAGGATATATTGCGCCACGTCGTCCTCGGTGTAGCACTTGACCTCCTGTCCCGATACGGGCGAGAAGGTGTGTCCGATGCGGGCGTAGAGCAGTTTAAGGTAGTCGTACAGTTCGGTCGTGGTACCGACCGTCGAACGCGGGTTGCGGGTATTGACCTTCTGTTCGATGGCGATGGCCGGAGCGATACCCGTAATGACATCCACATCGGGCTTGTTGATCTTGCCCAGGAATTGTCGGGCATAGGCCGAGAGGCTCTCCACGTAGCGGCGCTGCCCTTCGGCGAAGATCGTGTCGAAGGCGAGGGTCGATTTGCCGGAACCCGAAAGTCCCGTGATGACGACCAGTCGGTTGTGCGGAATTTCGACCTCGATGTTTTTGAGGTTGTGCACCCGTGCACCTTTTATATAAATGGACTTTTGTTCTTTTGTCATGTTTTTTTACGTGGATCCGGTCCCTGCGCCGTGCGTGTTCCGGGCCGGACCGATATTATTTCACTTCGAGGGTCACGCCCCCGATTTTTTCCAGTTTGCCGATCATACCTCCTGCGAGACTTTGCCGGATCGCCAGCGTCATTCGGCAGAGGTTGTCGAACTGCTGCGTCAGCACCCGGGGCTGTTCTTCCTTGACCACGCGCATCACGTCGTTCATCGCCAGGTACGAAAACTCCACCTCCACGACCGTATCGACCGTCCGCTCCACGATTTCGGCCGCTCGGATCGCTTCGGCCGCCGACTCCTTGTAGGCACCGATCAAGCCCGACACCCCGAGTTTCGTACCGCCGAAATAACGCACCACGACGATCAGGCAATTGACCAGTTCGTTGGACAGAAGCTGACCGAGGATCGGCTTGCCCGCCGTGCCCGAAGGCTCTCCGTCGTCGTTGGTGCTGAACGTTTCGCCGTGCGGACCCAGCCGCCACGCGTAACAGTGGTGCGTCGCGTCGTAATATTTCTTGCGCAGCGCATCGAGCAGCGTGCGAATCTCCTCCTCGCTTTCGACCGGATAGGCATAAGCGAGGAACTTGCTGCTTTTCTCTTTGTAGATGGCTTCCGCAGGCCCGGCAAGCGTATGATAACTGTCCGAGGTCACGACTCCCCTTGTTTTATTTGACTTTGGTGAACATCCTGTTCCAGCGGATGTTCGCGGGGAAGCTCTTTTCGGGATCCAGCGACAGCCAGATGAAGGAGGCTTTGCCGACGATGTGGTCTTCGGGAACGAATCCCCAGAAGCGGGAGTCCGCCGAATTGTGGCGGTTGTCGCCCATCATCCAGTAATAGTTCATCCGGAAAGTATAGGTGTCGGTCTGTTCGCCGTTGATGAAGATCTTCCCTTCTTCGTCCACACGCAGGTCGTTGCCTTCGTACGTTTCGATAATCCGCCGGTACAGGGGCAGGTTGTCGGCCGTCAGCGCAACGGCCGTTCCCGCTTGGGGAATCCAGATCGGGCCATAGTTGTCCTGATTCCACGCATAGCGGCGATCCTGCGGAAAGACATCGAAATTGGGATTGCGGGCGATGTATTTCTGTACGGAAGCGACGTTGTCCAGCTTCTCCAGTTCTGCGGCGTTTTCGTCGGTGAGCGCCATGTAGTAGAGCGTGCCCTTGTTGCTCCATTCGGTGATACCCAGATTGTCGAGTGCGTATTGGGTGATCGGCGAGGTGGTTTCCACCAGATACATGAACTGTTTTCCGGCGACGGGCTCCTGTGACTTCCCATTGACGTAAACCGCCGTTTCCTCGATTCGTATCGAATCCCCCGGGAGGCCGATGCAGCGTTTGATGTAGTTTTCACGCTTGTCCACCGGGCGCGTGATGACCGTGTATTCCTGCATCAGCCGTTCGCGGCCGGCCTGATGTCCGAAAGTTTGCTGATATTGCCGCAGTACGTCGTAGTACGAAACGTCCTGTCGCTCGAGCAGCACCGTATCGCCTGCCGGAAAGTTGAATACCACTACGTCGTTGCGCTCGATTCGGCCCAGTCCCTTGAGGCGGTGATAAGGCCATTTGACGCTTTCGGAGAACGATTTTTTGGTTTTCGAAAAAGGCATCGTATGGTGTACGAACGGAAATGCCACCGGGGTATTGGGCATCTGGGGACCGTAGGCTACCTTGCTGACGTAGAGATAGTCCCCGACCAGCAGCGATTTCTCCATCGACGACGAGGGAATCACGTACATCTGAAAGAAGAAGATGTGTACCAGCGACGCTACGACGGTGGCGAAAATGATCGCATTCACCCATTCGTAAACGGCTTTGTAACTTTTGCTTTTCTTGCACATCTCGGCGTTGTGCCGCCAGACGTACTTGTAGAAATAACGCGTGATATAAAGGTCGAAGATGACGATTTCGCCCAGCAGCAGCCACCAGTTGCCCGTCCAGAGGACGAACCACAGAATGTATAGAATGCTTGCCAGGGTGAATCCCACCCATTTGTTGCGGAAGAAAGCTTTGATTTTTCCCATGTTCTGTATCGTTTATTTCAGCAGGTCGTCCATCGTATAGACACCCTTTTTGCCGCAGAGGAACTCCGCAGCGACGACGGCGCCCAGAGCCAGTGTCCGGCGGTTTTTGATCGTATGTTTGAGTTCGATCCGGTCGTCGTCCGATTCGTAAGTTACCGTGTGTGTACCCGGAACCGCTCCTTCGCGCAGGGAGGTGACGACAATTTGCGAAGGATCGTCGCTGGGTTCATTCACCCAGCCCGTCTTCCGCCCGATTTCGCTGATGATCCCTTCTGCCAGCGTGATGGCCGTGCCGCTCGGAGCATCCTTTTTCTGTGTGTGGTGAATCTCTTCGATCCGTACGTCGTAGGCGTCGAAGCGCTCCATCATCCGGGCCAGCCTGCGGTTGAGGCGGAACATCAGGTTGACGCCCAGGCAGTAGTTCGAGGCGTAGAAGAGTGCACCGCTTTTTTCCCGGCAATAGCTGCGCAACTCCTCCAGACGATTTGTCCAGCCTGTCGTGCCGCTGACGACCGGAATCCCTGCGTCGATGCACGCCCGGATGTTGCCGTAGGCCGCGTCGGGGGTCGTGAACTCCAGTGCTACGTCGATGCCGGCCAGGTGTGCGGCATCCAGTTCCGATGCGTTCGCCTCGTCGATGACGGCGCCGATACGGTGTCCCCTTTCGAGGAGTATTTTTTCGATTTCACGGCCCATTTTGCCGTGTCCGATGATCGCTGCTTTCATTGGCTGAAGGGGATTTTACGATATATTATCGCAAATATAGCTATTCGCCGCCGAAATAAAAAATAGTTTCAAGTTTATATGGTTTGTTGGCACGAATTGAAAATAAAGTGTTAATTTTGTCGAATTAAATTCGCGACGGATCGAAACTTAAACGTCAAAAACAATTATAAATTATAAGTATTATGGCAAATAATCAGAAAATGCGTACGGAGAGCGACCTGCTCGGCAGCGTAGAGTTGCCTGCCGACGTACTTTACGGTGTCCAGACCCTGCGGGGTATCGAGAACTTTCGGATCAGCAAATTCCATTTGAACGAGTATCCCCTCTTCATCAAGGGACTCGCCGTTACCAAGCTGGGAGCTGCGGAAGCCAACCACAAGCTGGGGCTGCTCACCGACGAGAAGTTCAATGCGATCGCACAGGCCTGCCGCGAGATCATGGACGGCAAGCACCACGACGCATTCCCCGTGGATATGATCCAGGGCGGTGCCGGTACGACGACCAACATGAACGCCAACGAAGTGATCGCCAACCGCGCGTTGGAGATCATGGGCCATCAGTACGGCGAATACCAGTACTGCTCGCCCAACGACGACGTGAACTGTGCGCAATCGACCAACGACGCCTACCCGACGGCTATTCACCTGGGTATGTACGCTACGCATCTGAAGCTGGTCGAGCACCTGAAGCAACTGATCGAATCCTTCGAAAAGAAGGCTGCGGAGTTCGCCGATGTCCTCAAGATGGGCCGCACGCAGCTCGAAGACGCCGTGCCGATGACTTTGGGCCAGACTTTCCACGGTTTCGCCAGCATCCTGCGCGATGAGATCGTTCACCTGAACGAGGCTGCCGAGGATTTCCTGACGATCAATATGGGTGCTACGGCGATCGGTACGGGTATCTGCGCCGAGCCGGGCTACGCCGAGCTGTGCACCGAGAACATCGCCCGCATCACCGGCTGGAAGATCCGTTTGACGGGCGACTTGGTAGGCGCTACGTCTGATACTTCGTGCCTGGTCGGTTACGCTTCCGCCATGAAGCGTGTCGCCGTGAAGATGAACAAAATCTGCAACGACCTGCGCCTGCTGGCTTCGGGTCCCCGCTGCGGTCTGGCCGAGTTCAACCTGCCGGCCCGTCAGCCGGGATCGTCGATCATGCCGGGTAAGGTGAACCCCGTGATCCCCGAGGTGATGAACCAGATCGCCTACAAGGTGATCGGCAACGAGCTGTGCGTTACGATGAGCGGCGAGGCGGCCCAGATGGAGCTCAACGCCATGGAGCCGGTGATGGCCCAGTGCGATTTCGAGTCCGCCGAGTTGCTGATGAACGGCTTCGATACGCTCCGCACGCTCTGCGTGGACGGCATTACGGCCAACCGCGAGCGCTGTGCCGATTACGTGAAGAACAGTATCGGCGTGGTGACGGCTCTCAACCCGATCATCGGTTACAAGAATTCGACCAAGATCGCTAAGGAGGCTCTCGCTACGGGCCGCGGCGTCTATGATCTGGTGCTCGAGCACGGTATTCTCTCGAAGGAGGAGCTTGACACGATTCTCAAGCCCGAGAATATGATTCGTCCGGTGAAACTGAACATCAAGCCGCGCAAATAATCGCGGGATAGTATAGATGCGGGGTCGAAATCCTATCGGGTTTCGACCTCGTTTTTTATGGAACGGAGTTGGCGTTCCGGATTTTATTATCTTTGACATAGTCTTAAATAGGTTGCGTCTCGGAAAACTGGGAACAAGTTCCCGTTTTCTCTCGGCTTTCGCTATCTTTGCAGAAGATAGGAGGCGGTTCGGCAATCTTTGCGTGCAAGCCCGCACGATTGCACTCACCTTTCACTATCTTTGCCGTATGAAAAATATCGTATTTGATCTGGGAGGTGTGGTTTTCGGGCGCGATCCACGTAAGTGGGAGCCGGAATTTATGGAGTTCTTCGCGTTCATCCATGCGGAGAAAATGCCGGAATTTTGGGTGGATTACGACCGGGGCACCCTTACGCTCGATGAGGTCGTCCGTATATTGAGCCGGGAAAAGGCGTGCGATGAGCGGGTCACGGCCCGTTTTATTCGGGATGCGATCGACCGGCAGGAGGAGATCGTCGAAACCCGTGCGTTGGTCGGCGACCTGAAACGGGTCGGTTATAAGTTATATGTGCTGTCGAACATGTCGCGGGAGTTCATCGACTTCCTGCGCAAGATGCCGGTTTACCGCTGTTTCGACGGGGAGGTCATCTCCTGCGAAGAGCAGGTCGTGAAGCCCGAGCCGGAGATCTACCGTCGTCTGCTCGATCGTTATTCGCTCGATCCGGCCGAAACCCTTTTTATCGACGACCGTCCGGTGAATCTCGAAGCCGCCCGTACATTCGGTATTTCGACTTTTCTGTTCCGTCACCGCGAAGCGCAGCGGAGCTGCGATGAGTTGCGGAAAATGCTGTTGTGAAACGGGCGCTCCCGGCTCGGAGCCGAAATCATAAATTTTCGTTTATGAAGGCGTTGTGGATAAAAATTGTCCTATTGGCCGTCGCACTACCGGGCGTTTGGGGAAATGTTGCGGCGCAGGTAACCATCTCTGCCGATTTCGATACGGGCAGCATCGGGTCGGTCCGCCGGATCGATTCGGTGCGGATGCTTCATGCCGCGAAAAATTCGCTGGAGGTGATGAGCTTCGGAATACGGTCGCGCATTGACCCCCTCAATCCCGTCGATACGGCCCTTCTGCCCAGCAGCCGCTGGTTCCATTTTCGCCTGGAAGGGGTGAAGGGAAAGCTGATGTTTCTGCATATTCCCAATACCGAGATGGTGCGGCCGTTTTATTCGTACGACGGGGAGGAATACCTACGCTTCGATGCAGGCGAATGTTCGCTGCCGCAGACGGTCTATAAATATTTCCTGCACGACACGGTTTATGTCGCTTATTTCCTGCCTTACAGTCATGCCCGACATAAAGCCAAAGCCGACGAGTGGGCATGTTCGCCTTTCGTGCGACGTCAGCGGATCGGCCGGAGCGGAGAAGGACGTCCGATCGAAATGCTGATCCTCACGGATGCCACTGTTCCGGACAGCCTCAAGCGCCGGGTGTGGATTCACTCCCGTGTGCATACCAGCGAAGCACCTGCTGCATGGTATCTCGAGGCAATGATCGACGAACTGCTTTCCGATGCGCCTCTTTCGCGGGAGATTTTGCGCCGCACGGTTTTCTACGTGGTTCCCGAGACCAATCCTGACGGTGTTCGGGGCGGTTATTCCCGTTCCACGGCGCAAGGTGTCAATCTTGAAATCAACTGGGATCGGCCCGACTCCCTGACACAGCCTGAAGTGAGGGTCCTGAAACGCACGATCGACAGCCTTTCGACAGAGCGTCCTTTCGACGTAGCGTTGAATCTTCACTCCCAGAGTGCGCCGTTCGTGACGTACTGGATTCATACGGCGAAATCGACCTCTGCAAAAATGTATCGACGCAAGATGCTGCTGTCGGCCCTGACGGTCGCCCATACGCCGTATTACCGTCCCATCGACCAGCGTTTTTCGGAAGCTGCTCCCCGGTATGCCGAGGGTTGGTTCTGGCAGCGCTTCGGCGAGAGAACGCTGGCCGTGACGTTCGAAACGCCCTATACTTATTATAATAACGATCCGGCAGGGGAATGGGTTTCCCGGGAGAGTTTGGCTGAATTGGCACATGCGTCGCTGTTGGCCTTGAGCGACCTGCTCGATTTGGGCGGCAGCGAGCGACGGCAGGCTGATTCGGAGCGGATGAAGGCGCGGGGCAAATGGTTGCGCCGCACGGCGAAGGACCGTCAGTTTTTCGGCGGTTCCTATCTGGTCGCGGAGCGGAAAGGGGCCTCCGTATCGTTCGTTTTTCCCGATGTGGCCGAAGGTCGGTATGAAGTGTTCAAGTGGATTCCCGGACCGCTGGATAAGAAATTCGCACGCGAGGAAAACCGGTGGCAGCCGATCGGCGAGGTCGTGCAGGAGCAGGCGGGGCGGCTCGTGTGGCGTTACCAGGCTGCGGCTCCGGGCGATGTGCTGGATGTGATTTTGCTCGTACCTAAATCGGAGCGATAGGGTGAAGTACAAGGGGACAAAAATTGTAAAGTTGTGTCTTCTGCGCTTATTTTTGTGTTCGAAGTGGGAATTTTTTGAACGGCTCGCTGCAATTGGAATTTTTGACTTGTCAGGCTTTCACTTGGTGAAAAGAAAGTCAGGCAACTCTTCAAGAGTTGCCTGACTGTGGGGTTTCTTCATCGTTTGTAGCGAGAGAGAGACTTGAACTCTCGACCTCATGATTATGAATCATGCGCTCTAACCAGCTGAGCTATCTCGCCATAGCTTTCCGTTTCAAAGCGAGTGCAAATATAAACCAAAAAGTTGAACGGACCAAATCTTTCTCCGAAAAATATGTCCTGAAAATGCATGTTGAATCGTATGGCATTGATTTTGACGGGTAAAGGGAAGTAAAATGAGAATCGTATATGGTGCAAGCGAAGACTTCCGACTTTCAACCTCTGCCGCTCAAGATACTCAATGTCTTGTCCCTCCTGGCCGGAGCATCTCTGCTCGTGGCCGTTTCGTGGGAGATTCTCCTGGGGGACCCGCGGCATTATTCGACTGACTACCTGCTGTTGCAAGGGATCGTCTGTGTTGTTTTTCTGGCCGATTTCTTTGCCCGGATGTGGATGGCTGACCACAGTTGGCGTTTTTTCTTTCGCAATCTCTATTTCTTTCTTCTTTCCGTTCCCTATTTGAATATCGTCGATTGGATGGGGATCGAACTTTCGCATGCGGAAGCGATGCTGATGGGACTCGTACCTCTTTTGCGGGCTTTGCTGGGGCTGTATGTGCTTTTCACCTGGATCATCAATAATCGGGTTACGCGATTGCTGACCTCCTACGTCTTGTCGATGTTGGTGTTCACCTATTTCGCCGCTTTGATTTTTTATGATTACGAGATCGAAGTCAATCCTGCGTTGCACGATTTCGGCGATGCGATCTGGTGGGCCAGTATGAACCTTACGACTGTCGGTGCCGATATCTTTGCCGTGACGGCCGTCGGTAAGATATTGACGGTGTTGCTCCCTACGTTGGGAATGATGATGTTCCCGATTTTCACGGTGTATGTCACTCAGATTTATACGCGCAACAGAAAGTCCGACTCTTGATCGGAGTCGGACTTTGCGCATGGGATCCGCTTTCGGACGGATTATTTTTTTTGTTCCCGGAGCAGGTCCCGAATCTCCGTAAGCAACAACTCCTCCTTGGACGGTTCCGGCACCGGTGCCGGCGCGGCTTCCTGTTTTTTCTTCATCAGCTTGTTCATCATCTTGACCATCAGAAAGACGCAGAAGGCCAGGATAGCGAAATCCACGCACTGTTGGATGAATGCGCCGTAATTCCACCAGATCGGTTCCGCAGGAACACTCTCCGCCGTACCCGACCCGATTGCGTCGGTCACTACGTGTGTCGCTTTCGAGGAGAGGTCGCGCACCTTGCTGATGTCGAGCCGCAGCGACGAGAAGTCCGTATTGCCGATCAGGGCGCCGATGGGCGGCATCAG
>OHKO01000096.1_pt1 | contig 25607 bp, 20 predicted proteins | sample 1568851 | NCBI WGS metagenome assembly OHKO01 (sample SAMEA3879549, study PRJEB24766) | human gut metagenome | biome: human-associated habitat; feature: feces | place: USA | collected 1985/1987 | reverse complement strand
GATTACGAATAAGCCGAGTGCAAAAGCAAATTTTTATTTGCATTTTGCCGAGGCGAAGTATCTACAACGAAATCAAAGATCCTATCTTTTTGAACAAACGTATCCGTAATATACGAAAAACGGGATATATCCTTCGGATATTGTCCCGTTTTTGAAATCGTATTGCTTGTTTACTTTTCAGCGAAATATTTATAAAACAGCGGAATCGTTTCGACCCCCTTGTAGAACTGGTCGAGTCCGTAGCTCTCGTTGGGCGAATGGATGGCGTCCTCCGCCAGGCCGAATCCGATCAGGAGGGACTTGATTCCCAAGATATTTTCGAATCCGCTGATGATCGGAATCGATCCGCCCGAATAGAACGGCAGGGGTTTCTTGCCGAACGTGTCGGCGATGGCCTTTTCCGCCGCTTTGTAAGCCGGCATATCGGTCGGAGCCACGTAGGGCATACCGCCGTGCAGGAACTTGACCTTCATCTTGACGCTCTTGGGAGCGATCGCCTTGAAATGTTTCTCGAAGAGCTTGGCGATCTTTTTGAAATCCTGTCCGGGAACCAGACGCATCGAGATTTTGGCCGAAGCCTTCGACGGGATCACCGTCTTGGTCCCCTCCTCGATATAGCCGCCCCAAATGCCGTTCACGTCGAGCGAGGGGCGAATACCCGTGCGTTCGATGGTCGTAAAGCCCGCTTCGCCCTCGACATCGCCGATTTCGAGCGCTTTCTTGTATTCTGTAAGGTTGAACGGAGCCTTGTTGAAGGCTTTGCGCTCGGCGGCCGTCAGCTCGCGCACGTCGTCGTAGAAGCCCGGAATCGTCACGTGTCCGTTTTCATCGATGAGCGAAGCTACCATGCGGGCCAGGACATTGGCCGGATTGGCCACCGCACCTCCGAACAGGCCGGAGTGCAGGTCCTTGTTGGGGCCTGTCACTTCGACCTCCATATAAGTCAAACCGCGCAGACCGCAGGTGATCGAAGGTATCTGCATCGAGATCATCGATGTATCGGAAACCAGAATGATGTCTGCCTTGAGCATCTTCTTGTTGTCGGCGCAGAACTTGTAGAGGCTGGGCGATCCGATCTCCTCCTCGCCTTCGAGCAGGAATTTCACATTGCAGGGCAGGCTGTCGGTCGCGCACATCGCTTCGAACGCCTTGGCGTGCATGAAAAGCTGGCCTTTGTCGTCGTCCGCACCCCGGCACCAGATGCGTCCGTCCTTCACGACCGGTTCGAACGGCGAGGTGCGCCATTCGTCCACCGGATCGACCGGCATCACGTCGTAGTGGCCGTACACCAATACGGTCTTGGCTTTGGGATCGACGATTCGTTCGGCGAAAACAACCGGATTGCCTTCCGTGGGAAGTACTTCGGCATGGTCGGCACCGGCCTTCATCAGCGAAGCGGCCAGCCATTCGGCGCACCGGGTCATGTCGGGTTTATGATCGGATTGCGCGCTGATCGAAGGGATGCGCAACAGCTCGAATAATTCGTTGAGAAAACGGTCTTTGTTTTTCTCTATGTAACTCTTTACTTTATCCATGGAATTTGATTATTTGGTGAGTACGTATTGGTCTGCGAGTTCTCCGGTGATAGGCTGCTTCTTTGCATTAAGACGGCGCAGGCGGTTTTCCTCCACCTTGTAGTACTCGGGGGCGGGAAGCCCTATGCCGACTTTGGCTCGCAGCGTCAGCAGGTTGCCTTTTACCGTATAGTTTCCTGTCTGTTGAATCGGCTCTTCAGAACGATCCATATAGCTGGAATTCATCGTATAGGTGTTGTCGTTGTGAAGCGTGAGTTCAATCTCGATGCCCGGGCAGTCCGCAGCAGGAAAAACCCCTTTGTAAGTTCCCTGGTAGTCGAGTGCGTTTTCGGCATTGTGCATGTCGGGTACCCCGGCAGTCGTCTTTTGGCGGGAGTTTCCTCCGCAGGCTGTCAGCATAATTGCGGCAGCGAGTATCAATAAAATGTTTTTCATCGATTTATATATTACAAATTTGTTTTATTTCCGCAATGATCCGCCGGGCCAGCGCATCGGCCTCCGCCATCGTTTTCGCTTCGGTATATACGCGGATGATCGGTTCCGTATTCGATTTGCGCAAGTGTACCCAATTCTCCGGGAAATCGATTTTAACACCGTCCGTATCGTTCACCTTTTCATTGGCATAACGGGATTTCATTTCACGCAGTACTTTATCCACGTCGATAGCCGGTGTCAGCTCGATCTTGTTCTTCGAGGCGAAATAGGCCGGATAGGTCTTGCGCAGCTCGGTCATGGTCATACCTTTTTCGGCCAGATAGGTCAGGAAAAGCGCGGCGCCGACCAGTGCGTCGCGGCCGTAATGCAGTTCGGGGTAGATGACTCCGCCGTTGCCCTCGCCGCCGATGACGGCCCCGACCTCTTTCATCTTAGCGACTACATTGACTTCTCCTACCGCCGATGCAAAATATTCGCCTCCGTGTATTTGCGTTACATCGCTTAAAGCTCTCGAAGAGCTCAGATTCGACACCGTATTGCCGGTTTTGCGGGAGAGGATATAATCCGCCACGGCGACCAATGTGTATTCTTCGACAAACATCGAGCCGTCTTCGCTGACGAAGGCCAGCCGGTCCACATCGGGATCGACCACTACGCCCAGATCGGCCTGTTCGCGGACGATCGCCTTCGATATTTCGGTCAGGTTCTCGGGCAGCGGTTCCGGGTTATGGGCGAACTCTCCGGTCGGTTCGCAGTTGAGCTCCACGACTTCGCATCCCAGCTCCCGCAGCAGCTTGGGTATGACGATGCCGCCGACGGAGTTCACCGCATCCACGACCACCTTGAAGCGCCGCCTCCGCACGGCTTCCGCATCGACCAGCGGCAGGGCCAGCACCCGGCGGATATGCTCGTCGTTGTAAGACTCCACACGATAGATCCCGCGAAACGACCTTGCCGATATGGTCCACATCCGGGAAAACGAAACTCTCGTCTTCGGCCAGCGCCAGCACCCGCTTGCCCTCGGCGTCGCTCAGAAATTCTCCCTCGGCATTCAGGAGCTTCAGGGCGTTCCATTGGCGGGGGTTGTGCGATGCGGTGATGATGATGCCGCCGTCGGCCCGGTGCGCCGTAACGGCCAGTTCGGTTCCCGGCGTAGTGCAGAGTCCGATGTTCACTACGTCCGCGCCGCAACCCAGCAGCGTGCCTTCGATGATGTCGCCGACCATTTCGCCCGAAATACGGGCGTCGCGGCCCACGACGATTTTGAGCCTTTTCCCGGGTGCGGATTCGGCGATGAAACGCACGTAGGCGGTGGTGAATTTAACGATATCGAGCGGGGTGAGGTTCTCCGTCGCAGGGCCGCCGATCGTCCCCCGGATGCCGGAAATGGATTTGATGAGAGTCATGTCGCAATATCTCTTTTCTTGTATTCCGCCGAGCGGGATACAATATATTTATGTAAAATTTATCGTGGCGTATTTTTTGAAATTCGAGGTAAATGTAGTACTTTTATGCCAATTATGAAAATATAAAAACCGACACTATGAGAACCATACCTTCTTCCGAATTGATAATCAACGACGACGGATCGATTTTCCACCTGCACCTCAAGCCGGAGCAGCTTGCCGACATCGTAATTCTCGTGGGGGATCCCGGCCGTGTAGCCATGGTAGCTTCCTTTTTCGATACGCAGGAGTGCAGCGTTTCCAACCGTGAATTCAATACCGTGACGGGTACCTACAAAGGCAAGCGGATGACCGTGCTTTCGACCGGTATCGGCATCGGCAATATCGACATTTCGGTTACGGAGCTCGATGCGCTGGCCAACGTGGATTTCGCCACGCGGCAGGAGAAGGCGCAGAAGCGGCAGCTCACGCTGGTCCGTTTGGGTACTTCGGGCGCCATTCAGCCCGACATTAAAGTGGGGCAGTTCGTCTTCGCCCGCACTTCGGTCGGCTTCGACGGTCTGTTGAATTACTACAAGGGGCGCAACGAGGTTTGCGACCTGGAGATCGAAAAGGCTTTTATGAAACATACGGGTTGGAGCGATTTGCTTCCGAAGCCCTATTTCATCGATGCGGATCCTTCGCTGGCCGAGCTTTTCCGCGACGTGACCATCGAAGGCATCACCATCGCCGCTCCCGGCTTCTATGCGCCGCAGGGACGCTGGGTGCGCCTCGAACCGGCCGACATCCATCTGAACGAGAAGATCGAGTCGTTCGACTATCACAGACGCCGGATCACCAATTTCGAGATGGAAAGTTCTGCTTTGGCCGGGCTGGCCGCTCTCATGGGCCACAAAGCCGCCACGATCTGTACGATCATCGCCCAGCGGATCGCGCTGGACGCCTGCACGGATTATAAACCTTTCGTCAGAAAGATGATTCAGACGGCGCTCGATAAACTGGCCACGCTTTAGCGACAGACAGGCGGCGGCCCCGGGCGGAGCAGTCCCTCCCGAACCGCTCGTAATGAATCCCGTTGCACTGTAACGGAGTCCAAACCGAAAAATGATTAATCAAGATAAATTACAACTGAAAAACCTATGAAATTTTCCGTATCAAGTTCTGCATTGCTCTCTCTCCTGGCCACGACCGGCAAAGTAATCAGCAATAAAAATACATTGCCCATCCTGGATTATTTCCTGATGGAGCTCAAGGGGGATGAGCTGCGGGTGACCACTTCCGATCTGGAAACCACGCTCGTGGGCTCGATCCGCGTGGACGGCGTCGAAAGCGGAGGCACCATCGCAGCTCCGGCCAAACTGATGCTCGATTCGCTGAAGGAGTTCGCCGAAATGCCTCTGACGATCGAAGTGAACGATCAGAACTGGGAGATCCGTTTGAGTTGGAAAAGCGGTTCGCTCTCGATTCCCGGCGCCAGCGCCGTGAGCTATCCGGCGATCCCGGCTCTTTCGGCCGACTGCAAGGAGCTGACGCTCGATGTGGACGTGCTGGTGAACGGCATCAACAAGACGATTTTCGCCACGGCCGACGACGAGCTGCGTCCCGTGATGAACGGCGTCTATATCAACCTGGCCCCTTCGATGCTTACATTCGTGGGTACCGACGCCCACAAGCTGGTGAAATACGAGGTGGAAACCGCTAATGAAGTGGCTTCGTCGTTCATCCTGCCCAAGAAGCCGGCCAACCTGCTCAAATCGGTGCTGCTCAAGGAGGAAGACGCGATCAAGGTGAGCTTCGATTCGAAAAACGCCATGTTCCAGCTCAAGAACCATACGCTGGTGTGCCGCCTGATCGAAGGCAACTACCCGAATTACAACGCGGTGATTCCGGCCGCGAATCCCAATAAGGTGCTCGTCGATCGTATCGAACTGGTCAACGGCATCAAGCGTGTGGCCGTCTGCTCGAACCCCACGACCAACCTGATCCGCATGGACATCGCCGACAATCGGATCAACCTTACGGCGCAGGACATCGATTTCTCGGTATCGGCCAACGAAACGATCAGTTGCAGCTACGAAGGCCAGAATATCACGATCGGTTTCAAATCGACGTTCCTGGTGGAAATCCTCTCCAACATCGATACGCCGACCATCGTCATCGAATTGGCCGATTCGACCCGTGCCGGCGTATTCAAACCCGTCTATGACGACAAGCAGTCGAGCGCGACGCTCATGCTGCTTATGCCGATGATGATTAACGCATAACCCGGATGGAGCTCAATCTCAAGCGGCCGATCATTTTCTTCGACTTGGAAACGACCGGCATCGACATCGCACGGGACCGCATCGTCGAAATATCGATGGTCAAGGTTATGCCCGACGGCGAGGAGATCGTCCGTACGCGGCGGATCAATCCGGGAATGCCGATTCCGGCCGAAGCTACGGCCATTCACGGCATTACGGACGAAGACGTGAAGGATTGCCCGCTTTTTCCGCAAATCGCCAAGTCGTTGGCCCAGTTTATCGAGGGATGCGACTTCGGCGGGTTCAATTCGAACCGCTTCGATCTGCCGATGCTGGTCGAGGAGTTCATGCGGGCCGGTGTGGACGTGGATTTCCGCAAACGTAAATTCATCGACGTGCAGAATATCTTTCACAAAATGGAGCAGCGGACGCTGGTGGCGGCCTATAAGTTCTATTGCGGCAAGGATCTCGCGGATGCCCATTCGGCCGAAGCCGATACGTTGGCGACGTACGAAGTGCTGAAAGCCCAGTTGGACCGTTACGGGGAGTTGCAGAACGATGTCGCGGCTCTGGCTGAATTTTCCACGCGGGCGGAATCCGCCGACTTTGCAGGACGCATCCTCTATAACGAAAAAGGGGAAGAGGTCTTCGGATTCGGCAAATATAAGGGCCGTTCGGTCGCGGAGGTTTTCCGCGTCGAGCCGAGCTATTACTCCTGGATGATGAACGGCGATTTCCCGCTCTATACCAAGAAAATTATTACCGAAATCCGCTGCCGGGAGAAAAACGAGAAACAATAGACTATGCTGAAGGAACTGTGTTGTACCGCGATGTTGCTGACGGCCGGGGCGAACCTTTATGCCCAGGAGCCGCAGTCTATCGAGAAATCGCAGACGATCGTTTATATCAACGGTGCAAAATACTATGTCCACAACGTCCGGCACGGGGAAACACTCTATTCGCTGGCCAAAACCTATGGAGTGGCGGAACAGGTGATCGCCGCCGAAAATCCGCAGCTCGCTCAAGGGCTCAAAGCCGACCAGAGCCTTAAAATCCCGGTCGTGGAAACGGGTGTCGTCGTACAGGAGCAGCTTTCTCCTAAAAAGCTGAAGAAGACCTTCGATCAGCACACGGTGCAGAAGGGCGAAACCCTTTATGGGATTTCGAGGCGCTATGCGATCTCGGTCGAAACCATCATGGAGGACAATCCCGGCCTGGATCCGATTCACCTGAAACCGGGTTCGGTCATTTTGATTCGCAAAAAGGCGGTCGGCAAGACTGACGAAGCGGAAAACACGGCGGCATGGGAGCAGTACAAGGATCGTCTGAACCTGGTTGCCGAGGAGGGTTATATGTATCACATCGTAGCTCCCGGGGAGACGATGTACGCGCTGTCCCGTCGCTTCGGTACGACGGTCGAAAATCTGGAGCGGCTGAACGGTATCTCGGCTCAAGAACTCCGCTCGGGAAGTATGCTGAAAGTCCCCGGCGATGCAAAGTCCGCGACCGAGCCGGTGCAGGAAGAGCGATTCGGACAGCCCGAGCCAACGGAGAGCGATACCTTGACGACGGTCGAACCCCAGGTGAAAGAGGTGGATTTTCTGGCATTGAGCAGCGGAGAGCCGCTTCGTGTGGCGCTGTTGCTGCCGATGACCGATGGCGACAAACAGAATCCGAATTATCTCGATTTCTACCAGGGATTTCTCCTGGGGCTTGAAAAGATAAAGACCCAGTACGGATACTCCGTTCGGGTCGATCTGTTCAATACCCGGCAGGAAAGCGACCGACTCCGTACGATCGTGGACGACGCCGATTTTCGGGCGGCCCGTTTGATCGTAGGTCCGGTTTACGAAGAGGAACTTCCTGCCGTAATCGGGTATGCCGAGGAGTATGCCGTGCCGGTCGTATCGCCTCTGGCCGATGTCAAGAACGTCGATAGCGATGTTTTGTTTCAGATGGCACCGCCCCAGATGCGGAAATATGCCAAAATCGAAGAACTGACTCAGGGTGAGCACAAACAGGTTACCTTGATCTACGGAGAGAAGAACGACCGGGAGTTCGAACGGGAAATTCTGGCTGCACTGCAGGGTGTACCTTACGCGCGGCATAATTATCGTTACGCTGTCAAGGAGGGCGACCAGGGGCTTTCGTCGCTGCTGGCCAATGGCAAGGACAACCTGCTGATTGTTTTGAGCGACAGCGGGCTCGAAGTGGACCGTATTCTGGCAGCCATCGCTTCGGCCAATACCAACCTCGTAGCCCGCGGCAAGACGCCTCCCCGTTTCACGATCGTCGGCAATTCGCGTTGGAACCGCTTCGGGAACCTCGATCGGGCGCTCTACTTCAAGGACCGGCTCGTGCTCTTCTCGACTTATCACGCCAAACGCGATGCCGAGGTAATCAAGACTTTCGACAGCGACTACATCAAAGCTTTCGGGGCGTTGCCGTCGCTCTACTCTTACCGGGGTTACGATGCGGCGATGATCTTCGTTCCGGCGATGTATTCCAACATCCAGTACGATATGGAGGGACGCCGCTACACGCCGCTGCAAACCTCTTATACGTTCCAGCAAATGCCCGGAGGGTCCAACCATGTCAACCAAAACTGGATGCGTGTGAGCTACCGACCGGACTTCACCATTACCGTAGATTGAAATGGCTTTAATACCCAACGGAATTCCCGAAAAAACGATCGAGCGGCTCAGCGAGTATCGCCGTACGCTGCTCGCCTGCCATAGGGAGGGCATTACCCACATTTTTTCGCACGTGCTGGCCGGGATTCACGGCATTACGGCTGTGCAGGTGCGTCGGGATCTGATGTTGATCGGGTTCTCGAGCGATACCAAGAAAGGCTACGACGTAAAGGTGTTGATCGATTTTATCAGCAACATCCTCGACAGCGAAAGCCCGGTGAACATCGCCGTAATCGGTATGGGTCACCTGGGGCAGGCCATCACCAAATATTTCAACGGGAAGAGCCTGAAGCTGCGGATCACGGTCGCGTTCGACGTCGATCCCGCAAAAGTGGATACTGCGATCGACAACATTCCGTGCTACCACATGGAGTGTTTCGAGAAGGTCGTCCAGGAGAACGACATCTCGATCGTCATCGTATCTTCGCCGACCAAAGTCGCCCCCGAACTGGTCGTGCCGATCATCAACGCCGGCATCAAGGGCGTACTCAACTTTACCTCGACACGCCTGAATTTCCCGCAAGGTATCTACGTGGAGAATTACGATATTACGACTCTTCTGGAAAAGGTTGCTTACTGCGTCAAGGAATCCGAAGAGAATAACGACAATAATTAAGGTGTCGATGCGAGTATTCCACGGCTTCGAAAATCTGCCTTCGTTCCGTTCGCCGGCGGCTACCGTCGGATCGTACGACGGAGTTCATAGCGGACACCGGGTTTTGCTCGACCGGATTCGCCGGGAGGCGGCCGCTGTCGGGGGAGAAAGTATCGTGCTGACCTTCGACCCGCATCCCCGCGTGACGCTCGGTACACAGGAGCGGCTGCGGCTGCTGACTTCGCTCGAAGAGAAGATATACCTGCTCGACCGGTTCGGAATCGACAATCTGATCGTGATTCCGTTCGACCGGGCCTTCAGCCGGATTCCTTCCGAGAGTTTCGTAAAGGACTATCTGATCGGGAAGGTGGGGGTGAAGAATCTGGTCGTCGGTTTCAACCACCGCTTCGGCCACGACAAGGAGGGAGATTACCGGCTGCTCAACGGATTGCATGACGAGTTCGGCTTCCGTGTGACGGAGATCGAGAAACAGGATGTCGATGCCGAGAAGGTGAGTTCGACGGTCATTCGTCGTCTGATCGAGCGGGGAGAGATGAATAAAGCTGCCCGGATGCTGTCGCATCCGTATCTGTTGGCAGGCGATGTGGACTGCGCAGGACATATCGCCTCGGGAGAGGCTCTCAAGCTGCTTCCGCCTCCGGGTGAATATCCCGTGCGGATCGAAGGTAGGCCCGGTGTGCTTCGGATAACCGCCAAAGGTACTCCGGAATTATTGAGGACGGCGGGAAAAATGCCGTCGGGCCATATACTAATCGAGTTTTAACGCCATGCTGACAAGAGATTTCAAATTCAGAGTCTGGTATAAGGATACCGATCAGATGGGTATCGTACACCATTCGAATTACATCTGCTATTACGAAGCAGCCCGTTCGGAGCTGCTCCGCAGTTTCGGCTCTTCGTATGCCGATATGGAGGAGAAGGACGGCGTGATGATGCCGATTCTCGAAGTACACTCCAAGTACCTGCGTCCGGCTCATTACGACGAATTGATCACGGTTCGAATTTCCCTCCGGGAGTTGCCGAAAGCGCGTATTACGTTCGAATACGAAATTTACAACGAAGCGGGCGAGCTGCTCAATACGGGTTCTACGGTTCTGGGTTTCATCCACCGCGATACGCGGCGTCCCTGCCGGGCTCCGAAAGGATTTATGGAGCTGTTGGAAAAAAACCTGTAATTCACGCTGTTTTTTTACGAATCGCCAGTCGATCATTTCGGTTTTTCCCAAGAGGAAGATATTTCGGATTTTCGTCGATGGAGAACCCCGGATGGGAGTTCCGTACGATTTTATCCGATATAAAATAGCGGCGGCCCCGAAAAGGAGCCGCCGCTTCGATATACGGTAATTTACTGCTATTTCTCGATCAGTGAGATACTGCGTTGGATGAACTCCGTCAGGTTTTTGCCCTTGAGTAATCCGTTGGAGAGCAATGCCAGGTCGATGATCTGTTTGACGAGCTTGTTCTCGCCGCCGATTTCGCGCAGGCGCGTATCGCGCTCGTCGCGCAGGGTAACGATCTTCTTCGAAAGCTCCTCGCGCGTCGATTTCTCCTCGGGCGTGAGTTCCTCCTCTTTCTTGCCTTTGACCACTTCGTCGAAACGGCGCTCTTCGGCAACCGCAGCATCGATCTTTTTGGTGATGGTCTTCAGCTTGTCGCCGTAGCTCTTCTCCACATCGGCCAGGATGTCGATCACGATGGGGTTGTTGCCATTGACGGCGATCGTGAAGTTATCGGGCATCTGGCTGTAGAATTGGCTCATACCTCCGCCGCTGATGGCTGCCATCTCCTTCATGCGCCGCATGAATTCGTTCTGCGTAATCACCACGGGCGCAGCATCGGCCGCCATCGCTTCGAACGAAATGTTGTAGTGGATCTTCTCGTCCTTGGGCATCTGGCTTTCGAATACGGGACGCATGATCTCCTGCTGGGCCTCGCTCAGGGACATCTTGAGCGTTTCGTCTTTCTGGATGAGCTTGTCGATCACGTCGCTGTCCACGCGCACGAAGCGGGCGTCCTTGTGTTTCGACTCGTACCAATTGACATAGTGGTTGTCGAGTTGTCCGTCCATAACCAGCACGTCATAACCTTTGGCCTTGGCCGATTCGAGGAACGAATTTTTCTCTACGGGATCGTCCACATAGAGGAAAACGACCGTACCGTTCTTGTCGGTCTGGTTGCCTTTGACGACCTCCTTGTACTCTTCGGCGGTGAAATACTTGCCTTCGGTCGTCTTCCACAGCATGAAACTCTCTGCCTTCTCGGCGAACTTTTCGTCGGTGATAATGCCGTATTCGATGAAGATCTTCAGATCGTCCCATTTCTGTTCGTAGTCCGCACGCATCGTCGTGAAGAGCTCCTGCAAGCGATCGGCCACCTTGCGGGTGATGTAGTTCGAAATCTTCTTGACGTTCGAATCGCTCTGCAGGTAGCTGCGCGATACGTTCAGCGGAATATCCGGCGAGTCGATCACGCCGTGCAACAAGGTGAGGTATTCCGGTACGATCCCCTCGACCTGGTCGGTCACATACACCTGATTGGAGTAGAGCTGGATCTTGTTTTTCTGAATTTCGAAGTTGTTCCGAATCTTCGGGAAGTAGAGGATACCCGTCAGGTGGAACGGATAATCGATATTCAGATGAATCGAGAAGAGCGGCTCTTCACCTATGGGATAGAGTTCGTGGTAGAACTCCTTGTATTGCTCGGCGGTGATCTCGGTGGGTTTTACGGTCCACAGCGGGGCGATGTTGTTGATGATGTTGTCCTTGTCGGTATCGACGTATTTGCCGTCTTTCCACTCCTTCACCTTGCCGAAAGCGATGGGAACGGGCAGGAAGCGACAGTACTTGCGCAGCAGTTCTTCGACCTTCGAATCTTCGCCGTATTCGAGCGTATCGGCCGAAAGGTGCAGTACGATCGTGGTCCCCCGGTCGCGCTGCTCGGCCGTTTCCTCCATTTCGTATTCGGGCGATCCTTCGCAACTCCAATGTACCGTCTTGGCGCCCTCCTTGTAGGAGCGGGTGAAAATCTCCACTTTGTCAGCGACCATGAAAGCGGAGTAGAATCCCAGTCCGAAGTGGCCGATAATCGCCTGGTTCTTGTATTTCTCCATGAACTCCTCGGCGCTCGAAAAGGCGATCTGGTTAATATAGCGCTCCACCTCGTCGGCAGTCATGCCGATGCCTCGGTCGGTGACCGTCAGGGTTTTGGCATCCTTGTCCGCCGAAACGCGGATCGTCAGGTCGCCCAGGTCGCCTTTTACGTCGCCCATCGAGGCCAGGGCCTTGAGTTTCTGCGTGGCGTCCACGGAGTTGGAGATCAGCTCACGCAGGAAGATTTCGTGGTCCGAATAGAGGAACTTTTTGATAACGGGGAAGATATTCTCGGTGGTAACCCCGATTTTTCCGTTTTTCATCGTATTATGGTATTTTTTTAATTGAATTATTTATCGTTTTTTGATACAGCGGACTATGGTTGCCGCTGCCGAAGAGAGCCATTCTCTCGCATGGATTCAACAAACGGTGTGCCACCTCCTCCGATATGACATTCTGTCATACGCTTCCTGACAAAATAAAGGCGGCAGGGAATCCTCCCCGCCGCCGTACGTGTTTCGTCGGCTCGTCTGCCGAAAGTATTAGAGCAATTTTTCGAGTTTCTTTACCAGGTCGGCTTTCGTGCAGGCACCCACCTGTTTGTCCACGACCTGTCCGCCCTTGATGAACACGATCGTCGGAATGTTGCGGACCATGAACTTGCCCACGATGTCGTCGTTGTTATCCACGTCGCACTTGCCGATGACCGCACGGCCTTCGTATTCGCCGGCCAGCTCGTCGATGATCGGGCTGATCATGCGGCAGGGACCGCACCATTCCGCCCAAAAGTCGATGACTACCGGAAGCTGGGATGCGGAGATCTCCTCGAAATTGTCTTTTGTGATTGCTAATGCCATAATTTTTTAGATGTTTTGATTATAAATTAAACGATAGTATATTTGATTTCATTGTCCTCGAGGAACGAAACGAGGTTCGACGTGAGGCTCACCTTGTGCCGTTTGGAGAACATATTCACACTCACCTGCGCATCCCGGTCATAGACATTCACCCGCAGCGTGGTCGATCCTTCGGACTCTTTGATGCGGTGCGTCAGCTCCTCGATCATTTCACGCGTGATGTCTTCGATCGCCAATTGGATATACATCTCCTTAATCATCGTGTCGCGCATTTCGGAGAGCTGTACCATCGAAGTAATCTTGAATTCCAGCTCCTTGTCGTTGTAGGGCTTGGGTTGGACCTTGCCCCGGATGAAGAGGAAATAGTCGTTGAACAGGTATTTGCGGAAATTTTCGTAGTCCTTGCTGAAAAGCGCAAATTCGTGCGTGCCGTTGTAGTCTTCAAGCGTGAATTTTCCCCAGGGTTTGCCCGTCTTGGTAACGAGGTTCTGCGTGGCGATCACCATCCCCGCCACGGCAATCTCCTGTCCGCGCAGGGATTCCAGGTTGTCAAGATCCGAAAGCTGCGTCTTGCACATATTGCGGATAATCACCGCATAATCGTCCAGCGGGTGAGCCGAGAGGTAGAGTCCGATCATCTCGCGCTCCTTGCCCAGCGTTTCGAGCGTGCTCCAGTCCTGACAGGCCGGAATCACGGGATGCTGAATATCCACGACCCCTTCGCCGCCTCCGAAAAGGCTTTGCTGGGCATTGTCTTTCTCGCTTTGGAACCGCTGCCCGTAGCGTACCAGTTGCTCGATGAAGGTCGTCGAACTGGAGTCGCGCAGATCGGTGCCGAAGAATTTGCAGCGGTGGAACCCGGAGATCGAGTCGAAGCCGCCCGCATAGGCGATGTTTTCGAGGCATTTGCGGTTTACGGCCGTATAATTCACCCGTTCGAAGAAATCGTATATGTCCTTGAATTTGCCGTTCTTGTTCCGCTCCGCGACGATGCTCTCCACAGCCGCCTCGCCGACGCCTTTCACCGCAGCCAGGCCGAACCGCACGTCGCCCTCCTTGTTCGAGGAGAAGTTGTTGAGCGATTCGTTGATATCGGGCCCGAGCACCCGGATACCCATGCGCTTGCACTCGTTCATGTAGAGCGTAATCTGCTTGATGTCCGAAAGGTTGCGGCTGAGCAGCGCGGCCATGAATTCGGAAGGGTAGTGCGCCTTCAGATAGCCCGTCTGATAGGCGATGTAAGCGTAGCAGGTCGAGTGCGACTTGTTGAAAGCATACGATGCGAACGCTTCCCAGTCGCCCCAGATCTTTTCGCAAATTTTGGCGTCGTGCCCCCGCTTGCTGCATCCTTCGATGAACTTGGGCTTCATCTTGTCCAGCACCGCACGTTGTTTCTTACCCATCGCTTTGCGGAGCGTATCGGCTTCGCCGCCGGTAAACCCGGCAAGCTTCTGCGAGAGCAGCATGACCTGTTCCTGATAAACCGTAATGCCGTAGGTGTCGCTCAGATATTCCTCCATATCGGCGATGTCGTACGTCACCGGCTCCAGTCCGTGCTTGCGGGCGATGAAGTTGGGAATGTACTCCATCGGTCCCGGGCGGTAGAGGGCGTTCATGGCGATCAGGTCCTCGAAACGGTTGGGTTTCAGATTGCGCAGATGTTTTTTCATACCGGGGGACTCGAACTGGAACAGGCCGGTCGTATCGCCACGGCTGAAAACCTCGTAGGTCGGGGCGTCGTCCAGCGGAATGTTGTCGATATCTACATCGATGCCGTGCACGTTTTTGACGTTGGTTACGGCATCCTTGATGATCGAGAGGGTGCGCAGTCCCAGGAAGTCCATTTTGATCAGGCCGACGCTCTCGACCTCTTTGCCCTCGAACTCCACGACGTTCAGATCGGCGTCCTTGGCGATAGCCATCGGAGCGAAATTCTCCAGGTCGTCCTGCCCGATGATTACGCCGCAGGCATGCACACCGGTCTGCCGAATCGAGCCTTCGAGCTTTTCGGCGTATTTGAGCGTATTGCGGATCAACTGGTTCGGGGATTCCCGTTCGGCGGCCAGTTCCGGCGACTCCTTGTAGCAGAAGTCGAAAGGCGTTTCTCCGGCCTTCTTGTCGGGCGTAACCTTGTCGGGTACCAGTTTGGCCAGCCGGTCGCTCTCCGAGAGGGCCAGCTTCTGCACGCGGGCCACGTCGCGGATCGCCAGCTTGGGCGCCATCGTACCGAACGTCACGATCTGGGCCACGCGTTTCTGCCCGTACTTGTGCACGCAGTAATGCAGCACGTCGTCGCGGCCGTCCTCGTCGAAATCGACATCGACATCCGGCAGGGAGATACGCTCGGGATTCAGGAAACGCTCGAACAGCAGGTCGTATTTCAGCGGATCTATGTTGGTAATTTTCAGACAGTAGGCCACGACCGATCCGGCTGCCGAACCACGGCCCGGTCCGACCGACACGCCCATTTCGCGAGCCGCGCGGATATAGTCCCATACGATGAGGAAGTAACCCGGGAATCCCATCCATTCGATCGTACTCAATTCGTACCGGATGCGTTTCTCGACCTCTTCGCTCAATTCGGCGCCATAGCGCAGGTGGGCTCCTTTGTAGGTCAGGTCTTTCAGGTAGCAGAACTGTTTGGCCGTCATCAGCTTTTCGCTGCGCTCCTTGCTCTCCTCCGCCCAGGCATCGAGTTCTTCGACGCTGTGGCAGGCATCGATTCGCGCCAGCTCTTCCTGATCTTCGATCTTCTTGACGAGCGATTCGCGCAACTCCTCGAAAGGCATGTGGAACTCCGGCGGCGGAGGGAAGTTGGGCATCAGAGGCGCATGGGTGAGTTTGTACTCCTCGACCTTGTCGGCGATCTCGAGCGTGGTGGCGAGTGCTTCGGGATGGTCGGGGAAGAGCTGCGCCATCTCTTCGGGCGATTTCAGATACTCCTGGAACGTATAGCGCATCCGATTGGGATCGTCCAGGTCGCGGCCGGTATTGAGGCAGATCAGATGATCGTGCGCCACGGCGTCTTCGGCCAGAATGAAATGCACGTCGTTCGAGCAGATGTATTTGACTCCGCATTTGGCCGACAGCTCCAGCAGGGCCTTATTGACCAGTAACTGATTCTCGTACACGTCGGCGTCCTTGCGCGGATCGCCCGACGGATGGAGCTGCAACTCCAGGTAATAGTCGTCCCCGAAGACGCTTTTGAACCAGCGCACGACCTGTTCAGCCTCCTCCATGTCGTTGCGCATGATGGCCTGGGGAACTTCGCCGCCCAGACATGCCGAGCAGCAGATCAATCCCTCGTGGTATTGTTCCAGCAGTTTCTTGTCGATACGGGGCTTGTAATAGAATCCTTCGGTAAAGGAGTAGGATACGATCTTGCAGAGATTGTGGTAACCCGTTAGGTTTTTGGCCAGCAGAATCAGGTGATCGCCCGCCTTCTCGTCCTTGTCCTTTTCGAAGCGGTTGCGCACGACGTAGGTTTCACACCCCAAAATAGGTTTGATGCCCGCATCGGTGGCGACGTCGTGGAAGTTCTTGACGCCGTACATATTGCCGTGGTCGGTGATGGCCAGAGCCTTCATACCGAGGGCTTTGGCTCGTTTGATGAGCGGCGATATGGCCGCTGCGCCGTCCAAGATGGAATATTGCGTATGTACGTGTAAATGGACGAAATCCGGCATAATTCGAAAATTTATGGTTTTGGGCCATCCTTTGCGAAGGTACGAAAAAGTCGCGGGCAGAAGCAAATTTATCTGCGTCTTGCCGATGCTTAAGGCGAAGTCAAAGGTAATGAAAAAATATGAAAGAATTTCCGTATTTCCAAGTAAAAATTGCCCGAACGATTCTACGTTGTTGAAAATGACGGGATAGGAAATATGTGGCAAAAATCTTGCAGCATTCCGAAAAAAAACGTATCTTGTTGATAGCCGGATTTATCCGGTCCTGCATCGCCCGTTTTCGCCGGGTACGAACGGAGTTCGGAACCGGGAGCACGGAAGTTCGAAGAACCGAAAAACGACGGGATGCAAAGATTTAATAAAAAATGTGGACCTCGTTGGAAATACGGTACTCCGAGTACCCGCATTTTAGGAAAGGTCTGAATTTTAATGCGGCCAGAGGATGCGAATAAATGTCCTTCGGATTCGATGCTGCGATTGTCAAACTGTTACATCGAAAGATATAATGGCCGAATAAATATATCACCTAAACAGCGATGATTATGAAAGATGAAAAATTAGTCGTGTTGAGAGAGTGGAACTCTGTCACCGAAGCCGAAATGGCCAAATCGATTCTGGACGGAGCCGGAATTTTTTCGACGATCCGCAACGAATATATGTCGGCGATCTATCCCATCGGCACGATGCCGGCACAGCTCGTGGTCAAGGAGGAAGATGCGAAGCGGGCTGCCGAATTGCTCGACAAAATGCCGTAATTTATTATTTTGCAGCTATTCAAGGAGTTCGGGAAGCTCTTAAAGAAGCCCCCGAATTCCTTATGAACGGCTCGGAACAACCTCTGTTGCTTGCGACTTTCGAACGGTTCGGAGAAGGGGCGAAACTGCGTACCGAAAACGTCGATTCATAGCTTCAGGTCCGGAGAACGAAGTCGTCGGAAATGAAGCCGGCTTCGATAAGATCGGTCGAGCCGTGTCGGAGGATCCCTTATCGGTTCCATATGGCCCAGGCAGCTTCCGCCTGCCCTACGAGCATGTCGAGTCCGTTGCACGTGTGTGCTCCCCGTTGCGCTCCGTATTGCAGAAACAGCGTTTCGGCCGGGTTGTAGATCAGGTCGAAAAGATAGTGGGAGGGCGTGACGAAAGCGTACGGAATGCGGGGCGCCTCTTCGACATTCGGATGCATCCCGACTGGGGAGGCATTGATAATGAGCCGATGCGAACCGATTACTTCATCCGATACTTCGTCGTACGTATAATTTCCCGTTGCCGGATTCCGCGATACTAGATCGAACGGAATTTCCATCTGTGCCAATACATATTGCACGGCTTGCGACGCCCCGCCCGTGCCCAGTACCAATGCCCGTTCGGGACGCTCCCCGCCGAGAAATGTTTCGAGGGAGGCGCGAAGTCCCGTCACATCCGTATTATAACCCGTCAGACGTCTGCCTTCGCAGCGCACGCAATTGACGGCCCCGATCATCCGGGTTTCCGGCGAAAGATCGTCCAGATAGGGTATGATCTGTTGTTTATAGGGAATCGTGACATTGAATCCCCGCAGTTCGGGCTGCGCTTCCAGCAAAGCGGGCAACTCCTCGATCGTTTTCAATTCGTAAAGGTCGTACCGGCAATCCGCAATGCCTTCGCGTGCGAATTTATCGGCGAAATACCGGGCTGAAAACGAGTGTCCCAGCGGGTAGCCTATCAGACCGTAGCGTTTCATAAGGTTTTAGTTTTGGGGAGCGGAGATTTTTTGAGCGACCCGCTTGCCGATGAATTCGATGACATAGATCAGAAGAAATCCTGCCAGCGCCAGTGCTACGGCCTGCCACAAGTGGGCATCGGTCTGACCGATCGCCTCGAAATGTCCCGGTGTAATGTTTTGTTCCACCAACGGGTGAACGGCACCCTGGGCATCCGTATAAGTTTCCACGACCTCTTTCCAGGGCCAGACTTTATTGAGCGATCCGACCATGAAACCCATGAGCAGGGAGATCGTCAGGTCGTGATGCTTGCGCAGCAGCCACGAAAGCAGGTGCGAAAAACTGATGATGCCGGCGACGGCTCCGACTGCGAAAAGCAGCAGGACACCCAGCCGGAATTCGCTGACAGCCTGTAAAATGTATTGGTATTTTCCCAGCAGCAGCAGGATGAAGGCGCCTGAAATTCCCGGAAGAATCATCGCGCAGATGGCAACAGCTCCCGAAAGCATGATAAACCACCAGTCGTTGGGCGTTTGCGTCGGGGAGGCGATCGTGATCCAGAATGCCAGCGCGGTGCCGACAAGCAGTCCCAGCAGCGAAGTGAGGTTCCACTTCCGAATATCCCGGGCGACGAAAGCCGCCGAAGCGACGATCAGTCCGAAAAAGAAGGACCAGATTTCGATCGGGTGATGCGCCAGCAGGTAAGTCATCAACCGTGCCAGCGAAAAGATGGCGATACCGATACCCAGCAGTACGGAGAAGAGAAAGCTGCCGTTGATGTGGCGCCAGAATTTCCTGAATTCGAACCGGCCGAGCAATTTCAACGCAGTCGGATTGAAACTTTTGATCGACTCGATCAGTTCGCTGTAAATTCCCGAAATAAAGGCGATCGTCCCGCCCGATACTCCCGGGACAACATCCGCCATTCCCATTGCGCAGCCTTTCAGCGCCAACAGCACGTATCTGAACATAATCCGCTCTAATAAAAAGTTAGGCAATTCATCTTTCAATGTACCTTTTGACAATTCCGAGAGGTGTCTATTCGCTGTTCCCGGTTGTATCGGTAATGCTCCTGCCCATAAATTCCTTCCCGGAAGGGACTTAAGGCGCTTTACTCCCAAAGAGGTACACTAAAGTATATAATCACGAAAAGTTATCTCGTTCGTCGAAAACACGACGTTTCGCAAAAACGGCATTATAATAACATCGCATGGGTATTGCCGTTTCCGGCGATGTTTTGCTTGTGCAAAGATAGTATATGCGGGAAACATCGCAAGATTTTTTCGGGATAAAACCCTGAAAAAATCCATCCCGAACGAAGATTTAATAATTCGTTAATAATACCGTTCGAGGATTCCGCCTCCGACGACCCGTTCCCCTCGGTACAAAACGACGGGCTGCCCGGCGGCCGGGGCCCACGCGGGATCCTCCAGTTCGATCCGAATCCCCGAAGCGGCAGGGAAGACCGCTGCGTATCCCTCGGGGTTGCGGCCGATGCCCCGGATCACCGCACGGATATCGCGGGCACCGAATACCTCGTCGCTCTCTACCAGGCGACATTCCCCGACTTCCAGCGTACGATGCAACAACAGCTTCTCTTCTCCGGCTACGATCCGGTTTGCCGCCGTGTCGATAGCGACCACCGCCCAGCCCGGCGGCAGGTCGAGGCCCTTTTTCTGGCCGATGGTGTAGAGGGCCGCCCCGTCGTGCGTGCCGAGCCGATGTCCGGCAGAGTCGATGATGGGGCCGGGCCGGAGCGCTTCCGTTTTATCCCGGCTTCGCAGGAAGTCGCGGCACGGGCGTCCCTCGAGAAAACAGACGCCCATACTCTCCCGACGGTCGGCGAGTTCTTCGACGATATTTCGTTTGATGACCGTTCCCATCGGAGTCAGCACCCGATCGAGGACCTCCTGCGGCAAGTCCCACAGGTAGTAGGACTGGTCCTTGCGGTTGTCGGCCGCACGGGTGACGTATCGTTTGCCGCCTGCGGAGGTAATGCGGAAATAGTGTCCCGTAGCGATGTAGCGAATCCCCAGTGCGTCGGCCTCTGCCGCAAGACAGGGCCATTTGATCCGACTGTTGCAGCGCGTGCACGGAGCCGGGGTACGCCCCCGGAAGTAACTGTCGGTAAAATAGTCCACCACCTCCCGTTCGAACCGCTCCCGCACCGACCGCATTCGCCAGGGAATCCCGAGTGCCCCGGCACGCAGACGCGCCTTTTCCAACAATGCGGAATCGCCTCTCATGTCGAGCGTCAGAGCCGTTACATGATATCCGGCCGCCTGCAACAATCCGACGGCGGCGAAGCTGTCTATTCCGCCGCTGAAACCCAACAATACCCAATTATCCTTCATAAAACTCCTGTCTTCATGAGAACCGGCTGCCGAAATTTCGGCAGCCGGTTCTGTCAAGCATATTCTTCCGGCTTCGGGTGTTCTTCTTCGAAGAATTCCGGTTTTTCCCGTTTGATGAACCCGATCACCTCTTCCAAGCCTTCGAGGAATTTGGAAAAATCCTCTTTGTAAAGGAATATTTTATGCCGGTCGTAACTGACCGTTCCATCCGGCGCCGTTTTCTTCCGGCTCTCCGTAATGGTAAGAAAATAATCGTTCGCACGCGTAGCGCGCACGTCCAGAAAATAGGTCCGCCGGCCGGCTTTTACGACTTTCGACAGGATCTGTTCGCCGAAATCTTCTCCGTCCGTGCGGAAGGTATTCAGAGCAGCCATACAAGGTAATATTTTGAGGGTTATTCGTTTGTTCCATACGTAAATATAAAACAAATTTCGTTTTCCTGCAAATTCTTGCCCGTGATTATATATCTTTGGGCGTGCAGCGACTCAAACCCCTTTCGGGAACGGGATTCGGGCAGGCCGAATTATAAACTCAATATTACGAGTCGTGAATACGCGACTCTCGGAAATAACGTGATGCAACTGCTTATTGCCGCTCATGCTGCGCTTCCAGGAGTGGCAGCCCCTCTGCCTCCCAGTTTTTCAGCAAATTGAGCGCCCGGATGAAGTCGGCATCATCCCTTGCGTGCAATATCCGCAGCAGAGCTTCCCGGTCGAAAAGCCGCTCTGCCAGCAATGCTTTGAGCAGGCGCCTGGTCCCCGCTTCGACATCGGAATCTTCCGCCGGAGGTGTTACGCCCTGTTCCAGTCCCAGTCCGATCAACTCCTCATACATTTCATCGGGAACTTCGAACCGCTCCTCGAACGATGCGAACTCCGGATAATCCCGTTCCAGGGCTGCCCGGGTGCGGTCCAGGTAGTGCTGCATAAATTCAGGAAAGATATTTTTCCGCAGCAGGGCGTTCAGATAAGATGCCTGCACCGTATCCTGTATTACGCACACGTCGGGCGCTATGCCTCCACCGCCGTAAACCGTCCGGCCCGTGCGGAGTGTCCGGTAGGCCGGCGACGGAATCGTGTCGGGCAGCGAGTGAGTTCGGTAAGCCGTGCGATCCCCGCCTTTGACGTAAGGACGTTGAATTTCCCGGCCCGAAGGCGTATGATAGCGGGCGATGACCAGACGCAAAGCCGACCCGTCCGGAAGCAGATATTGCCGCTGCACCAATCCTTTTCCGAAGCTGCGGCGCCCGACGATTATCGCGCGGTCCCAGTCCTGCAGCGCTCCGCTCACGATTTCGCTGGCCGATGCCGACCGTTCGTCGATCAGTACGACAAGCCGCCCTTCGGCCGGAAATACCGGATTCCGACGGGCGGAATGGACGACGGACGGGACGCTGCGGCCTTCGGTCGAAACGATCCGCGAGCCTTTGGGCAGAAAAAAGCCGGACAAAGCGATCGCCTGATCCAACAGTCCTCCGCCATTGCCCCGAAGATCGAGAATCAGCTCCTTCGGACGATCCAGTTCTTCGTAGGCCCGCTGCACTTCCCGCATGGTGGTCTGACCGAAACGGATCAGTCTGATGTATCCTACCGCAGAATCGACCCGGTAGGCCAGTTCGACGGAGGGGACCGGAATTTCCCGTCGGACGATTTCGTATAGAATTGGCAGACGAATTCCTCGTCGAATCACTAGGATTTTTACTTTCGATCCGGCATCTCCCCGCATGGCGGAGATGAGCTCGGAGGCCGGAATCTCTTTCACGGCACGTCCGTCCACCCGGACGATCCGGTCGTCGGGACGGATGCCCGCTTCTTCGGCGGCCCCTCCCGACAGGAGGGAGGTTACGACCAGCGAATCACGGATCCATTGGGTCTGAATGCCTATTCCTCCGAACTTACCCCGATAGAGGCTCCAGAATTCAGCCATCTCCGCAGCCGAGGCATATTCGGTATGGGGATCGAGTTGCTGTACCATGCTGCGGATCGCCTCCTCGACCAGCGGCGCCATATCGACCGAATCGACATACATCTTACGGATATATTCGTAAGACCGCTCCAGCTTGGCGAGCGACCGTCGCTGTGCCCGGTCGGGCCGGGAAACGGCGATATCGGCCGTCCGGAACGATGATAATCCCGCCACGGCCAGCAACAGCCCGAAAAACCACATGCTCCGCTTCATATCGAATTACATGATTGCATATTTTTCCGTCCGGCGTCCTCCCAAGCAGGTACCGCGAAACACCGGGAAATGATTTCCGACTGCGAGCAGGGAGGAAAGGCGTGAACCCCGTCTTCTTTCCGGCGATTCGGTAGAGCCATAGATACCGCCTCGGATGCACCCACATTCGGAACGGGGCGTATCCGCCGATAACTCTGCTCTCTCAACTACCGCCGGGGCGGCTATTCCGCGTCCGCTCGGACAGGCGCTTCGGATTATCTATAACTAATTATCTAACGGAGTGCTTCGGCCAGTCGGGTGAACGGCACCTGGGTCTGTTCGCCGGAGGTCATATCCTTGATCGTCGCCACCCGTTCTTCCAGTTCCCGGCTGCCGACGATTACCACGCAGGGGATTCCCCGGCGATTGGCATACTCCATCTGTTTTTTCATCTTTCCGTTTTCGGGATATATCTCCGCCGGAATACCTGCGGCACGCACCTCCTGCAACAGTTTCAGCGAGGCATGCTCTTCCGCTTCGCCCAGATTGGCGAACATCACCCGGGCCGCACAGCCCAGATCGGCCGGGAAGAGTCCGAGGCCGGTCATCACGTCGTAGATGCGGTCCGCACCGAACGAAATGCCGACACCCGACATGTTCGGCATTCCGAAGATGCCCGTCAGGTCGTCGTAGCGTCCGCCGCCGCAGATCGACCCGATGGCGAAATCGAGCGCCTTGACTTCGAAAATCGCTCCCGTATAATAATTGAGCCCCCGGGCCAGCGAGAAGTCGAGCTCGATCGGCAGCTCCACCCCCAGCCGGTTCACGTACCCGAAGATCGTTTCCATCTCGGAAATGCCTTCCAGTCCGACAGCCGAGGAGCCGATGACATCTCGCAACACAGCCAGTTTCCGTTCATTATCGCCTGTCAATTCGAGTATCGGTTGCAGCTTTTCGATCGCATCGGAGCCGATGCCGCGTTCCGTCAATTCAGCCTTGACAGCCTCCAATCCGATCTTTTCCAGCTTGTCGATGGCGACCGTAATGTCGATCATCTTGTCCGCATGTCCGATGGTTTCAGCAATGCCGTACAGAATCTTGCGGTTGTTTACCTTCAGCGATACGTTAATTCCGAGCGTCCGGAAAACCCGTTCCACGATCTGTATGAGTTCCACTTCGCACAGCAGCGATCGGGTGCCGATGACATCCACGTCGCACTGGTAAAACTCCCGGTAGCGGCCTTTCTGCGGACGGTCGGCCCGCCAGACCGGTTGTATCTGGTAGCGTTTGAACGGGAAGGCGATTTCGCTCTGGTGCTGCACCACATAACGGGCAAAAGGCACCGTCAGGTCGTAACGCAATCCCTTTTCGCAAATTCGGGAGGCCGTGCGCAACTCTTCGTCATTCAGTCCGGCGGCGTAATCCCCCGAATTGAGGATTTTGAAAAGCAGTTTGTCGCCTTCGTCGCCGTATTTGCCCAGCAGGGTGGAGAGGTTCTCCATCGCAGGCGTTTCGAGCGGGCCGAAGCCGAAGGTGCGGAAAACGTCCCGGATTTTGTCGAAAATATATTGGCGGCGCATCATCTCCAGCGGGGAGAAGTCGCGTGTGCCCTTGGGTATGGAGGGTTTTTGTGCCATTTTATTCCACCAGTTTTCTGTATTTTACACGATGGGGCTGCGTATCGCCGCCCTGCGCTTTCTTCCACTCCTCGTATTCGCTGTACGAACCTTCGTAGAAGACCACTTTCGAATCGCCTTCGAAGGAGAGGATGTGCGTGGCGATACGATCGAGGAACCAGCGGTCGTGGGAGATCACGACGGCGCAGCCGGCGAAATTCTCCAGACCCTCCTCCAGCGCACGCAACGTATTGACGTCGATGTCGTTGGTCGGCTCGTCCAGAAGCAGCACATTACCTTCCTCCTTGAGTGCGAGGGCCAGGTGCAGGCGGTTGCGCTCGCCGCCCGACAGCATGCCGCACTTCTTCTCCTGATCGGCGCCCGTGAAATTGAACCGGGCCACGTAAGCGCGGGCATTGACCTGGCGGTTGCCCAGCATAATCAGGTCGGTACCCTGCGAAATCACCTCGTAAACGGTTTTTTCCGGGTCGATGGACTTGTGCTGCTGATCCACGTAGGCCAGTTTGACCGTCTGACCGACAGTGAAAGTTCCCGAAGTAGGCTGTTCGAGTCCCATGATCATCCGGAAGAGGGTAGTCTTGCCCGTACCGTTGGGGCCGATCACACCGACGATACCGGCAGGCGGCAGCGAGAAGTTCAGTCCCTCGTACAGCACCCGGTCGCCGAAGGCTTTCGATACGTCGTGCGCCTCGATCACCACATCGCCCAGACGCGGGCCGTTCGGGATGAATATTTCGAGCTTTTCCTCCTTCTGTTTGGTATCTTCGTTCATCAGCTTGTCATAGGCCGACAGACGGGCTTTCGACTTGGCGTGACGTCCGGAGGGGGACATACGCACCCACTCCAACTCGCGTTCGAGGGTCTTGCGACGCTTCGATTCCTGCTTCTCCTCCATAGCCATACGGGTCGTCTTCTGCTCCAGCCAGCCCGAATAGTTACCTTTCCAGGGAATACCTTCGCCGCGGTCGAGTTCCAGAATCCAGCCGGCCACGTTATCCAGGAAATAGCGGTCGTGCGTCACGGCGATCACCGTGCCCTTATATTGTTGCAGGTGCTGCTCCAGCCAGTCGATCGACTCGGCGTCGAGGTGGTTGGTCGGCTCGTCCAGCAGCAGCACGTCGGGCTGCTGCAACAGCAGGCGGCACAGGGCCACGCGGCGGCGCTCACCGCCCGAAAGGTGTTTCACCGGCTCGTCGGGATCGG
>OHKO01000092.1_pt1 | contig 26041 bp, 18 predicted proteins | sample 1568851 | NCBI WGS metagenome assembly OHKO01 (sample SAMEA3879549, study PRJEB24766) | human gut metagenome | biome: human-associated habitat; feature: feces | place: USA | collected 1985/1987 | reverse complement strand
TCATTCAAATTGAACATGACTTTTTGGACACAAAGTTCGCCACATATTGGGGAACGTACAAGACGGTGGGTTTCGGATGGTTACGAAAAACAAATTCTATATTTTGCACATCCTGGAAAAAGGAGGTTTCCAACATCTAAGGCTGACGGACAATACAGAATCCGTATTTGTCAGCGAACATCGTCCCAGACGCGACCGAATCTGCACCCAGACGCGACCGAATCTGCTCCCAGAGGCATCCGCGTCTGGCACCAGACACGCTTGCGTCTGCTCCCGCGTTCGCTGAATGGCATAGGTCTTGAACTGACACCTCTACGGTCTTTCTGCCAAACCATTCTTTCAAGCCTAAATTTCAAGCGTGTCTCCCAACAGCGCCTTACCCGAAAGTCCCGCTGACGTAAGGACATAAAAAAACCTGCGAACATACGTCCACAGGTTTCAATTCTCTCATTGTTCGCGCTATGCGTAAACAATTAGGCTGTTAGCCTTTTGCTAATTACTGAGCAGCAGCTTCAGTTTCAGCAGCAGGAGCTTCAACAGCGTTGCTGTCAGTAGCAGTAGCAGTAGAGTCAGAGTCAGAAGCAACTTCTTCAACTGCAGGAGCAGCTACAGAGTCAGAATCAGACTGAGCACCCTTATTTTCAGAACCAACGCAAGAAGCGAAAGAAACAGCAGCCATAGCTACGAACATGAAAACTAACTTTTTCATTTTTGTGTAAGTTTTTTTAGTTAAAAAATCAATTGCTTTTAAAAAACGGTGCAAAGGTACGGAGCTTTTGAATATCATGCAAGTGTTTCCCGAAATATTTTTCGTTTTAGGGCATTTTTTAACATTAGGAGAACATAAACCCCTGGTTTTCAATGTGCATTTAAAAATATCCGCATGTCATTTTACTACGTGAGGATATTATTGTAACTTTGCTTTCCCTTTCAAATTGCACAAAACGAGGGGAAATGCCCCGTTTTTAAAAAGCATTTTTCTCCCGCTGCGGAGCTGGATGCCTGATTTTCTTCCTTTTTCTGCCGCCATGCAGGGGATGGAGGGGTGCATGAACACAAAATTTTGAACATCTACTTATATATATGACTGAAGAGAGCCTCGAAACAAATCTGTGTGCAGCGTATGCCACGTTAGGATGTAAACTCAATTTTGCCGAAACGTCTTCCTTGCGCGACACTTTGGCCCGACAGGGCGTGCGTGCCGCTGAAAAGGGGGAGCATGCCGATATATGTATCATCAACACCTGCTCTGTCACCGACGTGGCCGACCATAAGTGCCGACAGACCATCCACCGCCTCACGCGTGAACATCCGGGAGCCTTTGTGGTGGTGATGGGATGCTATGCGCAACTGAAACCAGAGGAGATTGCCGGATTCGATGGTGTTGACTTGGTCGTTGGCATGGAATACAAGGGGGAAGTGGTGCGCTACATCCGCGAACGCATGGCGCAGAAGAAGGCGCTCTCTGAAGGCGAAGCCTGCCACGAGGCCATCACTGTGCCAACGCGCGAAATCGCCACCTTCGTCCCGTCGTGCTCGCGCGGAAACCGCACACGCTATTTTCTGAAGGTGCAAGACGGCTGCAATTATTATTGCACCTACTGCACCATCCCCATCGCACGCGGACGCTCCCGCAACGGATCCATCGCTTCGCTGGTGGCGCAAGCTGAGGCCGTGGCGAAAGAAGGGGGCAAGGAAATCGTGATCACGGGGGTGAACATCGGCGACTTCGGACGCACGACGAAGGAGACGTTTTTCGACCTCGTCAAAGCGCTCGACCATGTTGAAGGCATTGAGCGCTACCGCATTTCGAGCATCGAACCGAATTTGCTGACAGACGAAATCATTGAATATTGTGCGCAGTCGCGGGCTTTCATGCCACACTTTCACATTCCTCTCCAAAGCGGTTCCGACGACGTGTTGCGCCTCATGCACCGACGCTACGACACGGCGCTCTTCGCACACAAGATCAACAAGGTGAAGGAAATGATGCCGGATGCTTTCATCGGTGTGGATGTCATCGTTGGCACACGCGGCGAGACGGACGAATATTTTGAAGATGCCTACCGGTTTATCAAGGGATTGGACATTTCGCAGCTCCACGTATTCAGCTATTCTGAACGCCCGGGCACAAAGGCGCTGGACATTCCCTACGTGGTGGACGCACAAACGAAACACGAGCGCAGCCAACGTCTCCTGGCACTATCGGAAGAGAAACGCCGCGCTTTCTATGCGAAATATGTGGGGACGGAGCGCCCAGTGCTTTGGGAACATGCGAAACACGGAGACAGGCTAAACGGATTCACGGACAACTATATCCGCGTGTCTATGCCCGCCGACCAAGTGACCGACAACACAATCTCCACCATACGCCTGGGAGATTTCTCTGAAGACGGGGAATGTCTGCTTGGGGAAAGGCTGAAGTAAACTGATTTTCCCAGAGGCGGCAACAGTGACAGACAAGTGGGGCCGGCCTCTTTATTATTGAACAACAAAAAGATCATGAGCAACCAGAAAAGAGTAGCCGTTGTCATTCTCAATTGGAACGGCAGCAACATGATGCGGCAATTTCTGCCCTCTGTCGTCAAAGGCACGGGCGAAGACGGCGAAGTCATCGTGGCAGACAATGGGTCGTCCGATGATTCCTGCGACATGCTCTCACGCGAATTTCCAGACATAAAACAGATACGCCTTCCGAAAAACTACGGTTTTGCCGAAGGCTACAACCAAGCGCTCAAGCAAACTGACGCTGAGTTTTTCCTCTTGCTGAACTCCGACGTGGAAGTGTCGGAGGGATGGCTCAAACCGCTGCTGGAATACATGGACAGCCATCAGGACGTGGCGGCCTGCCAACCGAAGATCCTTTCGTTTAAGGAGCGCAACAGGTTTGAATATGCGGGCGCGGCGGGAGGTTTCCTTGACATCTATGGTTATCCGTACTGCCGCGGACGCGTCTTTGCCGACGTTGAAAACGATGAGGGGCAATATGATGACATCGCCGACGTGTTGTGGGCCACAGGGGCGGCTCTGATGATTCGCGCTGAAGACTGGCGTGCAACGGGCGGACTCGACGGCCGATTCTTTGCCCATCAGGAAGAAATTGACCTCTGCTGGCGCCTGCGCCGACGCGGCCGACGCATTGTGTGCATCCCGCAAAGCAAGGTGTGGCACGTTGGGGGCGCCTCTCTGGAACAAGGTAATCCGCGGAAAACGTTTCTCAATTTCCGAAACAATCTGGCCATGCTCTACAAGAATCTGCCAGAGAAACAACTCTGCCGCGTGATGCGCTGGCGTTTCTGGCTGGATTATCTGGCGGCCTTGCAGTTTGCCTTGAAGGGGGACGTGGCCAACGCCAAAGCGATACGCCAAGGGCGCAAGGCGTTCAAACAATGGAAGGGCGAACTGAAGGCCGACCGCCAACGCCTGATGCAGGAAGCAACGACCAACGATGTTCCTGAAATTGCGCCCTACTCTCTCTTGTGGCAATATTATGCCAAGGGAAAGAAAATATTCTCCAAACTGCCTACGCTTCTTTGAGGCATTCACCCATTTTCAAACTGACAATATGGCCTCGTTATATCTCATTCCCGTCACCTTGGGACAGACCGCCATCGACCGCGTTCTCCCAGCCTACAACACTGACGTCATCCATTCCATCCGCCACTTCATCGTGGAGGAAATCCGAACTGCCCGCCGTTTTCTGAAACAGGTGGACCGCGACATTGACATTGATTCGCTCACATTCTATCCCATGGGCAAACACGCCGACCCCGCCCTTTTCTCGCGCTATCTCGAGCCGCTCAGAAAAGGCGAATCTGTGGGGGTTATCAGTGAAGCGGGGTGTCCGGCTGTTGCCGATCCCGGAGCCGACGTGGTGGCCATCGCGCAACGCGAGGGGCTCAGCGTGGTTCCGCTCGTTGGTCCTTCTTCCATCCTGCTGTCGGTCATGGCCTCGGGATTCAACGGACAGAGCTTTGCTTTCCACGGCTATCTGCCCATCGACAGCAGTGCCCGCAGCAAGCGTCTCAAACAACTGGAAGCGCGTGCCATCAATGAAAACCAAACGCAATTGTTTATCGAGACGCCTTATCGCAACGCCAAACTCTTTGCCGACATTTGCAGTGCCTGCAACCCGAAAACGCGCCTCTGCGTTGCGGCTGGATTGACCACGGAACAGGAGTTTATCCGCACACGACGCATCAGCGAATGGAAACAGACGGGACTGCCCGACCTCGGAAAGATTCCAGCAATTTTCTTGATAAGCAAATAAAAGGAACGTTTGACAGATGCTCATCCGAAATGCATCTACATACTTATTATACCACAGGCCAGTTATTTACAGACTGGCCTGTATTTTAGGTCCACGGCTTCATCTCTATCTGAAAAACGAGCAGGCCGAACCGTAATTCCACCCCCAACCAACTATCTCTATGGCTTTAATGATGTTTGCCACCTTAGTGGCCTATTTTCTTCTGCTCCTGCTCATCAGCCGACACACCAGCCGCAAGCACAACGACAACGATGCTTTCTTCCGTGCCTCTCGCCGCTCTCCGTGGTGGATGGTCGGCTTCGGCATGATTGGCGCCAGCATCTCTGGCGTATCGTTTATCTCCGTCCCTGGATGGGTGGCGAGCACGGGCATGACCTACCTGCAAATGTGCGCAGGCTTTTTCTTTGGCTACCTCGTTGTAGCCTTCGTGCTGCTCCCACTCTATTACCGGCTGAAACTCACCAGCATTTATTCTTATCTGGAAAGCCGCTTTGGACCGCACACTCACCGCACCGGCGCTTTCTTCTTCATCCTCAGCAAACTCACTGGAGCGGCAGCCCGTCTCTTTTTGGTGTGCCTCGTTCTGCAACAGTTCATCATCCCCACGCACAGCGACTCTCTGCCCGTTTTCATCCTGCTGGCGGCCGCCGTGCTGACACTCATCTGGCTCTACACACGCCACAGCGGTCTCTTCTCCATCGTGCGCACCGATGCCCTGCAAACGCTCTGCCTCCTGTTGGCCCTCGTTGGCATGCTCTTCATGGCGGCAAACACGCTCCATCTCAATTTCTCTGAAACGGTTGACACCATCCGCCAAAGCGACTATTCACAGATTTTCTGCTGGGATGCTACCAGCAAGCAGAATTTCTGGCGACAATTTCTCAGCGGTATTTTCATCGTGATTGTCATGACGGGACTTGACCAAGACATGATGCAGAAAAACCTCACGTGCAGAAACCTGCGCGAGGCCCAGAAAAATATGTGTGCCTATGGTGCCTGCTTCCTCCCAGTCAACCTACTCCTGTTGGCCCTCGGAATTTTGCTCTACACGCTCTGTGCAGCACGCGGCATACAGCCCCCATCATCTGGCGACGCCCTGCTTCCCATGCTCGTTTCGTCGGGCGCACTGGGATTTTTCTTTGTCATTCCCTTCTGCATCAGCATCGTGGCGGCAGCATTTTCCAGTGCCGATTCTGCCATCACTTCGCTCACCACGAGTGTCTGCATCGACCTGTTGCACCTGGAAGATCGTGTGAACGACGCTGAACGCCAGCGCAAAATCCGCCGCCGCATCCATCTATCCATGTGTCTGGCCTTCCTACTCTGCATCATCATCTTTAGGGCGCTCAACGACACCAGTGTCATCAACGCCATCTATGTCATGGCGTCTTACACCTACGGGCCGCTGCTCGGTCTTTATGCCTTCGGACTCTTCACGCGCCAAGCGGCCTCCGACTGCCGCGTGCCATACGTCTGCATCGCCGCACCACTAATTTGCGCCTTACTCGACTGGGGAGCGCCACGCTGGTGGCAATACACTTTCGGCTACGAACTGCTTATGCTCAACGGACTCATCACGTTCGTCGGCCTACTCGTCTTTTGCAGAAAAAGACAGAAGGCTTTCTGAATCCCGTTCTGAAAATTGCGATATGATTAAGGGGTGTTCTAAATTTCTGTTTTAGAACACCCCTTAATCGTATCTCAACACCAAAAGGTTTTTACCCTCTGCAAAATTGATCGCTTTCACAACAAGGCAACACCTTCAAGCGAAAAGCCCCCTGACATCACACAAGCCCCACCTTTTCGCCTTCGCAATACATCTTGTGGGCATTCTTCAGATGCTCTTCCAAAACATCGGGGGCTATTATGTGTACCTTCAAAGCTGAGGAATTGGGGTAACGATCGAAATAGGGGTCTAAGGAGAAATAAAGGTCCACGCTCTCCACATGGGAAGCAGCCCCCACCTTGTTGTAATAATTGGAAATGCGCTGAACGATGCGCGGCAACACCTTGATACCCGTGCGGCCGTCTTTAAACTTCACGACGGCCACCACATGACGGGATAGCCGTTTAGGCACATCTGTGAGTTGCGAACCATTCGATTCGCTCATGCGATGGCGGATGGCAATGTTTCGTCCATGCTCTCTGTTGATTTCCTGCATCATGCTCTTGAACATCTGCCCATGGGATGAAGTGTCCCTCATGCAATTATACGCAATTCTGTAGTGTATCATTTCATGGATGATGACATCTTCGAGTTCGTTTTCTGGCAGGTCGAAACTCTTGCTGAAACGCAAAGTGCATTCAATATGGCTCTTTTTTTTCAGCGCCTCCAATCCTCTTAATCTTCGAGTGACGCATTTGCCCAAGAAGCTACGTGCTCTTGAAAGTTGGAATGTTGGTTCCGGCAGAGCATTGTTGAAAATGGTCTTGTTGAACTCCCTAAATTTCTCAACAATGAAAGTCTCTGTAAAAATCATACTGCTTTTGTCTAAGTGAAAAGTAGATATGCCCGAAAGGGCGTTGAATACTAAACAATTATGCTCTTGTGTTTTATACAATAATTTTGACCTATACGCCAAAAATCCGACAAGCCACCTGAGCCATGACGAAAGATTAGGAAGCAACCTTCCCAACATCCCCACCCTGTGCCTCATGCTGCTCCAATTCTTGTCTAGTGCGGCTGATGGTCACAAGATAAACGCCGCCGAATATCAGTACCACGGCACAACCCTTGACGAGGTTGAAATGGTCCATTCCCAAACAGATGGTCACGATGCACGACACGATAGGCTGGATATAGTTGTACATACCAGCCACCGTCGGGCGCAGACTTTTCTGCCCCACCACAATGAGCATATAACTGAAAAATGTGGCAACTACCACCACATAGGCACACCCGGCCCACGTTTGCGGCATAAATTCGTTCCACGAAGTATTGACAATGTCGTGATAACAAAACGGCAGCATGCAGACAAAGGCATAGGTGAACATCCACTTCATAATCGTCACCAGACTATATTTCTGCACAAAATTCTTATAGACAACGATGTAGAGCGCATAGCTCAGCTGCGCTGTAAGAACGAGCAAGTCGCCCAAAATGTGGCTACCGCCCTGCGATGAAGAGGCGGCCCCGCGACTGCTGCCGACAATCAGCAACAACGCGCCGCAGGCACCAAACGTAATGCCAAGCACTTTCTTTCCCGTGATGGGCTCTTTAAGAAAAAATGCCGCCAACACCATGGCCCAAAGCGGCATACTCGTGGTGATGATGGAGGCGTCGGCAGGAGAGGTCAACGACACACCGAAAATAAAACAGCCCTGGTTAAACACAATGGCAAGCAGGGAAGCGCCAAACAAACGGGCCAAATCGCGATGATTGACGTGCTCGGGTTTCATAAAAAAGGAAACCACCCAAAACAACACCATAGCGCCAAACACACGCATGCCTGTCAGCAGCAAGGGCGAAACAAGGCTGCCTGCCATGACGATTTTTGAAATCGGAGACATAAGCCCCCAAGAGGCGTTGGCCGCAAACATCGACACATGCCCCTTCAAACTTGAAACATTCATTTTCCTTATTTTTCAACGAAGCCGGTGGCAAAAGCATAACTCGGAAAATCCTAATCTATACCTTTGTTGACCATCACCAAGCTACGAACTGGCAGCTGATAGCTGCAAACTGCTGTCCGATAGCTGCAAACTGATATTCATAAAACGAAAAGACGGATTCCAAAAGCCAGCTACTGCTTTTCAGTAACTGATTTTTAGAACCCGTCCTTATCTTCAGAGAGTGTCAGAAACGCTCTCTTATCTTGCGGGAATGATTATCTGATTACATCATGCCGCCCATGCCGCCCATACCAGGAGCGCCCATCGGCATCTCAGGTTTGTCTTCCTTCTTGTCGCAGATGACGCATTCCGTGGTAAGGAACATGCCTGCCACACTGGCAGCGTTCTCAAGAGCCACACGGGTAACCTTGGCTGGGTCAACCACACCGGCAGCACGGAGGTCGCCGAAGGTTTCGTTCTTGGCGTTGTAACCGAAGTTGCCCTCGCCCTCGCGAACCTTGTTGACAATCACAGCACCTTCAACACCTGCGTTGGCGCAAATCTGACGGAGCGGCTCTTCAATGGCGCGGCGGACAATGGCGATACCCGTTGTTTCGTCGGCATTAACGCCCTGCATGCCTTCCAAAGCCTTCTGTGCACGGATGTAGGCTACGCCACCACCAGTCACGATACCTTCTTCAATGGCAGCACGCGTTGCGCAAAGAGCATCGTCGCAGCGGTCTTTCTTTTCCTTCTGCTCAGTTTCGCTAGCAGCACCGACTTCGAGCACGCAAACGCCGCCAGAGAGTTTGGCCAAACGTTCCTGAAGTTTCTCCTTGTCGTAAGAACTGGTGGTGTTGGCCATTTCGTTCTTAATCTGGTGAATGCGTTCCTGGATGTTCTCCTTGTTGCCGTTGCCATCAACGATGGTGGTGTTTTCCTTGCTGACAGTGACCTTCTCGGCAGAACCGAGCATTTCAATTGTTGCCTGCTCGAGCTTCAAGCCCTTGTCTTCGCTGATGACAACGCCACCAGTCAAAACGGCGATGTCTTCCAACATGGCCTTACGGCGATCGCCGAAGCCCGGAGCCTTGACAGCGCAAATCTTCAACTGGGTGCGCAGACGATTGACAACCAACGTGGTCAATGCCTCGCTATCAACATCTTCTGCAATCACGAGCAAAGGACGTCCGCTCTGAACAGCCGGTTCCAAGATAGGCAAGAAATCCTTCAAGTTGGAAATCTTCTTATCGTAAATCAAGATATACGGCTTCTCCATAACACACTGCATCTTTTCAGTGTCGGTAACAAAATATGGAGAAAGATAGCCACGGTCGAACTGCATACCCTCAACGGTCTTCAAAACCGTGTCACGGCCCTTGGCATCTTCAATGGTGATGACGCCATTGACAGTCACGGCACGCATACCATCGGCAATCAACTTACCGATTTCAGGGTCGTTGTTGGCAGAGATTGTTGCCACCTGCTCAATCTTGTCGTAGCTTTCCTCAACCTGTTCAGCCTGCTCCTTGATGCTTTCAACCACCTTGGCAACGGCCTTATCAATACCGCGCTTAACGTCGAGCGGATTGGCACCAGCAGCCACATTCTTCATACCCTCAGTCAAAATGGCCTGAGTCAAGACAGTAGCTGTGGTTGTACCATCACCAGCATCGTCGCCAGTCTTCGAAGCCACGCTCTTAACCAACTGAGCACCAGCATTCTGGAATGCGTTGTCGAGTTCAATTTCCTTGGCCACGCTCACACCGTCCTTAGTGATACGCGGAGCGCCAAACTTCTTATCGATAACCACATTGCGGCCCTTAGGACCAAGCGTCACCTTAACAGCGTTAGCCAAAGCGTCTGCACCTTCGCGAAGCATCTCGCGAGCGTCTACATCATATTTAATTTCTTTTGCCATGATTTTTTTCTTTAAAAATTACAATGAAACATTGAACTGAGTTTGGAATCCTGCGTTCCTCGCTTTTCCTTATGCCAAAACTGCGAGCACATCGCTCTGGCGCATAATCAGATATTTCTCGCCATCGAGTTCAACCTCCGTGCCGCTATATTTGCCATAAAGCACCGTGTCGTTAATCTTCAACACCATTTCTTCGTCCTTGGTGCCGTTGCCAACGGCAAGCACTGTGCCCTGCAATGGTTTTTCCTTTGCGGTGTCAGGAATGATAATGCCGCTCACGGTTTTCTCTTCTGCTGGAGCTGGTTTAACCAGCACGCGATCTGCTAATGGTTTAATGTTCATGACTTGTATATTTTTTAGTTTCTTTATTTTTCTCTGCACGGCCCGTGCCTCATGAAAAGTTGACATTGTATGAGTCTTTCCGGAGCCGTGCTTCATCGTGTGCCAGCAGACCATCTGTGGTGTGCAACACACTCGCCCTTTTCTCTGCGAAAACCGTGCCAAAACACGTTCTTCCCCTTCACGCCAATTTTCCAGACGCACTTTTGTCAGCAGACTCTGTCAATTTGTCATGCAAAGCCGTTGCCAGAAAAAAGCTTATCGAAGCACCCCAAACAGAATGTATCGTTGACTTTATATGGAACTAGACGCGAAGTTTAACAGGCGGGAGGCGAAGTTTAACAGGCGAGACGCGGAATTTAATACAACTGGATGCGAATTTTAAGAACTGGATACGTAATAAAAAAAGACCAGATGCGCTTTACGGGATATTCGTAAGCGCATCTGGTCTTGCTTTTTATAAGCGGGGCAACCAGTCCCGCGAGAGGGATGTGTTATTCCAATCCCTTGCCGTGGCAGTTTTTGAATTTCTTGCCGCTTCCGCAAGGACAAGGATCATTGCGGCCGGGAGCCTTCTCTCTGACGATGGGCTGCTGCGTCTGTTCACGCGTGTCCTGCTGAGCAGCTTCTGTGCGTCCGTCCTCATTGAGTTCCTCGTGGCTCTCAGTGTATTGCTGCTTGGGAGTGGCTTCCTCAGAAGCGGCTTCCTTCACCTCTTCCTGCATCTGCACAGGAATCTGGCCGCGCATGAGCGAAGAGACGGTGCTGTTGTTGATCTTATCAACCATCTTGGTGAAGATTTCAGCACTCTCGAGTTTGAACACAAGCAAGGGGTCTTTCTGCTCGTAGCTGGCATTCTGTACCGACTTCTTCAAATCGTCGAGCTCGCGAAGGTTTTCCTTCCAAGCATCGTCGATGTTGTGGAGCAGCACAGCCTTCTCAAAGTCGCGCACAACGGCCTTGCTCTTCGTTTCGTAGGCCTCTTTGAGGTTCGTGCGAATGTTGTAATAAAGGCGGCCGTCGGTGACAGGCACAAGGATGTTTTCATACATCTGGCCCTGTTCCTCATAGACCTTATTGATAACAGGAGTGGCCACTTCTGCCAGACGTTCGTTTTTGCGGCGGAAGTTTTCCATGGCAGCCTGGAAGGCTTTTTCGTCAAGGTCGTCTCGCTTCATGGAGTTGTATTCTTCTTCCGTGAACGGGCATTCCATTGCCATGATTTCCAAGAAGCCATTGCGAATGTCTTCGTAATCGTCTTTGTCGAGGATATTGAGACAACGGTCCCAAATCATATTAGAAATGTCCATGCCGATGCGTTCTCCCATAAGGGCGTGGCGGCGCTTTTCGTAGATAACGGTACGCTGCTTATTCATCACGTCATCGTATTCCAAGAGGCGTTTACGGATACCGAAGTTGTTTTCCTCCACCTTCTTCTGTGCGCGTTCGATGCTGTTGTTAATCATCTTGGCCTCGATCATGTCGCCGTCTTTGAAGCCCAACTTATCCATGATGCGCGAGATGCGTTCAGAAGCAAACAGACGCATGAGGTTGTCTTCGAGAGAAACGAAGAAGACGCTCGAACCCGGGTCGCCCTGACGTCCGGCACGTCCGCGGAGCTGACGGTCAACGCGGCGGCTCTCGTGGCGTTCCGTACCGATGATGGCCAAACCGCCTGCGGCTTTCACTTCGTCGGTGAGCTTAATGTCGGTACCACGTCCTGCCATATTGGTGGCGATGGTCACAGCGCCGAGCAGACGCTCCTCTTCGTGCTTGTTGCCGTTTTCATCCGTGAACACCACCTTGCCCATTGTGCTTTGTCCGGCACGGGCAACGATGTCAGCCTCCTTCTGATGGAGCTTAGCATTGAGCACCTGATGTGGAATGTGGCGAAGGTCGAGCATACGACTCAAAAGTTCGCTGACATCCACGCTTGTCGTACCAACCAATACTGGGCGGCCTTGCAGACGCATCTTTTCGATTTCCGCGATAACGGCGGCATATTTCTCACGCTTCGTTTTATAAACGCGGTCGTTCATATCGTTGCGGAGCACAGGACGGTTAGTCGGGATTTCAACAACGTCGAGCTTATAGATGTTCCAAAATTCTCCAGCTTCGGTGATGGCCGTACCGGTCATACCCGAGAGCTTGTGATACATACGGAAATAATTCTGCAACGTGATGGTGGCGAAAGTCTGCGTGGCGGCCTCCACCTTCACGTGTTCCTTAGCTTCAACGGCCTGGTGGAGACCATCGCTCCAGCGGCGGCCTTCCATGATGCGGCCCGTCTGTTCGTCAACAATCTTGACCTGTCCATCCATCACCACGTATTCTTCGTTGTTGCGGAACATGGTGTATGCCTTCAGCAATTGCAGAATGGTGTGAACGCGCTCGCTCTTGACGGCATAGTCGGTCATGAGCTGATCCTTACGTTGCAGGCGTTCCTCATCAGAGAGACTCTTGTCGGCTTCAAGCGCAGAAAGTTCGGTGGTGATGTCAGGGAGCACGAAGAGCTGGTCATCGTTCACCTGGTCGGCCAACCATTTGTTACCCTTGTCTGTCAAGTCGCAAGAATGGAGTTTTTCGTCAACCACGAAGTAGAGAGGATCTGTGGCCTCTGGCATACGGCGGTTGTTGTTCTCCATATAGATAGCCTCCGTTTTCAGCATACCGCTCTTGATTCCCTGCTCAGAAAGATATTTGATGAGCGGATTGTTTTTCGGGAGCGCCTTGTGGCTGCGGAAGAGCTGGAGGAAACCTTCCTCTTCCTTCTTCTTATCGCCAGAGCCGATGAGCTGCTTAGCCTCAGCCAGATATTTTGTGGCCAACTTGTGCTGAACGGCAACGAGGCGTTCAACAAGCGGCTGGTATTGCTCAAAGAGTTGGTCTTCGCCCTTTTCAACTGGACCAGAGATGATCAACGGCGTACGAGCATCGTCAATCAACACAGAGTCGACCTCATCGACGATGGCATAGTTGTGCTTGCGCTGCACGAGGTCTTTAGGGCTCATGGCCATATTGTCGCGCAGATAGTCGAAACCAAATTCATTGTTCGTACCGAACGTGATGTCGGCCTGATAAGCGCGGCGGCGTGCTTCAGAGTTAGGCTGATGCTTATCGATGCAATCTACGCTCAATCCGTGGAACATATAGAGCGGGCCCATCCATTCAGAGTCACGCTTGGCCAAATAATCGTTGACCGTCACGACGTGAACACCATTGCCCGTCAAGGCGTTGAGGAAGACAGGGAGAGTGGCCACGAGGGTCTTACCTTCACCCGTTGCCATTTCAGCAATCTTGCCCTGATGGAGAACCGTGCCGCCGAAGAGCTGCACGTCATAGTGCACCATATTCCATTTCATATCATTGCCGCCTGCAGTCCAGTGGTTCTGATAGAAAGCCTTGTCGCCGTCGATGCGTACGAAATCGTGGGTCGAGGCCAATTCGCGGTCGAAATCGGTGGCCGTCACTTCGATTTCCTCATTTTCAGAGAAGCGGCGTGCCGTGTCCTTGACGATGGCAAAAGCGTCGGGAAGGATTTTGTTGAGCGCTTCTTCATAGCGTTCCAGCACCTCCTTCTCCAGTTTGTCGATCTGATTGAAGATGACAACGCGGTCTTCGATAGGCGTTTCTTCAATCTTTCCCTTGAGAGTTTCGATTTTCTCTTTCAGGTCGTCGGCAGCATGCTGCACCGTATTCTGCAATTCCTTGGTTTTTGCACGCAGTTCGTCGTTGGTGAGTTTCTGGATATTCGGATAAGCGGCAAGCACCTGGTCAACGATAGGACGGATGAGTTTTGCATCGCGTGATGCTTTGTTGCCACCGAGCAGTTTGCTCAAGAATGTATTGAGATTCATTGATTATTTCTTGTTAGCCGGGGAGACATTTTCTTTCTTCTCCCTCTGTTGTTTGATAAATGGTGTGATGATATTATGCCAAGAGGCACGTCAGGGTGTTATAAATACCTTCAATATATATCTAAAGGCCTGATGTCTTCTACATATATTATAATAAAATAATAAAGGACAACCCCTTAAAAGAGCGGAGCCAACGCGCAGGCGTTTGGCGCTCTGATGCGCATGGCCTTCGATAATGTCGGCGCGATGCGGTCTACGGTGATTGGCGTTTCCGTCTTTTCGGCTTTCACTCCGACGCCGTAGAATATGATGGGATATGAAATATATGATTCTCTGACGAGTTGGTTTTCGCGGGTGTCGGAGTTGACATAATGCCATCCAGCAGCCACTTCAATCATGACGTCTCCTGAACACTGTTGGTTGTAGCCAGCGCGTATCCGACTGATGCCGGGTGTCCATGCGCCTTGCAGCAGACGCGTTGAAGTGTAAACATCTTTGACTCCTTCCAACTGGAGCAGGAAATCCTGTGTACGCTCCAGCACCTCGGCCAGATTCAGCTGTTTCTGTTCAACGAGTTTATGGTTGAGATAAATCTGCGTTCCTAAGCATGCCTCCACGAAATTACCTTGCCCGTAGATGGCCACCAGATAAAGGTTGAGCAAAGCGGCAGCTTTTCGCATGTCGAAAGTACCAGTGGGGATACGATATTTTGTGAGGTCAATGTTGGCCTCGTCGGTATATCCCGTTGAAGTCAGCACGAAGAGCGCATTTTTCTCCCCCACTTTGTGTTCAACCGCCTTTATCAAGTCTGCCAAAGCGTGGTCGAGGCGGACGTAAGTGTCCTGAAGCTCCATCAGTGTGCTTTCTCCCTGCTGGTGTTTAAACCTTCCAGCATAGAAGGCAACCGACAATTGGTCGGTGATGGCGTCAGTCCCCAGCATTGTGCCGTCGATGCAAGCCTTGGCGGCCGCTGTTATCTCCTGATTGACCAGTCCGCTCGTTTTAAATTCCACGTAGCGGTTGTCGCCTTTAAACGCGTGTGAGAAAGGTTTCTTCATCCCTCCTGAGAGGTAGTAACTGAAATTTCCCACGAGTTCAGACGTTGGCTGCCATTTCTCGTGCTTCAGCTGCGCGGCAATACCGTTGTAGCTGTTTCTAACAGCAGCCCATGCTGGCAAGTTGCCGTAGTAGGAAGTGGAACACCAGTTGCCCGTTTGGTCGTCAATCCACACGGCACCATCTGCAGCGTGTCCGGCCGAGAGCACGGCCATTTCCCGCGACGGCGCAATGGCATAGACAATGGCTTTTCCTTCGCTCGCCACTTTCAGTTCGTCGCCCACGGTGCTCACGCCCAAGAACTTCGGCGAAGTCTTGTCGTTTGTGTCACCCGTTCCGGCGAAGTTCGCATCGTCAACGCAGAAAACGGGTTGCAGCGTTTCCCTGTTGAGCCATTTCCGACTGACGATACCGTGGGCAGAAGGCGAACTTCCCGTGGCCAGCGTGGCGGCCGCCGAAGCGCCGTCGGGATGTGCCATAGGATAGTTGGCCTGCGTATAGACACGGCCTTCCTTGAAGAGGCGCTTGAAACCGTCATTCCCATAAAGCGGCATGAAGGCTTCAAGGTAATCATCGCGCAGTTGGTCTACCAGAATGTTGACAACGAGCTTCGGCAAACCGTTTGTCTGTCCCGCCATCGACTGCGCTTTCAGTTCCGCAGGTGTCAAAACAGTCATCACGGCCAGCAACGACAACAGCAGGCAGCGTCCGTATTGGTCGCCGCCGCTTGTAGGTGTGGTATGTTTGTTGTCAGACATTATTTATATTATTCAATCATTGTATTTCTTATAAAAGAGGGGGAGGGGGCTAACCCTCATGCTTCGCACAACGCAATGCTGCAGAGCTATATATATAAAGTATCAACCAGCCCAGTCTTTGCTTTTTATCGTTGCGCATTCTTGCCTCTGCCTTCCAAACTGCGCTGCAATAAGAGTAGATGCAAACAGCGTGCCAACAAGATTGCCAGCATCGCATAGAAGAGCGCCGGCACCCGTTGCGGCATAAACATACCGAGGACACCAAACAGACAGATGGCCAAAGAAGCAGCCAGAGGATAGAGGTCACGACGGCGTTGGCGGTCGTTCCATATCTTAAACGGCAGAGCGAGGAGCGGAAGTGGGTTCAGCAGAACCACCAGCCAGTTGCTCCCGACGGCAGGATGCTCAGAGAAGAAAAACAGGAGAAAGACAATACATCCTGTCCCGCCCCAAAGCGTCATCCACAGACAGTCTATCCATCTGCAAATCTTTCTCTTACGCCATTCATACGCTCCGGCGGCCACCATAGCCAACAACAAGAGCGCCACAGACAATGCTGGGGAAAGCGGGAACTTCTCAACCGGTTTCGGCCGTGCGTTGACCACCATTTCCGTACGCTTCACCAGCGGACGCATGGTGCCGTCGGCCGCTTTGATGACAGCTTTGTCGAAATAGCGCTGCGCATATATCGGCGAAAACATCCTTTGGCCGATGCCGATGGGACGGTCGGTTTCTTCGCCCAAAATCAAATCTTGCCCGAAAGCGTTCCACGGGCAATCTTCAGAAGCAAATTCATGGATGATGTCGCGGAAAGTACGTCCACGCCCTCCAGGAAGCTCCCGCCATTCGATACGTCCTTGAACGCATCTTTCAATCTCCGCCACGGCCCGCGTCGTGCAGTTGTCGTAGAGAATATTGTAGCGATATGTCCAGTCGGGTGTCATGGCCGTCGCAACCAAAGACTCCCACAAAACTTCTTTTTCTTCCGGCAACAGGTTGAGCACTTGCTCTTCAATGCTCCGCCCCTCGCGGCTATAGCTCGCGGCAAAGGCATCAAACGGGAGAGTGCCGAGCATATAGTCGGTCTGTCCCAACATGAAGCGCCAGGCGAAATGGGGCGTGTGGAAGTCAAAGACGCCATAATTAAACACCCAGTCCTCTCCGCTTTTAAGATTGCGAATGCGCAGGGCGGTGTGTCCATATAGTTCATACACCTCCGTCCCCGGAGCGCAGGTCAAGAAGCCAACCTCAATGGAATCGCCGCCGCTTTCATCGGCCTGCACTGAGGCGTGCATGGCGGAGCAGCAGAGGAGGAGGACCAAAAAGGTATAGAACTTATAGAGTAATTTCATGTTGCACAACTTATAAACAGTTGCAAAGTTACGCCATTTTTCGGACATGACAAAGCAAGGCATCTTTCTGTCAAGACGCCAGCAACGTGCAACCCGAAAATAAGTAATAGCTTATTCCTTTTCAAGCTCCTCCCAGAAAGCGTCGAGATCTTCCTGAAGCCCTTCCAAGAACTGGCCGCTCAAAACGATGGTGTCGTCGTCAACCACATAGAGGTCGGCAATGGTTTCCTTGTCTTCATCAATGAGCACAAAAGTATAGGGGCGCAACACGTTAAACGATTCGGCCAGTTCCTTGTGGTCAGTGATGTAATGCTGGATAACCTCCAAAGCGTCGTCGTAGAAAGAATCGTTGTTGTTTCCAATCCATTCGTCGACCACGCAGCGCGTCAATTCGTTGTCGTCATCATCAAAAATAAGCAGTTCCCCGCTTTCTTGCTTCACCTGAATGAGGATGTCGGTCAGCGGAAGAGGTTCTGCCCCTTCTGGAAACTTGGAGGCGGCCTTCGTGAGCGCTCTTCCGATTTTATTTAATGTGGACTCTGAAACTTCCATAGTAGGTTTTATAAATAGGTATTCAAAATCATTTTATACTATCCACGTAGGGATAATCCAGTTTGATATGCAAATATACAATTTTAAACAGGTGCTCAAAAACAAAATTAAAAGTTTTTCGTCCGCAGGGTTTTAATATCTGCCTACCAGACGGTCTGAGCCCCTTGAATACCCGAGACATTATTTCCATCACACGCCTTATTATATATAAGTAGGTGTTCAAAATCTCCCACCCCTCCATCAAATTTAACCCTTTGATGTCTGCGTGATTCAATATTTATTCTTAAGTTTGCAATGTAAAGTAAAACACATAAAATCAAAAATGGGAAAAGTATTGATTATCGGCGCAGGTGGCGTTGCCACTGTTGCCGCTCATAAAGTGGCTAAGAACACCGACGTGTTCAACGAAATCATGATTGCCAGCCGCACGAAATCCAAGTGCGATGCCATCGTCAAGGCCATTGGTCGTGACGATATCAAAACGGCACAGGTGGACGCCGACAGCGTAGAGCAGCTCTGCGCTCTCATGAACGAGTTCAAGCCCGACCTCGTCATGAACCTTGCCCTGCCCTATCAGGACCTCACCATCATGGAAGCCTGTCTGCAGTGTGGATGTTCATACCTCGACACGGCCAACTACGAGCCGAAAGACGAGGCACACTTTGAATATTCTTGGCAGTGGGCCTTCAAAGACCGCTTTGAAAAGGCTGGCCTGACAGCCATCCTCGGTTGCGGTTTCGACCCGGGCGTAACGAGCATCTACACAGCTTATGCCGCCAAGCATCACTTTGACGAGATTCAATACCTCGACATCGTCGACTGCAACGCCGGCGACCACCACAAGGCCTTCGCCACCAACTTCAACCCGGAAATCAACATCCGCGAAATCACCCAGAAGGGACTCTATTGGCAGGACGGCAAATGGGTGGAGACCGAACCGCTTGAAATCCACAAGCCGCTGACCTACCCAGAAATCGGCCCGAAGGAGAGCTACCTCCTGCACCATGAGGAAATCGAAAGCCTCGTGAAGAACTATCCGACCATCAAGCGCGCACGCTTCTGGATGACCTTCGGACAGGAATACCTGACCCACCTGCGTGTGATTCAGAACATCGGCATGGCATCCATCAAGCCCATCAACTACGAAGGACACGAAATCGTTCCTTTGCAGTTCCTCAAGGCCGTATTGCCCAACCCGCAAGACCTTGGCGAAAACTACGAGGGCCAAACCAGCATCGGCTGCCGCATCCGCGGTCTGAAAGACGGCAAGGAACACACCTACTACGTCTACAACAACTGCTCACACCGTGCAGCCTATGAAGAAACTGGCATGCAAGGCGTCAGCTACACAACTGGCGTTCCGGCCATGATTGGTGCACGCATGTTCATGCTCGGGCTTTGGAAGAAGCCAGGCGTTTGGAATGTTGAGGAATTTGATCCAGATCCATTCATGGAAGAGCTCAACAAGCAGGGATTGCCTTGGCACGAAATTCACGATGGCGACCTCGAACTCTAATTGACAGACATCCAGAACAGTTGGGCAAGCCAAGCGGCCAAAATCATGACACAACAATGCTCCACGCATAGCTATGAATGACTCTGATGCTTCGCTTAGCCAATTTATCATATTTTTTCAAGGGCGTTCTCAAAATTCCGGCTTATATCTTGAAGATGACGAGTCGGAATTTTCAGAACGCTCTTTCATTTAAAGGGTTATCATGGAAAAAGCAAAGACAATCAAACCATTCAGCATAAAAGACGCCAGGGAAGTGGCGGCGAAATACACGTCGTCTATGGGCGATGACTTTATAGCCTTAGACGACATCAGTCTTGCCAATCTCTCCAACGACGCCATCCGCCTGGGCTTTTTCACTTACTGTTTCTGCACAAGCGGGAGCGTAAAGTTCATGATAAACACCCAAACCGTGGAGATGTCGTCGGGCGACCTTTTTATCGGCGTCGGCGACCAGGTGTTCAGCAAACTGGACGTGAGCGAAGATTTTCATGCACGCATGATTCTCGTTTCACACCAGAGCATACAGGACGGCATCGCTGGGCTCACGCAACTCTGGCCGTTCCTGCAATATCTCTATAAATATCCCGTCACCCATCTGACGCTGAAAGAACAGGAATGGGCAAAGGCCGGCTTTGACTACATCATCTGGCGCATGCAGCGCGAGGAAACGCGCTATCGCCGCGAAACAATGACGGCCCTCATCCGCCTCTTTTATTTCGACGTCTGCGACATCCTCAGCTCCCACTGCATGTCGCCGGTTGACATACGCTCTGGCAGTTTCGGCCTCTTCGACAAGTTCATCCAACTGCTCAGCGCCAATTTCAAGAAGGAAAGAAACGTCTCTTGGTATAGCAACAAACTCTGCATCACCCCCAAATACCTTTCGGAGGTTGTCAAAACCGTGAGCGGGAAAACCGCCGGACAATGGATCACGGAATTTGTGGTGATTGAAATCAAACAGCTGCTGGCCAACACGAGTCTTTCAATCAAGGAAATCTCACAACGAATGAATTTCACCAACCAGAGTTTCCTCGGAAAGTATTTCCACAACGCCACTGGTTTTTCCCCGAGAGAATACCGACAGATAAACTCTTCCGTGTAAGACGAAAAAAAACGGCGCATGATTGAAAACAACGCATCTCTCTGTTGTTCACGTCAGTTTTTCCCGCCATTCTCCCCCTGCCGCCCTCGCTGACAATCCAATCCCAAAATCTATCAGCGAACGCGGGAGCAGACGCGAACGCACCTGGGAGCAGACGCGAACGCACCTGGGAGCAAAGACGAGCGCATCTGGGAATTGAAACGCTTGAACGCGGGATGGTGTTCGCCAACAGACATAGGTCTCGAATTGGCGGAATGCGATTTTTTCTGCTTGCCGATAATCAGATTTTCCATTTGCCCATTCGTTTTGCCTGTAGTAATCCCCATCGGCAGAACGTCAGAGCAAAGACTTCAAAAAAATAACCTCATGCTTAATTTTGAATTTTGCAGTCCGACCCACTTCGTCTTCGGCAAAGACACGGAGCAGCAGACTGGTGACTTGGCACTGCGATATGGTGCAAAAAAAGTGTTGATTGTTTACGGACAAGGTTCGGTTGTCAGAAGCGGCCTTCTCGCCCGTGTTGAAAAATCGCTCACCGAAGCCGGACTCTGCTTTGGCGAACTGGGCGGCATCAAGCCGAATCCCGAAGACGGACTGGTGCGCGAAGGCATCGCAATGGTGCGTCGCGAGAAATATGACTTTCTCCTTGCCGTTGGCGGCGGCAGTGCCATCGACACCGCCAAAGCCATCGCGCTCGGCGTGCCATACGATGGCGACTTCTGGGATTTCTATGCCGGAAAAGCCGAGGCAAAAGAGGCCATGCCCGTGGGAGTGGTGCTCACCATTCCGGCTGCGGGGAGCGAGGCTTCTGGCAACACCGTGATAACCAACGTTGCCACTGGCCAGAAAATTTCCCTGCGCTGCCCACTCTTGTTGCGCCCGCGTTTTTCTGTGCTGAATCCAGAACTCACTTTCACTTTGCCACATTTCCAAACAGCCTGCGGCATCTGCGACATGATGGTGCACATCTTTGAGCGCTATTTTTCAAACACACCTTCAACGGAGGTCACCGACCGCATCTCTGAAGGTCTTCTGCAGAGCATCATCACCGAAGGACGCCGCCTGATGGAATGTCCCGACGACTATGAGGCACGCGCCAACATCATGTGGGCTGGAACATTGGCCCACAACGGTGTTTGCGGCACAGGCCGCGAAGAAGACTGGTCGAGCCATGCCATTGAACACGAACTAAGCGCTCTCTACGGCGTGACGCATGGTGCAGGATTGGCAGTGGTGTTCCCGGCCTGGCTGAAAGTGGTGAGCAAGGTCAACGATTTCCGCACGCTCCAGTTGGCTGAACGTCTCTTCGGCATAGAAGCAGACGGCCGACCGAAAGCAGAGGTCATCAATGAGTGTATCAGTCATTTGCAAGATTTCTGGTCGGGCACACTTGGTTTGCCGCGCAACCTTTCCGAACTGGGCATTGACAATGCAGACATTGACCAGCTTGTCAACAACCTCCACCACACGAAGGGTGAGGTCTTTGGAGGATATGTCAAACTCAACCGTGAACTCACACGCGATATATATAAGGCGTGTGAGGACTAAACGACCAATCCAAGGGGTGTTTTGAAACGGAAAATCAGGACACACCTTAAAAATATATCCAAGTATTAAAGCCCATCCACCGAAATTATGTAACTTTGCATTACTTAGTTACTTCCGGCAAGCCCTATTGCATAAGAAACGGGCATCCGGAAAATATGAGAACACTTTGGCAATGGCAAAAAAACATTCTCTCCGATAGTGGCAACGCACAAAACAGCCCCAGGCTTGCGGCACCATTGGTTTGGCATTGCTTAAGAAGCAAAAATCATCATTATGAATATACTTGAACTCAGCGAACAGGAAATTTGTCGCCGTAATTCACTCGAACAGCTGCGTGCCATGGGCATAGATCCTTATCCCGCAGCCGAATTCCCCGTTGATGCCTATTCAACGGAAATCAAAGAAAACTTTGACGATAACGCAGAAACTCCGCGTGAAGTGTGCATCGCCGGCCGTATGATGAGCCGACGCATCATGGGCAAGGCCAGCTTTGCAGAATTGCTCGACTCTCGCGGCCGCATCCAGGTTTACGTGACGCGCGACGACATCTGCCCCTCGGAAGACAAGGAACTCTACAACACGGTTTTCAAGAAACTGCTTGACTTGGGAGATTTCATCGGCATCAAGGGCTTCGTGTTCCGCACACAGACTGGCGAGATTTCCATCCACGCCAAGGAACTGACCGTTTTGGCAAAAAGTATCAAGCCGCTGCCCATCGTTAAGGAAAAAGACGGCGTGACATACGATTCGTTTGACGACCCTGAACTCCGCTACCGCCAACGCTACGTTGACCTCATCGTCAACCAAGGTGTCAAGGAGACATTTTTGAAGCGTTCCAAGGTGATCAAAACGTTGCGCCAGGTGTTGGACGATGCTGGATACACTGAAGTTGAAACGCCAATCCTTCAGCCCATCCCCGGCGGTGCAAGCGCCCGTCCATTTATCACACACCACAACTCTCTTGACGTTGACCTCTATCTCCGCATCGCAACGGAGCTTTATCTGAAGCGCTTGATTGTTGGCGGTTTTGAAGGTGTTTATGAAGTGGGCAAGAACTTCCGCAACGAGGGTATGGACAAGAACCACAACCCAGAGTTCACCTGCATGGAGCTCTACGTTCAATATAAAGACTACAACTGGATGATGACGTTCACGGAAAACCTCCTGGAGCGCATCTGCCTTGCAGTCAACGGCACGACGGAAGTGGAAATCGACGGCAAAACTGTCAGCTTCAAGGCGCCATATCGCCGCCTGCCAATCCTCGAAGCCATTAAGGAAAAGACTGGATATGACCTCGACGGAAAGAGCGAAGACGAAATCCGCGAAATCTGCAAAAAGCTCAACATGGAAATCGACGACACAATGGGCAAGGGAAAACTCATTGACGAGGTGTTCGGCGAATTCTGTGAAGGCACTTATATCCAGCCGACGTTCATCACGGACTATCCCGTGGAAATGTCGCCGCTGACAAAAAAACACCGCACAAACCCGAACCTGACGGAGCGCTTCGAACTGATGGTCAACGGTAAGGAATTGGCCAACGCCTATTCTGAGCTCAACGACCCAATCGACCAAGAGGAACGCTTCCAAGACCAGTTGCGCCTCTCTGAGAAGGGCGACGACGAGGCCATGTTCATCGACCAGGACTTCCTGCGCTCTCTGCAATATGGCATGCCTCCCACCTCGGGCATCGGCATCGGCATCGACCGCCTCGTGATGCTCATGACGGGACAGACCCAGATTCAGGAAGTGTTGTTCTTCCCGCAAATGCGTCCAGAAAAGAAAGCTCCGCGCGACGCTGCCGCCAAATATGTGGAATGTGGCATTGACGAGGCTCTGGTGCCTGTGCTCCAGAAGGCTGGATATAATTTGGTGACAGACCTCAAGGATGTCAACCCGCAGAAGGTGCAGCAGCAAATCGGGGAAATCATCAAGAAATACAAACTCGATATTCAAAAGCCAAGCGTTCAAGACATTACGGACTGGAACGTTGGCTAACATATAGTAATGGTGAAAGAATAAGTTGATCAATTTTGACCTGTATTTTTGTTGGTTTTGGAATTTGGAAGAGGGAGCATAGCGGGCTATGTGACCGATGATAAATTTCAAAAACGGCAAAAAGACAGGGCATAAGAAATAATTCCTTATTCCACAAAATTGGTCAAGTTATTTTTTTACCATTACATAGCTTTTTGCTGAAAAAAAATACCGCCCACACAACATCTCTGAAAGCGTGGGCGGTGTTTCCGTTTCTTTTTTGCTGCTTTTTCTATAAGGGAAAAACGCCACAGCATTGGACGTGCCTCCTTGGTGCAAATGCAGCACATTATAAATAAGTAGATTGTCAAACTTGTTTGAATGCCTTGCCGAAGTGCAGCCTATATCAAACAAACATACTGCTGACCACCTGCTCAAGTAGATTGAAACATCGTGTTTGGAAACGAAAAAATAGCCATCATGGGAGGCGGAAGCTGGGCCACCGCCGTTGCCAAAATTGTGCTCGAGAAAGTTGATCACATCTCTTGGTATATGCGTAGACCTGAAGTCATTGAAGACTTCAAGCGCTTGGAGCATAATCCGTCATATCTTACGAGCGTACACTTCGATGTCAACAGAATATCCTTTTCTTCCGACATCAACGAGGTGGTGCGCAACTGCGATACGCTTATTTTTGTGACACCTTCGCCTTATTTGAAAAACCACCTGAAAAAACTCAAAGAGAAACTTCATAACAAATTCGTCATTACGGCCATCAAGGGAATTGTGCCCGATGAGAACTTGATATGCTCTGAATATTTCCGGCAGGTTTTTAATGTGCCCGACGACAATCTGGCCGTTTTGGGTGGTCCGAGCCATGCAGAAGAAGTGGCGCTGGGGCGTCTGACTTATCTCACGATTGGGTGTACCGATGAAGAGAAAGCCGCCAATTTCGCCGACCTGATTGCAAGCAGCTACGTCAAGACGAAGACAAACTCCGACGTGATTGGCATCGAATATGCTTCTGTCTTGAAAAACGTTTATGCCATCGCTTCCGGAATCTGCAACGGCTTGAAATACGGCGACAACTTCCAGAGTGTGCTTGTGAGCAACGCCGTGCAGGAGATGAGCCGCTTCCTCAGTGCGGTCTACCCCATTGAGAGAAACGTTTACGACTCGGTATATCTCGGCGACCTCCTTGTGACCAGCTATTCCAATTTCTCGCGCAACCGCGTCTTTGGAACCATGATCGGAAGGGGCTACTCGGTCAAGTCGGCGCAAATCGAAATGGAGATGATTGCCGAAGGATTCTATGGCACAAAATGTATGAAGGAAATCAACAGGCATTTCCACGTGAACATGCCGATATTGGATGCGGTGTACAACATTCTCTACGAGAAAATATCCCCTTCAATTGAAATCAAACTGCTGACCGACTCTTTCCGATGATGCCCGACACGGAGGGGCGTCTCTTACGCTCTGCTCCCACAGCTTTCCGGAAATGATTTGGTGTCAGCTGGCTAATAAGAATTAGGTGGTTGACCAACTACTTAATACATAATGCCCCCGATAACAACAAAAGCGCATCTGCAATCGCAGACGCGCTTTTGTTGTTATCGGGGGTTAGTAATGAAATTAGCTATGTGTTGTACACACGCCAAAACCTCTTAGTACAAGACAACGCCCCACTTGCCATCCTTGCCTTTTCTGACAGGCATCTTGTCGGTCTTGGTTGAACCGTCTTTGAGGGTGAATTCCACTTCAACCTTTGCCCTGTCGCCACCATCATTGAGCTCACAGCTAAGAACCTTGCAGTCAGTATATTTTGACTCTTCGCTGCCAGTTTTAGCCTTGAGCATGGCCGACAGCTGTTCCTTGCCCTGTTTTTCTTCCTCATCGCTGGTTCCTTCCTTGACATATACGTAGTCAACGAATTTGTCGAAGTCATTAGAAATCACAGCTTTTGCAGCTGCTTCCGCAACATCTTCAGGAGTGTTTGACGGACCACAACCACACAAACCGATAGTTAATAATCCGCATGCCAAGATGCTCATAAAAATTTTCTTCATGATACTTTTGTATTAATAGGTTAATAATCAATATACTGCGAACGTACAGAAAAAAAGACGACTTCTCTCAAGGAGTTTGCCAGAAGATTGCCGCTAAAGGTAGGGTGTTCAAAATCCAGAAAAGTCTCTGTGCGGTTTTGAGCCAAATAACATGGCAGTTGCGCCGCTGCCC
>OHKO01000081.1_pt1 | contig 27376 bp, 23 predicted proteins | sample 1568851 | NCBI WGS metagenome assembly OHKO01 (sample SAMEA3879549, study PRJEB24766) | human gut metagenome | biome: human-associated habitat; feature: feces | place: USA | collected 1985/1987 | reverse complement strand
ATTGATATGTCAATAATTGCATCATATTCTGTTCTTGATGACGCATTATCTTTGGTGCAAACAGACAATTTGGGCAATACCATATCATCATAATCTTTAGTCATAGCTATGAGATTATGGTAAGTCTCTGAAAAATCCTCTAAAGAAATCTTTGCAACAGAAGTGTTGTCCTCTATGATGAGAAATTTCCATTCCAGCTTGTTTGTATCCAGTCGTTCTGAAATTATTGCTTCAATAATGTCTTCTGGATACGTGCAATGGTGTTAAGACTCTTTGATTTTTGAGTGTCTGGCATATTAGATACATAATCCAGCACTTTTTTACTTGCCAAAGTTGGACAACCTCTTGAAATCAGATTGCTCATCAAAGCATAGACCGGACACAAATTCTTGTGAGCAGTCATATCAAAAGGAGCTAATAGCTCAAAAGCGCTCTCTTCAAGGGACGATTTTGTTATCGTGTCTGTAAAGGATGCAAAATACTGAATAGGTGCAAAATATTTGTATTCATGCAGGATCTCAGACGTTTGTAAAAGACTATAGCTGAAACTATTAATCAAGCAACCATATGCTTTACGATTAGGATGGAGACCGAAATTAGTCTCTCTAAATTTAGTAAAGATATGAATATGATTTTCTACGAAATAGTTGCGAAAAGATAATATTCGGCTTTCGTTAAGATTGGCAGGTCCAATACAAAGTACAATATGCTTTTGACCTGAAGAGGTTATCATTTTTGAAACGCCCTTCAAGCTAACTGTTTCAATGTCAAGTATGTTAGAAAATATGTGGATAGCAGTTGGCTGTTCTACATTTATAGAAGTGATACAATTACTATTGTCTCCATTGTCAGATGGTAGATACTTTGAGACTGCAATAACATATAATCCTCCAATGCTTTTTTTACATGTATAACAGCTCTATCTCTTGCAACATCAGAAGGCTCTTCAAGGACAACTTTACAGAGTTTTCTGAGTATATTATGTTGACGGAGCTTTTCTATTACAGCCATTGTTCCTATACCCTGACCACATCCCCAATCGTAAATTTCAATGCCGCCAGTTAAATCTGAATAAGGAAACTCCTTTTCATCCAAAGCACGCATAAGCTTATGACGATGCATAGGTCCATATGCAGACATATAGGCACAACACTGCTCTTCTGTTTCCAGCACAGCAGTGCCGCGCTCTAATGAGTGCCCTTGGTCATCCATGTACTTCCATGGTTCTAATTTATGCCGATTAGGTACATACTTGTTGGAAATCCGGATAATCTCATTGATTGTCAGATTGGTTATTCTATGAATGTCGTCTATATAGCTCATTTTCCAGTAATTGTTTCGCTCCAAGGATTTTCTTTGTGACATTTATAATTCATTGCCGCAGCCTGCTTACTTGCATTTGCATAGCAATATTCGCAACCATGCACACAAGTATTGTATTCACCTATGTCCTTGCTTTTTATACAACCACAAAATGCTCTTTGGCCTTTGTCCTTGTTGTCTCCATGAAGTGCATACATTCCATTAGGAAGTATGATAGCACTATCTGGTAAAGGCTCAGAGTCTCCAAATAGGCTTTTTTGTGGCATGGGATAGAATTTGACTTTTAGATAATCCATTAATTCTTTGTCATCATAGGCTAACTTAATGATAAGTTCATCATCAACACAATGATTCTTTTTAACTCCAAACTCTGTCAGGTCTATTTTCTCCCCACATGTTGCCAGTTCATATCCCCATTTTTGATTAAGTGCAGACAATCGACTAGCGAACTCTCGCATTTGGTATTCTTGCCAATCTATATAATTTATATTGGCTTTTTGTAGATTGGTTTGCACCTTACGATAAGAGAGTATATCGGCAAAACTAAACACAAGTTTCTCTGTATATCCCAGTAGTTGGTTACCAATATTCTCAACTTTATCAAGCAACTTATCAATATTTATGTTATCTGTGAGAACTAAAGGGTCAAAACGCCAAATCACATGCCCCTTACCAAGAGCATTGGTAAGTTGTTTGAATGTTTCTATACGTTGTTCTAGAGGTGGTACATTCTTTTCCAACCCCTCTTCCGCATAATCATTCAATGAGTATTGGATATAGCACCCTATTCCACGTTGTTTGAGGATAGGCAGATAACGCAATAATGGCTTAGGGTTCTTCGACCAAAACACAATAAACCGTGTGTCCTTGTAAGACACATAACTTTTCACCCCATTAAAAGGGTTTGTCCATGCAGAATAGCCAGCTTTATCAAGACGGTAAAAGAACCAATCTGCATAGAAAGCAGGTATGTCTGTGCTTCGACTTGCAGAAACAAGAATAGGAACTTGCATATCTACAAGTTCCCCATTCTCACGTGGAAGTTTTTGTTTAGCCCATGTTGCCATAAATTCTATCTGTATATTTTACTTAAGATATATTCTTTTAGATTTTTTTGTGGAGCATATGATATATGTTCCACCATTTCTGCGACTTGGTTAACCTGTCCTGTAATTTGATCTACAATTAACATAGGAACAAAACCTGCATTATCATAATATGACTTTATCATACTCAATGCATAGTTCGCAACAATATCTCTTGACTCATCTGATGAATGTTGGTTAGACGCAAGCATAGGAACAAGCTCTCTGGCAAAGACATCTGTGATGTCTGGAATTGCCCGTCCTTCAGCAAGTTTCAAGTCTTCTGTAATATAGAATGGATTGTATGAGACTTTCTTTGGGTGTACTTTAAGAGGATTGGAAGGCTTCTTGCAGTTTTTACCAGAAAGCTTCTCTATAGCCTTGGTCACTGTATGTATATTGCTTTCCATCTTTTTCAATCTATTACCTGCTTCGTTGTCATCAAGTTCCAAATTGAATATAACCTGTAAAACATCAGACCAATTATCAGCTAAATCCCGAACAACGTTTCGTCTGTGAGAATCATCAGACATGCTTAATTTAACCAAAACATAATGAGAGGCAATATTATTATCGGTTATATCAGAAACTTTACCATAAGCGTATTCTTCCTCATAATAGTAGCCAAATATACCTGCGTATGAGAATAGTCTACTTTTCATTTTCTCGTTTCTGCCTCCAACTAAACGGTCTGATTTCAAAAAGATATAACTAATGTCGGAAAGAATAGCAATTATTGACTTCAGTTCATCTTTAGAGAACAAAGCTGTTGATTGGCTTGTTCTTTGGTATTCCAAATCAACATTTCTATCATACATATGTAGAATGCATTTTTGAATTATGCCATTCTGCCAAATTATGGAAAATCCATAATCCGACAAATCTATCTCTTGCCATCCAAAAGGTGTTTGCGCAGAGACACAATATCCCTTTAGCAAAATCTCGGTATTTGTGAATTTTACTACACGCATTGGTTTGGGGGCAAACTGTGGTTGTCCTGTATCTCCATTTGTTGCAGTCAAGATATACCCATCTCCAGGTGTAAGCTGATACCCAGAACATCCATTGATGTCCTTTTTAATTTTTATATATCTCGGACAGACTTGTAATCCTCTTACAGGTTGACCATTTTCATAGCGCTGATGACAGGTAGAATCAAATTCGAAATTAGACAAGAACGATTCTTCACGCCTTTGTTGCTCTTCTTGCTTACGATGCTCTGCCAATCGTCGCTGTTCTTCTGCACGACGCTTTCCTTCTTGTTGAAGACGCAATTGTTCTTGTCGTGCATTCTCTTTCTTCTTATTGTTGAAAAAATCGAATATTCCCATCTCAAAAACATTGTCCATCAGTAGCCTATAGGACATATTAGTTAAACGAAAAGCGTGGCACTGCTATAACCACGTCTTAAAGTGCAGGCCCTGAGAAAACCTTAATCAACAGATATGGTAAAGCAGCCCACGCTATAACGTGGGAACTGCTATGCCAATTCTTGTTGATTTTGTGTTTCAGTTTCTCAGGCTTTGCACTTACAAGAGTAGCATAACGCTCCTAATATTTCTTAATGTCTGGAAATGGTACACCAAATCCACAAGCAAAAATACAGAAAATATCTGTAAAATATGAAGAATATTCTGAAAATCAACGAAAACATCACGTAAAACTTTATTTTTGACCTAAGGCCTTTTTTTCCGATGCAAACGACGCAAGATAGAGTCCTTGCAGATACTGGGAACCTTGTGGCATCATGTGTAGATGATACCACAAGGTTTCTTTCTTTTTTGCTTAACAAGTTATCGAATCGCGGCCGCTGGTAATGCTGCTCGCGGCCGAAGGTAATGCTACCCACGGCCGAAGGTAGCGCTACCGCCGGCCGCGGGTCGATAACACGTGAGGCATTTTGGGAAGACTTTTCTCGGGCTGTGGAAAAGCGGAAATGTAAAGCCGGGGGCGTTCCTTGTTGGGGAGCGCCTCCGGCTTTATTAGTGAAGTTGTAATGATGTTGTTTATCCGCAACGGCTTGAGCCGCAGTGTTTGCATATTAGGCAGCCCTCCTGGTAGACCAGGGCTTCGTGGCCGCAGTTGGGGCATTTCAGGCCTTTGGCTTCCGTGCCGTCGGTGATGTATTTTTTCAGGGCGCGGGCCACACCGACCTTCCATGTGTTGATGTTTTCACTTTCGAGCTGCAGGCTGTCAACGAGTTTGATGACGTTTTCCAGTGGCATGCGGTAGCGTAACACACCCGAAATCAGTTTGGCATAGTTCCAATATTCCTTGTTGAATTTCTCCGAAAGACCTTCCACGGTGGTCTTGTATCCGCGTTTGTTTTCAAATTGGAAGTCGTAGCGCTTCGTGCCGTCTTCAGCGTTGACATGCTTGACGATGCGGCCTTTGGTGACCGTTTTCGGTAGGACGATGCCCTCTTCGTCGTCTTGCAATCCAGTGAAGATCTCATAGGGCCGTCCGTCGAGCAGTCCGACGAAAGCCACCCATTTCTCCTTGTTGTTTTGGAAGCGCACCACGTCGCATTCCAGCACTTCCGGGCGGCGTTCCACAACGGGCGAGAGCGTTTGCAGTTTGGCGCCCTTGTCTTCCTTCTTTTTCTTCACGCTGACCATGACGCCAGCGCGTGAACCGTCGCGGTAGATGGTGCATCCCTTGCATCCGCTCTTCCAGGCCTCCACGTAAAGGCGGTCGACCAGTGCTTCGTCAACGGCGTTCGGGAGGTTGACCGTCACGCTGATGCTGTGGTCCACCCATTTCTGGATTTCCCCTTGCATTTTGACCTTCATGAGCCAGTCGACATCGTTGGCCGTGGCGAGGTAATAGGGCGAGCGTGCAACGAGTTCGTCAATCTCCTCTTGGGTGTAGCGGCGTTCCGTGTCGATGCCGTTGGCACGCATCCATGTGAGGAAGTGGTGGTGGTAAACGATGTATTCTTCAAAGGCGTCTCCCGATTCGTCCACAAAGTCAATGCGCACTTCTGGGTCGTTTGGGTTCACCTTTCGGCGGCGTTTGTAGACCGGCATAAACACGGGTTCGATGCCAGAGGTGGTCTGCGTCATCAGGCTCGTTGTGCCAGTTGGCGCGATGGTGAGGCACGCGATGTTGCGTCGGCCATATTTCACCATGTCGGCGTAGAGCGCCTCGTCGGCCTCCTTGATTCTCAGCACGAAGGGGTTGGCGGCTTCGCGTTGTGCGTCGTAGATTTCAAATGCTCCGCGCTCCTTCGCCATTTCCACCGATGCGGCGTAGGCCGTCAGGGCCAGCGTCTTCTGCACCTTGACGGCGAAATCCGTGGCCTCCTGCGTGCCGTAGCGCAGTCCGAGCGCCGCCAGCATGTCGCCTTCAGCGGTGATGCCGAGTCCGGTGCGTCGTCCTTGTCCCGTCTTGCGCTTGATTTTCTCCCAGAGGCGGCGTTCCGTGTGCTTCACCTCCTCGCTCTGCGGGTCGCTGTCGATCTTCTTCAGGATGAGGTCAATCTTCTCCTCCTCGAGGTCGATGATGTCGTCCATGAAACGCTGTGCCAGACGCACGTGTTGGCGGAAGCGCTGGAAATTGAAAGAAGCCTGAGGCGTAAACGGGTCGTCAACGTAACCGTAGAGATTGACGGCCAAAAGACGGCAACTGTCGTAGGGACAGAGCGGAATTTCGCCGCAAGGATTGGTTGACACCGTTTTGAAGCCCAGGTCGGCATAGCAGTCGGGGATGCTTTCGCGCGTGATGGTATCCCAGAAAAGCACGCCTGGTTCGGCGCTCTTCCAAGCGTTGTGGACAATTTTCTTCCAGAGTTTCTGCGCGTCGATTTCCTTGCTCGTGAGGCATTCATCCTCCGGCGCGTCGACAGGGTATTGCTGGCGGTAGGGGCGTCCCTCCGTGGCGCAACGCATAAAGTCGTCGTCAATTCTCACCGACACGTTGGCCCCCGTCACCTTGCCCTCCGTCATCTTGGCATCGATGAAAGCCTCAGCATCTGGGTGCTTGATGCTCACCGAAAGCATCAGGGCGCCGCGGCGTCCGTCTTGCGCCACCTCGCGTGTGGAGTTGGAGAAACGTTCCATGAAGGGCACCAGACCTGTTGAAGTCAGAGCGGAATTGTTCACTGGGGAACCTTTCGGGCGGATGCGCGAGAGGTCGTGTCCCACGCCGCCGCGGCGCTTCATGAGCTGCACTTGTTCCTCGTCTTCCTTCATGATGGCGCCGTAAGAGTCGGCATCACCGTCAATGCCGATGACGAAGCAGTTGGAGAGCGAGGCCACCTGATAATTGTTGCCGATGCCCGTCATCGGACTGCCCGCGGGGATGATGAAGCGGAAGTGGTCGAGCAAAGAAAAAATTTCCTCTTCCGGAACCGCGTTGGGGTATTTGCGCTCAATGCGGGCCATCTCGGCAGCCAGGCGGTGGTGCATGTCGGCCGGCGATTTTTCGTAGATATTGCCGAAGGAATCTTTCATGGCATACTTGTTGACCCATACGCGGGCGGCGAGTTCGTCGCCGTCAAAGTAGGCCAATGTCGCCTGGAAGGCTTCTTCGTAGCTGTAAGTAGTTGGATTCATAAATGTATGTTTGGTTAATGGTGTGTCATAAGTAAACTGCCGTGCGGAATCTTGGTCGTTGTTTCTCCTCGCCATTGTTCAACGCGTAGGGCGGGGGAGGGGGAACGGCTTCATAGTTAGTCTTCCCACTTCGATGTCAAGATGCGCTCCAGGTTTTCTGGCGACAGGTGCAGCTGAAACTGCCCCTTTTCGGCCACCGATATGCCTCCCGTTTCCTCCGAGACAACGATGGCCAGGCAGTCGCTCTTTTGCGAAATGCCGAGCGCGGCGCGGTGGCGCAATCCGAGAGCTTTGGGGATGTCGAGGTCGTGTGACACTGGAAGAATACACCCCGCAGCGCAGATGCGTTTATGGCTGATGACCATAGCGCCGTCGTGCAGCGGCGAGTTTTTGAAGAAGATATTTTCGATGAGTCGTTGGTTGATGTTGGCGTTGATGAGGTCGCCCGAGCGTATCACCTCGTTAAGCCCCATGCTACGTTCCACCACGATGAGCGCCCCCACCTTTTGTTTGCTCATGCTCATGCAGGCCATGACGATTGGGATGATTTCGTCGCGGTGCGTCATGTCGTCCTTGCGTTTCCTTGAAAACAGGCGGATGAGCACGTTGGCGCGGCGGCGCGTGCCGATGCTTGAAAAGAAATGGCGGATTTCCTCTTGAAAAAGAATGATGAGCGCCAATGCTCCCACGTTGACCATGTTGTTCATGATGCCCCCCAGGAGGCGCATTTCAAACACCTGCGTAACGAGGAGCCAGACAACGATGAAGACGAGGATGCCGTAGAAGATGTTGGCGGAACTCGACTTCTTCATCAGCTGGTAGATATAGTAAAGAATGCACGCCACCGACACGATGTCGATGAGGTCGATGATGCCGAAGTTGATCATATATATAATGAGTAGGAGGAGTGGTGTGAGTCGGTATTATGTATGAGCAGAAATGCACTATTCTTCGTTGGCCGACGTCGCCTGCAATGCTTCAACGATTTTCACCGTTTCAACGGCCGCTTTCACATCGTGAACGCGGAGGATGTGGGCGCCCCTTTCAAGCGCGATGGTGTTGAGCGCGATGGTGCCTCCGAGCGCGTCTGCTGGTGTGCCTCCAACGAGTTTGTAAATCATCGACTTTCTCGAGATGCCAACCAGTATGGGGAGGTCAAATTCGCGGAAGTCGCCCATCTTGTTCATCAGCTCATAATTGTTTTCCAGCGTCTTGCCGAAACCAAACCCTGGGTCGAGGATGATGTCTTTCACGCCCAGGTCGTGCAGGCGGTCAACGCGTTCCGCGAAATAGAGAAACACCTCGCGCATGAAGTGGTCGTAATGGGGCGCCAATTGCATGGTGGCCGGTGTGCCCTTCATGTGCATGAGAATGTAAGGCACGCCCAGTTGGGCGGCCGTGCGGAACATGTGTTTGTCGAGCATGCCGCCAGAGATGTCGTTGATGATGTCGACACCATATTCCTCCACACACATCTTGGCCACGTCGGCGCGGAACGTGTCAACGGAAACCACCGCCTGCGGAGCTTCCTTGTTGACGATGGCAAGGCCGTGGCGCAGGCGCTCCATTTCTTCTTCCACCGACACTTCGTCGGCACCAGGGCGCGACGAATAAGCGCCGATGTCAATCATCGTGCCGCCCTCGGCCACTATCTGGCGAGCGCGTGCCGCGATGGCTTCGTCGCTTTGCTTGCGGCTGTCGGCGTAAAAAGAATCGGGCGTGACATTGATGATGCCCATGACTTGCGGTTGGTCGAGGTCAAACAGTCGTCCGTTGCAATTGATGGAATATGGTTTGAGAGTCATAATCTGAGTTTGGGTTTAATAAGTGGGGCGGAACGCGATACACAAGTTATGGTCGTCCGCTGAAAATGTTGCCTGATTAGTAATGGAGAATTTACCATTACTTAATCTCCGTGTGCGCATCTGCATGGCTGGATGATTTCGCAGGGACACAAATTTACATAGAATATTTTGCTCTTCGCGCCTCTCTCGCGAAATTTCACTAAATTTGTGGGCAAATAACCATTAGGAACAATGAAAATTTCAGAACTCTATCAAGTGTTTCTCAAGCATCCTGTTGTCACGACTGATACGCGCGACTGTCCGAAGAACTCCATGTTTTTCGCCCTGCGGGGTGCTTCGTTCAACGGTAATGACTTTGCAATCAAAGCCTTGGAAAGCGGCTGCGCCTATGCAGTGGTCGACGACGAGCGGGTGGTTGGCGACGAGCGCCTCATTCATGTGCCCGACGTCTTGACCGCGATGCAGGAATTGGCCGCCTACCACCGCCAACAACTCCATACGCCGATTTTGCAGGTGACGGGCACCAACGGCAAGACAACAACCAAGGAACTGACCTCGGCAGTGCTCTCTGAACGTTTCAACGTGCTCTACACCTTGGGGAACTTCAACAACCACATCGGGGTGCCGAAGACCTTGTTGCGCCTGCGGCCAGAACACGACATCGCCGTTGTGGAAACCGGTGCCAACCATCCCGGTGAGATTGCCGAACTGAGCCGCATCGTGCAAGCCGATTGCGGATTGATAACGAATGTGGGAAAGGCCCATTTGGAGGGCTTCGGCTCTTTCGAGGGCGTGATTCATACGAAGGGCGAACTCTATGACGATTTGCGCCAGCGCCCCAACACGTTCATCTTCTTGAATGCCGACAACGAACACCTCGTGAAAATTGCCGGCGGACTGAAAGCCGTTACTTACGGTGAGCCCGGAAAAGGCTATGACGTGGAAGGCGAAGTCGTTTCGTGTACGCCGTTCGTCAACCTCCGTTGGCGGCAAAAGGGCGGCGAATGGCAGGAAATCTATACGCACCTCATCGGGGCATACAACGTGACCAATGCTTTGGCTGCGGCAGCTGTTGGTCTGCATTTCGGGGTTAGCGCTGAGGCTATCACTCGCGCCATCTCCAATTACCAGCCCACTAACAACCGTTCCGAACTACTGGAAACGGGGCATAACACGCTCGTTGTCGATGCCTACAATGCCAATCCAACGAGCATGAAGGCGGCCTTCGACAGTTTCCGCCTCATCAGCCATCCCAAGAAGATGGCCATCGTTGGCGAGATGCGCGAACTCGGTGCGGCATCGGAGGAAGAACATCGTCGTGTGGTCTCTGAAGCAGAGACACTGGGGTGTGACGAACTTTGGTTTGTTGGCGACAACTTCAAAGACTGTGCTGGCGCACACCGCTTCTTCCCCGATGTGGAAGCCGTGAAGAAACAACTCGAGGCGACGCCGCTCAACGGTTGCATGGTGCTCATCAAAGGAAGCAATTCAACCCGCTTATATCAATTACCAGAATATCTTTAATCAGTATGAAAAAAATAATCGTGGCCATTGACGGCTACTCCTCTTGTGGAAAGAGCACGATGGCCAAGGATCTGGCCCGCGCAGTTGGATATATATATGTCGACACCGGCGCCATGTATCGCGCCGTGACACTTTACGCCCTCCGAAACAACCTCTTCGAGGCCGACGGAAGCGTGAAGGCGGCCGCGCTGGAGGACCAGATGGAAAATGCCATCGTTTCTTTCCGTCTTGACCCTTCAACCAATCTTCCGCAGACCTATCTCAACGACGAGTGTGTGGAAAAAGAAATCCGTTCGCTTGAAGTGTCGTCCCACGTGAGCCCTGTGGCGGCCCTTCCCTTTGTTCGCGAAGCACTCACCTGTCAGCAGCAGGCTATGGGGAGCAAGCGTGGCATCGTGATGGACGGCCGCGACATCGGAACGGTGGTGTTCCCGGATGCCGAACTCAAGATTTTCGTGACGGCTTCGGCGGAAGTGCGTGCCCAGCGCCGTTTCGACGAATTGCAGGCCAAGGGAATGCCCGCTGATTTTGAAGACATCCTTCGCAACGTGAAGGAGCGCGATTATATCGACTCACACCGCGACGTGGCTCCTTTGCGTCAGGCTGAAGATGCCGTGGTGCTTGACAATAGCGAAATGACCGTATCGCAGCAACGAGAATGGCTGCTTGCCAAGTTTGAAGATGCTGTGGAACGAAAGAACAACGCATCGGCATGCTGAACATCGAAATCGACGAACACTCCGGTTTCTGCTTCGGCGTGACCACGGCCATCGGTAAGGCAGAGGAAGAGTTGGCACATAGCCAGCGCCTTTACTGCCTCGGCGACATCGTTCACAACGGCAGTGAGTGTGAACGCCTGCGGGGAATGGGGTTGGAAACCATTGACCACGAAGCGTTTCGCTCGCTCCGCAATGCCAAAGTGCTTCTGCGTGCCCACGGCGAACCGCCTGAGACTTACGCCACCGCGTCGGCCAACGGTATCAACATCATCGATGCCACCTGCCCTGTGGTGTTGCAATTGCAACGGCGAATCAAGCAGGTGTTTTCGGAGCCAGGGCGCCCGCAAATCGTTATCTACGGAAAGCCCGGTCATGCGGAGGTGCTCGGCCTCGTCGGACAGACCGACGGGACGGCCATTGTGATTGAGGGACTGGAGGGCGCGGAGAAGCTCGACTTCACACGCGACATCCGTCTTTTCTCTCAGACCACCAAACCGCTGGAGGGGTTCCGCCAGATTGTGGACTATATCACGGCACACATTCAGGCGCCTGCCACATTCCGTTCCTACGACACCATCTGCCGACAGGTGGCCAATCGCCTGCCGAATATCTGCAATTTTGCCGTGCGCCACGATGTCGTCATCTTCGTGTGTGGCCTCAAAAGCAGCAACGGCCGCGTTCTCTTTGAGGCCTGCCGTCGCGTCAATCCCCGTGCTTATCTCGTAGACACGCCGGCGGCGCTCCGTCGGGAATGGTTCGACGGTGCGGGCAGTGTTGGCGTTTGCGGCGCCACTTCCACGCCGAAATGGTTGATGGAAGATTGCCGCGAGGCGATACTCAAGATTGCTGGGCAGTGAGCAACCGCTGTTTTTTCGCTGGACGGGAGGTACCTCTTGCCATCAATGTTTTACTTTCTTCCTTAAGGGAGTCCCCTGATTTTTGCTGGGGAGAAAACGAAGAGAAAACGGGGGCGAGACATCCATGTCTGAAATTTATTCTGACCGCGTGCCTGTGATTCGGAATTTATCCTTATCTTTGCAGGTGGATTTTGCGGAAACGCGTTCCGCAGGTATCAACGGCTCCGTAGCTTAGCTGAATAGAGCGTCAGATTCCGGTTCTGAAGGTCCTGGGTTTGAATCCCAGCGGGGTCACAAAAAGGAAAGAGGATTTTACATTGCTGTAGAATCCTCTTTCCTTTTCTGTTTGTATAATCGGCTGTTTGGGGTGTGTAGCTGGCCGTTGCCCCGCGCGGCGTAGGCAGGCAATATAGATATAAACAAAAAGCGACCACTTCATAAGAAGTAGTCGCTTCGTAGCGAGAAAGGGACTTGAACCCTTGACCTTCGGATTATGAATCCGACGCTCTAACCAGCTGAGCTATCTCGCCATTGTCTAACTCATTTGCAAGGAGATGTTGTTTCTCGTTTGCGAGTGCAAAATTAGAAATTAATTTTGAAACCACCAAGCGAAACCAAGAAAAATATTGAATTTTCTTTGAGAAATATCAAATTGGCGTGTAGAATAGGTGGCTCAGGTGGTGTGGATGAAAAAAATGTAGTATTTTTGCAGTGATGTTAGGAATAAAGAAATTAGACCTCTATATATTAAAGAAGTTTCTGCCGTTGTTCTTCGGCGCCTTCTTCATTTGCCTGTTCGTTTTCATGATGCAGTTCACGTGGCGTTACATCGACGAACTGATAGGCAAGGGACTGTCGCTGGATATTTTGGGGCAGTTCTTCTGGTACATGGGTATCACGCTGATTCCCATGTCGCTGCCGCTTGCCATTTTGTTGGCTTCGCTCATCACGTTTGGCAACATGGGGGAGCAGTTGGAGCTGCTTTCCATGAAGGCTGCGGGCGTTCCGCTTGTGCGCATCATGCGTCCCATCCTGATGCTGGTCATCGTGTTTACGGGCATGTCGTTCTATTTCCAAAACAAGACGGCGCCCGATGCCCAAATCAGTTTGCGAACCCTTTTGTTCAGCATGAAGCAGGCGCAGCCGGCCGTGGAGATTCCGGAGGGAGTGTTTTACAACGAAATCCCCAACCTCAACCTCTATGTGCAGCGGAAGAATGCAGAGACCGGCATGCTTTACCAAACCATCATCTATAAGACCGACCAGGGCTTCGACCGCGCACAAATCGTTTTGGCCGACTCCGGTCGACTCGAGATGACGGCCGACAAGCTCCATCTGCGCCTCGACCTCTGGAACGGCGAGCAGTTTGAAAACCTGCAGTCGCAGGGCATGTCGATGATGCAATCGGCCCACGTGCCGTTTGACCGGGAAACGTTTGCCTACAAGCGCTTCCTGATTGATTTCGACAGCAACTTCGCCATGATGGACAAAAATATGTTGCGCGATATGCCGCAAGCCAAGAGCATGTGGGAAATCGAGGCTTCGGTCGACTCCATGAACGCAGAGCTCGACAGCATCGGAAAGATATACTATCGCGATGTGAGCCAGCGCTGGTTTGATAAGAGAATCATGTCGAAGAAAATCGCTGCAGCCCTCCGCGCGGCAAAGCCCCTTCCTTTCGACAGCATCTTGGCTCGCACTTCGCCTTCTGATGTCAGAACAGCCCGCCAGATGGCGCTCAACACGGTGAGGTCGGTTAATTCCGAACTGGAGTGGAAAAGCCTGGCCGCGCAGACGGGCGACAACCAAATACGTCGCCACTGGGTGGAATGGCATCAGAAGATGACGCTCTCTTTGGCCTGCCTCCTTTTCTTCTTTATTGGTGCGCCCCTCGGCGCCATCATCCGCAAGGGCGGTCTCGGCTTGCCCGCGGTCATATCGGTGTTGATTTTCATTTTCTATTACATCATCAACACCTCGGGCATGAAAATGGCACGCGACGGTTCGTGGAACATGGTCTACGGCATGTGGATCAGTTCGGTTGTGTTGCTGCCCTTCGGTGTGTTCCTGACCTATAAGGCCAATAAAGACTCCGTTGTGTTCAACGCTGAGATGTATCTCAACTTCTTCCGTGCCCTTTTGGGGCTGCGAACGAGCCGACACTTAAACCGCAAGGAAGTGATCATCCACGACCCCGACTACGCCCGTATGAGCGAGCAACTTGATGCCTTGCGCGACGATTGCCGCGAATATGCCCGCGTTTCCCGATTGAAGTCGGCGCCCAGCTATGTCGACGTGTTCTTCCGTCACAACACCGACCACCACGTTGAAGAAATCGGCGGGCACCTGGAAACCATCGTTGAAGAGCTCTCCAACGCCAAGGATCCGCGCATCGTTTCGATGCTCAACAATTTCCCCGTCGTCTACGTTCACGCCCACACGTCGCCCTTTGAAGGCAACAGGGCCAACAAGATAGCCGGTGTGTTCTTCCCTCTGGGCTTCGTGCTCTGGTGCCGCATCTGGCGCTTCCGTTTCCGTCTTCTTCGCGACATGAAGCAAATCACTGAAACCTGCGAGCGTCTTTCCCCGTTGCTACGCCACATGAATGCCGATGGCATGATTGAAGGCACGGCGCTCTCCGACGAAGAAGGCGGCGAATCTGCCAGCGGAGCGTCTGCCGGAAAAGCAGGTTGGAGACGGAGATGGTCAGTGCGCAGGGTGGGTGCCCTTCTCGTTGCCCTCATCATCGTGTTCCTGGCTGGATGGTATGCCCAGCGTTACCTCCGCAAATATTTCCGTGCCAAGGCACATATGGAACAACGTGCCGCATCGCCAGCAGAAGATACCTCCCCCAGCGGTTCTGATGCCGCATTGCCGAAAACGAGGAACCTCATGTTCGACAACGGTGCTTCAGAGCGGCTTCAGGAGAGTCGGTGATGAGCAGGCTGCCCTCGGGCACCAAGCGGTGTTATCAGACAGGTTTTCCCCTGCATATATTATAAGAATAGTATTGAACCCCTACATATTATATAATAAGCAAATATCTCCCATAAGAATATGGACAATTTCAAACTTGCCACTATCGAAGAAGCCATTGAGGACTTCAAAAAAGGACAGTTCGTCATCGTTGTTGACGACGAAGACCGCGAAAACGAGGGCGACCTCATTATGGCGGCGGAACTCGTTACCCCCGAAAAGGTGAACTATATGTTGCGCAACGGACGCGGCGTGCTTTGTGCGCCTGTAACCATCGAGCGTTGTCGCCAGTTGGAACTCGAGCATCAGGTGCAGTCAAACACCAGTATGCTCGGAACGCCGTTTACGGTGACCGTTGACAAACTTGAAGGTTGCACCACCGGCGTTTCATGCCACGACCGCGCCGCCACCATCCGCGCTTTGGCCGACCCCGACAGCCGTCCGGAAACTTTCGGACGCCCGGGCCACATCAATCCGCTCTACGCACAAGACCGCGGTGTGTTGGCGCGTGCCGGACACACCGAAGCCGCTGTCGACTTGGCCCGCATGGCTGGCTTCAATCCTGCCGCCTGTCTCATCGAAATCCTCAATGAAGACGGCACGATGGCCCGTATGCCCCAGTTGCAGGAATTTGCAGCCAAGGAGGGTCTACACATCATCACCATCAAAGACCTCATTGCCTATCGCTTGAAAAACGAATGCCTCGTCGAGAAGGGCGAGGAAGTGGACATGCCGACAGAATATGGTCATTTCCGCCTCATCCCCTTCCGCCAGAAAAGCAACCACTTGGAGCACATCGCCTTGATTAAGGGCGAATGGGAGGCCGACGAACCCGTGTTGGTGCGCGTTCACTCTTCATGCGCCACCGGCGATATCTTCGGCAGCGAGCGTTGCGACTGCGGCGAGCAGCTCCATAAGTCGATGGAGATGATTGAGAAGGAAGGCAAGGGCGTGGTGCTCTATCTCAACCAGGAAGGACGCGGCATTGGCCTGATGGCCAAGATTGCCGCCTACAAACTCCAGGAAGAGGGCTACGACACGGTTGACGCCAACGTGCATTTGGGATATGACCCCGACGAGCGCGACTATGGCGTGGGCGCACAAATCCTCGGCCTGCTCGGCGTGAAGAAGATGCGTCTCATCTCAAACAACCCCGTCAAGCGCGTCGGTCTTGAAGCCTATGGCTTGGAAATCGTTGAAAACGTGCCCATCGAAATCAAGCCCAACCGATATAACGAACGCTATCTGCGTACAAAGCAGGAGCGCATGGGACACACATTGCATCTCAAAAAATAAATCAGAAAAAATGGAACAAGAAAGAACAACTGGCCTCTACTCTCAGGCGAGCAGTGTGAGTGCCTTTTCAGCATTGCTGAGCAAGACCTATCTTTGGATGACTCTTGGACTGGCCATGACAGGGCTCACGGCGGCTTACGTTGCCAACAACGTGGCGCTCATGCAGAGCATCTTCACTGGCAGCTCCTTCATGGTGCTCATCATTGCCGAACTGGCTTTGGTGTGGATTCTCTCCGCGCGCATCATGAAGATGTCGTTTATGACAGCCGGACTGATGTTTGCTGCCTATTCCATCCTCAACGGCGCCACTCTCTCCGTGATATTCCTGGCCTATTCGCCGCAGGTCATCGCCACGACCTTCTTCATCACCGCTGGAACCTTCGGCGCCATGAGTCTGGTCGGTTTCCTCATTAAGCGCGACCTCAGTTTCGTTGGACGCTTCGCCATGATGGCGCTCATCGGCATCATCATCGCCTCCATCGTCAACATCTTCGTGGCCAGCAGTGCGCTCTATTGGGGTGTCACTTATCTCGGCGTGCTCCTCTTTGCCGGACTGACGGCCTACGACACGCAGAAAATCAAGATGATGCTCATGCAATATGGCGGCGAAGTGAACAACGACACCATGAAGATGGCCTTGATGGGCAGCTTGACGCTCTATCTTGACTTCGTCAATCTCTTCCTCTTCATCCTCCGCATTGTCGGTGGCAACAGAGAATAACCCGAATTTAAAACCCTATGAAGCGGTCTGCGGAACAACCGCGGGCCGCTTCTATAAAACAACAATAAGACAATGAACGAACTTTCCAATCGTTTGAACCGCCTTTCTCCTTCCGCCACGCTGGCTATGTCACAGAAGAGCGGTGAACTCAAGGCACAAGGCATTGACATCATTAACATGAGTGTGGGTGAACCCGACTTCAATACGCCCGACCACATCAAGGCCGCAGCCATCAAGGCTGTTGAGGAAAACTGGTCACGCTATTCTCCCGTTGCTGGATACCCAGCTCTGCGTGAGGCTATCGTGAAGAAACTGAAGAATGAAAACGGATTGGACTATACTGCCGACCAAATCAGTTGCTCCAACGGTGCAAAACAATCCGTTTGCAACACCATCATGGCGCTGGTCAATGACGGCGACGAGGTCATCGTGCCTGCCCCCTATTGGGTGAGCTATCCCGAAATGGTGAAGCTTGCTGGCGGCGAACCGGTCATTGTTGAAGCTGGCATCGAGCAGGATTTCAAAATTACGCCCGCCCAGCTTGAGGCCGCCATCACGCCGAAGACCAAAGCTTTGATTCTCTGCTCTCCGAGCAACCCGACGGGTTCTGTCTATTCCAAGGAAGAACTCCAGGGCCTGGCAGAAGTGTTGGCAAAACACGAGCAGGTCTACGTCGTTGCCGATGAGATTTACGAGCACATCAACTATGTAGGCCGCCACGAAAGCATTGCCCAATTTGAGTCAGTGCGCGACCGCGTTGTGATTGTTAACGGCGTGAGCAAGGCCTATGCCATGACAGGCTGGCGCATCGGTTTCATTGCCGGTCCGCAGTGGATTGTGAAAGGCTGCAACAAGCTCCAGGGTCAGTACACGAGCGGTCCTTGCTCCGTTTCCCAGAAAGCAGCCGAAGCAGCCTACACGGGTTCGCAGGCTTGCGTGGAGGAAATGCGTCAGGCCTTTGAGCGTCGTCGCGACCTCATCGTTCGTCTCGCCAAGGAAATCCCCGGCCTCGAAGTCAACGAGCCCCACGGTGCCTTCTATCTCTTCCCTAAGTGCAGCTCTTATTTCGGCAAGCACTTCGGCGACCGCGTCATCAACGACTCTATGGACTTCGCCATGTATCTTCTAGAAGAAGGACACGTTGCCACCGTTGGCGGTGCCGCCTTCGGCTCGCCTGAATGCTTCCGCATGAGCTACGCCACAAGCGACGAAAACATCGTTGAGGCCATGCGTCGCATCAAGGAGGCTTTGGCCAAGTTGCAGTGATTCATCGTGCAGGATTTTCAGGCGGAGGCCATCTGCTTATAAAATACATTTGGCCACTTGCTTGACGTTCTGTTAACCAATAAACGGGCAAGCCCAAAAGACAGTAAAAACTCTTGGGGCTGCCCGTTTTTGGGGTGGTTCTAATAATTCTGATGAGTTGATTTGTGCCTTATCGGAAGTGTATTTTTGTAAGTAGACGAAGGAGCATAGCGGGCTATGTGACTGAGGCTACTTGCGGAAAGACGCTTCCGAGAAGGTGCAAAGCGACCATCAGAATATTTAAATCAGAATTATTAGAACCACCCTTATATTAGAGATTTATGACAGACTGGAAAACAGCTCTGAGCGCACTGGCAAGCCAGGCTTCGGAGCCGGAAGAAACAAACAAAGAACCAGGGCCAGCCAATCAGGACGCCGCGAAGGCAGAGCCTGCACGCCGCAAACGTCAGGGTGTGGTCTATTCCACCAACCCCGACTTCTCCTATCAAGAAGCCGAGGCCGAAGAAAACGAGACCTTGCCCAAGCAGCAGCAAAAACTGCGGCTGAGCATGGAGCGAGCTGGAAGAGGCGGCAAGACCGTGACGCTCGTGCGCGGTTTCATCGGCTCGGCCGACGACCTCCAATCGCTCTGCAAACTCTTGAAGCAGAAATGCGGCGTCGGCGGTTCGGCCAAGGATGGCGAAATCATCATCCAGGGCGACCATCGTCAGCGCCTGCTGGAAATCCTCAAGAAGGAGGGGTATTCACAGACGAAATAATTGTTGAATAAGAGGCGGGCGAGACCAACAGCCTATGCAAGCGTCCGTGTTGTCGTTTTTGCGGCGGAATCAGGCGCGGCAGACGGCAACGCACTGTGTGCAGACGCTTGTGCCTGTACCGACAAGTAAGAACCTCAAACAAAACAAATTAGGGCTGACACTTCTCACGAGGTATTAGCCCTTTTGGTTATCTTTGTATTTACGAAAAATGCCCTTTTATTAAACAGGTGAATGGTAAACCACAGTGTCGGCTATAGATTACATCATTTCTCTTTTAAACCAAAGCTCAAATACACTATCAGCAAGGAATATCCCCTCTTTCTCAATGGTGATAATCTCCTTGTCAACCAAGCTTTTCTTTATACGGTCTATATTTGACTTACTGCCCAAAGGGTATATTTCAGAAACCGTTTGAGTGGTAAATCCTGAATGTATATCTTTGCACAAAAGACGAATGAAGTTGAGCTGATAGGTCGTAAGCCCCTCTGTCTGTTGTATAAAGAGACTGCTGTTTTGCTCCAACAGAGCCTTCAAGCCTTCTTCGAAACTCTCCTCGTTTACTTCTTTTTCTGTTTCGGCCATAACGTTCCATGCAAGTTGCTGCACATAAGATGAGTAATTCTTTACCACTTGGCATATTCTGCCTGCATACTCTTCTGCTATCTTCTTGCCATACTTCTCGAATCGAGAACAGATGAAGGGAACCCAATATTCCGTAGGAATACACTTTAGATGCAGCATCTCCCCAAACTGATAAAAAGGCATACGACGACTTTGGAAAATATTTTCCATCAGATGCTTCTTACTGCCAAAGAAGCAATAAGACACATTTTGATGATGCTGCCAAACACCGCGTAGACGTTTTTGTATAGTCAGCGAGTCTGTGAACTCTCCTATCTGCTGAAACTCGTCAATACATACTACAAGGCGAACGCCCTGTTCCTTGGCAATACGTTCTGGAAGATTCAAAATTTCCTCTGGAGAATAATCCTTTGGCGTTATCCCCAATGATACAGAAAACTCAGAGTTAGGTTCTGGGTTGAATGAAATCTTGGGCGAGATTCTAACCAAGAAACGCTTGATGTTCTCCATTACTTGCTCCAAATGGTTGCCTGTGGACTTCATGATTGTTTCAGCAAATCGGTTATAGAAATCATATTCACTTCTGCAGTCATATATGTCCATATAGACGATTTTTAGCATAGGGTTGTCAATCTCGGAAATCACCTTTTTGATAAGAGAGGTCTTACCCATGCGTCTTGGAGATATAAGAATAACATTAACGCCATTTTCAAAGTCAAGTTTGATACGCTTGGTTTCTTCAATTCGGTCTGTAAAGTTATTACCACCGACCGACATACCATATACAAAAGCTTTCTCCATAATCTTTACTCCTTACTTATTAGATTACAAAGATAATGAAAAAAAGAAGTAGTTCACAAGGTTGTGGTTCACAACTTTGTGAACTTGGTTGGAAATCTCATAAAATAGATACCCTCTCCATATTTTTCACCTCTGTTTGTCTGCGTCGTCTCTTCCTTTTATACTCATAAAAGAAAGGAGTTGCGAGAGGTTTTCCCCCGCAACTCCTTTTTCTGTTTCGTCGTAAAACTCCTATTGGGCCAACTGCTTCGTGCTGGTCAGTTCGAAAAACTTTTCCATCATCACTTTCGTGTATCCCTGTCCGGCGGCTTCCACCGCCTCCTTCTTCGCTTTGTCTTTCTCGATGGCGTCGTAGGCATCCTTGTTTTCCTTTTCAAATTCGGAAATGTCGGCCACGAAATCCTTGTTCACCTTGTCGGCCTCTTCCATGGTCTTGGCCTCCTTCATTTTTTCGGTGGCGTCGTTGATGATTCTGATGAGTTTCTCGTCAGGACTTTTGCTGCATCCTGCCAGCGTGAGCGACAGGACGGCGAGGAGCAAAAACTTCTTCATGATGTTTGGTTGTTTGGGGCAGAGCGTTCGTGTGCGTTGGGGGGTGACAGAATGCACTGCTTGTGGAAAGAAAATCCCGTGTAAACGTCGGGCTTACACGGGATGGATGATGTGGTGGTGCGTTGTCTGCGCCACCGATGTTTCTTAGGCCTCCTGCTGGTCTTTGAGCGCTTCCGTGATTTGCGCTTCAATTTCTTCGCAGAGTTCCGGGTTGTCCTTCAAAATGCGTTTCACGGCATCGCGTCCCTGTCCGATCTTGGTCTCGCCATAGCTGAACCATGATCCGCTCTTTTTGATGATGCCGAGCTCCGTTCCGAGGTCAACGATTTCTCCGATGTGGGAGATGCCTTCGCCGAAGGTGATTTCAAATTCGGCTTTGCGGAATGGAGGTGCCACTTTGTTTTTCACCACCTTCACGCGCACCTGGTTGCCGATGGGCTGGTCGCCGTCTTTGATGGTGGTGACGCGGCGGATGTCAAGGCGCACGCTGGAATAGAACTTCAGCGCGTTGCCGCCGGTGGTTGTTTCAGGGTTGCCGAACATCACGCCGATCTTTTCGCGCAACTGGTTGATGAAGATGCAGGTGGTGTTGGTCTTGCTGATGGTTGAGGTCAGTTTGCGGAGTGCCTGGCTCATGAGGCGGGCCTGCAAGCCCACTTTGTTGTCGCCCATGTCGCCTTCGATTTCCGCCTTTGGCGTCAGGGCTGCAACAGAGTCGACCACGATGATGTCGATGGCCGAAGAGCGGATGAGCTGGTCGGCGATTTCCAATGCCTGTTCGCCGTTGTCGGGCTGCGAGATGAGCAGATTGTCGACATCGCAGCCGAGTTTGGCCGCATAGAAGCGGTCGAAGGCGTGTTCGGCATCGATGAATGCCGCGATGCCGCCAGCCTTTTGTGCTTCGGCGATGGCGTGGATGGCCAGCGTGGTCTTACCAGAGCTTTCCGGACCGTAGATTTCAATGATGCGTCCCTTCGGATAACCGCCAACGCCGAGCGCGGCGTTGAGCGCCAAACTTCCCGTTGGGATGACATCGACATTCTCGATTTGCTCGTCGCCGAGCTTCATAATCGACCCTTTGCCGAAGTCTTTCTCTATCTTTGCCATTGCGGCTTGCAATGCGCGGAGCTTGCCGCTCACATTGCCGTCTTGCAATTCTTCTTCTTTCTTAGCCATATATATGATATTTAGCCCTATATATAATAGAGTGTGTTATGTAATCTTTCCTTTCTCAATGATGATGAACGGGCAAGCCAGAGGCGTTCCATTTTGTGGGCAAACGACAGCCCTTGCCCGCGTTCTGAAGATTCCCGCCATCGCTTGCCTCACAAAGGTACGAAAATCATTGTGACGGAAGAAAAAAAACTTGAAAAGTTGTGGGGAGCGTTCTGAAAAAACAATGCCGAATTTCGTCTTCCCTTTAAAGTCCGCATGCCGTGAGCACCTTTTCGCTCTGCCGTTCTTCCTCTTCGCCGAGGTCCATGAAGCGCAGGATGGCCGTGTGTGCGGCGCGTTTGAGCACCATGTCGGTGCCAATCAGCTCCGAGGCGGCCTGGTCGAGCATTTCCTCCGCATCGCGCGGCAACGGTTTGGCACCCTGCATGAAAAGTCGTGAGAGCAGATGCCAGCCGCAGAGACGGAACATCGGTTCCTCGCGTGCAATCCAGGTAAACGCCTTTTCAGAAGCGTAGGGCAGGCGTGCGAAGAGGTGGACAACGGTGCATTCCGCTTCTTCGGGGAAATTCATCTGTTCCACCCATAGTTCCGCAAGGTCTGCCGGGAAATCCTCTGTCGGCATCAGCATTCCCGCCAGCAGTCGGCATTCGCGAATATTCTCCTTCCAGAGCGCCGCCGCCAGTTCGTAGTTGTGTGGCCATTCTTCCGCCATTTCGCGCAGGCGGGGCAGTTCCACGCCGAAGTTCACCTTATAGGTCAGTCCTTTTTCGCGCATTGACTGGCTCACGGGGCCGTTCATGACGCCGCGCAGGTTCTTTTTTATTTCTCTGATTTGTTCTTGTAGTGTCATTTGGAAAAAATGTTTGTTGGGAGAGTCGTTTCGAAATCGCGGGTGGGACACCGCCGTTTCTCCTCGTTGTCAGTTCTTCCCCTATCCCTGTTGGCGAACGCCGTCCCGTGCACACTCGAATCTCGTCCCAGATGCGTTCGTGCCTGCTCCCAGATTCGTTCGTGCCTCGTCCCAGATGCGGGTGCGTCTGGCCCCGCGTGCGCTGACAAATATAGGAAGCGTTTTTCCTTGTCGGCATGGCCGACTGGCTGACCTTGCGCAAAAGACAGGCGGGCCCTGCGCAAAAGCAGGAAAGATGCGGTGGGGGGAGCGGCGAAGGTTGTGGGGCATCGTGAGGCGCGACGATGATATCTCGGTTTCGTTCTCCCTTGTCAGTCGTTACCGAAAAACCGCAACCATTCCTGCTCGAAGTTGGGCGTGAAGAAGCCCATTTGCATCAGGTCGAGGATGTCGGTGCGAGAGAAGAAGCGTCCGTCGGCCACCTCCTCCGAGATTTTCGGTTTGGCGTGGGTGCGTGTGGTGAACACGTGTACCAGTTCGCGCTCGCGGTTGCTTTCAAACACATAGCGGCCGAGAAATTGCGGTGTGAAATTCGTCAGTCCGATTTCTTCGCGCACCTCACGCGCCAGCGCCTCTTCGATGCTCTCGCCCCAGTCGACGTGTCCGCCAACCGCCGTGTCCCATCGTCCCGGCTGTATGTCCTTCCAGTCGGGGCGCTTTTGCAGGAACAGTTCGCCTTGGGAGTTGAAAACGTGGAGGTGCACCACGGGATGCAGCGGCCGCGTGCCGCCATGACATTCTCCGCGCGTGGCTTTTCCGACGACGTTGCCTTCTTCGTCAACCAGCGGCAGGAGTTCTTCCATGTTGTCGTGTTTCATGTTTGTTGCGTTTGTTGTTGGGGATTGGGTGGGGGACTTCTGCCGCCACAAGAAGTCGTTAGATATATAAACAGTCGTTTCTCAATAATTCAGTAGCGAACTGTCGCCGTAGGAGAGAAAGCGGAAATTGTTGGCGAGGGCATAGTCGTAGATGCGGTGCCAGTCGCCTTTGACAAAGGCCGACACCAACAGCAGGAGCGTGCTCTTCGGCTGGTGGAAATTCGTGACGATGGTGCGCACGATATGGTAGTCATATCCCGGCGCGATGATGATTCGCGTTGACGTGTGCAACACCGGCAGCTCGTTGCGGTCCATCCAGTCGGCAATCTCTTGCAGCGCCTCCAGCGTGGTCAGTTTGTCGCCCTCAGAAGCGGCATATTCATAAGGCATCCACTGCGGCACGTGCAGGTCGTCGGCCGTGGCGTTTGGGTTCTGGTGGATCATCACGCCAACGTAGTAAAGGCTCTCCAGCGTGCGCACGGAAGTTGTTCCCACCGCAATGCACCATCCTCCGTGGACAATCAGTCGCTCAATGCTTTCGCGCTTCACGGCAATCCATTCCGCGTGCATCGTGTGTCCCGCGATTTCCTCGCTCTTCACCGGTTTAAACGTTCCTGCGCCCACGTGGAGCGTCACTTCGTTTCGCTCGATGCCCTTCTCGTCGATGGCCTTCAAGACACGCTCCGTGAAGTGCAGTCCCGCAGTGGGCGCTGCCACTGACCCCTTGATTTTGCTGTAGACCGTTTGGTAAGTGCGCAGGTCGCTCTCTTCCGTGTCTCGGTTGAGATAGGGTGGGATGGGGAGCTCGCCGATGGCGTCGAGCACTTCCGAAAAGCTCACCGTGTTGTCGTCCCATGCAAAGCGCACTTCATGCCCCGTTCCGCTGATGCCGAGGCGCTCTGCCGTCAGCGTCAGTTCCTTTCCACCCACCTTGATGGAGCGTTCCAGGCGTCCTTCCTTCCATTTCTTGAGATTACCGATGAGGCAAGTCCAGGTCACGCTGCCCGTCTGGGCAAACGAGAGTTGATAGTCGGCCGGCGTGTGTGGCTCCAGGCAAAACACTTCGATGAGGGCGCCGGTGCTCTTGTGGAAATGCAGACGTGCCTGGATTACCTTCGTGTTGTTGAACACCATCAAGGCCCCCTTCGGTAGATAGTTCGGAAGGTTGAAAAACTTGTCTTCCTTCACTTCGCCGTTGCGGTAGAGCAGCAGTTTCGAGGTGTCGCGCTCTGCGAGCGGATATTTCGCAATGCGTTCATCGGGCAGCGGATAGTCGTAATCGCTGATGTGGATATGTTGGGTTGGGTTTTCTGTCATAGAAACTGTTAGTTGTTTAGCTCGTTATATAGGTAGGTGGTCAAAAATTTTTTTATAATGTATGCCAAGAGTATTATACTTACAAATGTATAAATAATTCTGACCACCGACATAGGTAGCAAAGTTACGTATTTTTTCTCAATGTATGCAGACTTCGCCACGGCTTTCTGACGGGCAGGTAAGATGGCGCGGCGCGATTCCGCTTTCGGCCTTCGATGCTAAGTAATGGTGAAAAAATCCGTCTGAACGCCAAGATGTAAACTGCCAAAGGATACAAAAAAACGCGTTGACACGAAAACTTTCCCCCATTCGTTTTGCTCTTAGCGAGGTTTGCAGTAACTTTGCAGCTGGTGCACAAATCGCACCATATTGAGCAAATTAAGAAACAAATCATACACCTATGACAAAACGTAAGATTCAATTCAGTCTTGTCTATCGAGACATGTTCCAAAGTAGCGGTAAGTTCCAGCCCCGCAAAGACCAGTTGGAGCGTATTGCACCTGTAATCATCAAGATGGGTTGCTTTGCCCGCGTGGAAACAAACGGCGGCGCTTTTGAACAGGTGAATCTCCTTTATGGTGAGAACCCCAACAAGGCCGTGCGTGCCTTCACGAAGCCATTCAACGAAGTGGGCATCAAAACCCACATGCTCGACCGCGGCTTGAACGCGTTGCGCATGTTCCCCGTGCCGGCTGACGTGCGCCGACTCATGTATAAGGTGAAGCATGCCCAGGGTGTCGACATCACGCGCATCTTCTGTGGTTTGAACGACGTTAGAAACATCATTCCTTCCATCCATTATGCCCTCGAAGCTGGCATGACTCCGCAGGCCACGCTCTGCATCACCACCTCGCCAATCCATACAGCTGAATATTATGCCAATATCGCCGACCAGCTCATCGAAGCTGGTGCGCCTGAAATCTGCTTGAAGGATATGGCAGGTATTGGTCAGCCTGCCATGCTCGGCAAGCTCACCAAGATGATCAAGGACAAGCATCCTGAAGTCATCATCGAATATCACGGCCACTCAGGTCCGGGCCTCTCAATGGCCAGCATCCTGGAAGTCTGCAAGAACGGTGCAGACGTCATCGACACCGCCATCGAACCGCTCTCGTGGGGTAAGGTTCATCCCGACGTGATCTCCGTGCAGTCGATGTTGAAGCATGCCGGTTTCGACGTGCCTGAAATCAATATGGATGCCTACATGGAAGCCCGCAAGCTCACGCAGGAATTCATCGACGACTTCTTGGGCTACTTCATGAACCCCGCCAACAAACTGATGAGCTCTCTTCTCTTGGGCTGCGGTCTGCCGGGCGGTATGATGGGCTCTATGATGGCCGACTTGACGGGCGTGATGAGTGCCATCAACAGCAACCGTGCCAAGGATGGTCTCGAACCGCTTTCTGAAGACGCACTGCTCGTGAAGCTCTTCAACGAAGTGGCTTATGTATGGCCGCGCGTGGGTTATCCACCCCTCGTGACGCCGTTCTCACAATATGTGAAGAACATCGCCCTCATGAACCTCCTGACCGAGTCAATGCACAAACCGCGCTATTCTATGATGGACGACAGCATCTGGGGCATGATCCTCGGCAAGAGCGGTAAGTTGCCTGGCGAGGTGGCTCCGGAAATCATCGAATTGGCCAAGGAAAAGGGCTTCGAGTTCACCACGGCCGACCCGCAGAGCTACTATCCCGACGATTTGGCTCGCTTCGAAAAGGAAATGGAAGAAAATGGATGGGAGCGCGGTGAAGACGATGAAGAGCTCTTCGAATTTGCCATGCACGAAACGCAGTATCTCGACTATAAGAATGGTGCAGCCAAGAAGCGTTTCCTGGCCGACTTGCAGGCTGCCAAAGACAAGGAAGCATCGAAGGGCATTTCTCCTGAAGAGGCTGCTGCCTTCAAGCACGCCAAGGCCGATGCCATCGTGGCTCCTGAGAGCGGCATCATCCTTTGGGAAATTGGCGGCGACGGCGAGTGCGTGAAGAGCATCGAACCGTTCATCGGCAAGACTTACGCCGAGGGCGACCGCTTCTGCTATCTCGAAAATACTCATGGCCAGATCAACGAACTGCCTGCTGCTTTGGGTGGCAAGCTCGTTGAAATCAACGCCAAGCAGGGTGCCCACGTCAGCAAGGGCGATGTCATCGCCTACATCGAACGCGGCGAATAATCCTTCGGAGAATAAAAAAAGTAATGGTGGATATTTTTTATATATCCACCATTACTTTTTTTATTCTCCGAAGGATGAGTTTTTTATAGAAAGCGCATTTGCCGGGTCAGTCCGAAAACTCGGTTGCAAGCGACAAACCTATGCACACAGTTTTGTTA
>OHKO01000006.1_pt1 | contig 64307 bp, 55 predicted proteins | sample 1568851 | NCBI WGS metagenome assembly OHKO01 (sample SAMEA3879549, study PRJEB24766) | human gut metagenome | biome: human-associated habitat; feature: feces | place: USA | collected 1985/1987 | reverse complement strand
AGGGCTCGTTAGGGACTTGCACCCATTAGACAACACACATGCTAGTCAAACAAAAATAATACGGAGCCGAAGCTCCGTATCTATCTGTTTATTTCTTGTTTGCATCAAGCGGTATCTTAGCAATAATTTTTCCGTCAATGCTCAGATAATAAGTTTCCTCTTTCACGGAATAACCTACCTTTTCCTCTTTGCCGATATTGGGTTCTACAACAGTGAAGAAAAACATTCCCGGAGCAAAATCACCGAACATAGGTTCATATATGCCGGATTCTTCAACTTCTACCTTATCGGAGTCCAAAAGTTTCCAGCCCGAATTACTGATGAAAAACTGTTCGTTGGAATTGTTCTTTATGCGCAAGGTAAAAACAAGGTTAAGTCCGTTGTTGGGTATTCTGTTTACCTTAATATCGACAAAAGTGATTTGCACATTCTTGTTTGCATAGGCCATTGTGTACACAGAGCCTTTTCCAAGTACGGGAATTTCTTTGGGCTTTTCTTGTGCTTTTTGAGGTATGCTGTCTGTTACTTCTTCATTCGTGACAGGATTTGTTTCTTCCGATAGCGAAGCCCCGATAAACCCACTGACAAGGAATATCCCTATGAAAATCAGAGCAACCTTTCCACGAGAAGAACACTTGACGGTTTTAGGGTTGAACATACCCACTACAAATGCCACAAGAGATAATGCGGCGATAATTCTTAAAGCTGTTTCCATTCTACATTTTATTTTATTTAGACAATAATCTGTAAAACGGCAACGGTATGAACGAGAACGGGTAAACGAAAACGTAGAACCACTGCCCAACGTCGTCGTGGCCTACCACAGCCAACTTACCCATAGGAGCGGTTCTACGTCTATGACGCAGGACACACTTCACCCATTGGGTAAGTTGATTATCAGCCTTTATGGTCTTGTTGTGGTAGTTCGACGACGATTAGGCTATATGTCCGAATAGAGTGCAAGCACTCAAATTCGGTTGCAAAAGTAGTTATTTTAATTCAAATAACTATTATGCTGATTTGGAAAGTTCAAATGAAAATCTTACATTTGGTGTAAATAGTATATAATTACGTTATTTTATAAGGGGCAGGGCGATTTTTATAAGGGGGCAAGAATGGTGCGCTGATTTCATTGCGAAAATGCTGGAGTTTTTTTAATGACTCGTACAATCACAGTAGCATTCTGTTGAGCCAGCATAAGTCCAACGTGCTAAACGAAAGAAGGAGACAAGCGGATGTTTGCATATCGCACATCGCTTGTCTCCTTCTTTTTGTAGGATATAATATGTGGGGTTGTTTAAAGCATAAAATAGGTGAGCCCTGCGTTAGAAATCAATCTCCAAACCTACGCCAAAGACATCGTTGGTGCGGTGGAAATTGTCGTAACCTGTCGTTGAGTAGTTTCTGAGACCCGTTTTGATTTGCATGAGCGCTCCTGCCTCGTGTTGGTAGGTCTGAAGTTTCTCTGTGGCAAAGGCACGTTCCCCTTCTGTTGAACCTGGATTCGTCAAAATCGCCTGATAATGATTGATGCCAGCCTGCAATTGATCAGCCATCGGCTGCAACATGCCATTGAACTTCTGCTTTATATCGCAATAGTCGGCCATGTCTTTACGGTAGTGCTGATAGAAGGTCTTGAAATACGCCACATTGAGTTTCACGCGCTCTTTTAGGCGGAAGGCAGCTCCGAGACCAACGGAGTTTGAGTTAGTCACAAAGCTCATATCTGTGATGAAACGGCTGTCTTTTCCCAAACCATATTTTGTTGACTGCCATCCGGCGCTAACCGTCCAACGCTTGGAGAGGTCATATTCCATTCCGGCCAAAACCTCCCAACCGCCGTTCTTAAGCTGCTCATGACGGCTGTTGTGCTGCGTGGCCTGTCGGTCGAAATAATAGTGGAATCCACCATTGGCACGCAATCCGTCAATGATTTCATACTGTGCACCGAGCGCCAAGATGGCGGGAATGTCGGCTGCCACATGCAGTCCGTCGTCAAACTCGTCCAAACCGCTTGTGTTCACACCGCTGCGGTTTTTCAGTCTCAAACGTGTCTTAAACTCATATCTGGCAGAAAGGTTCCAGCGTCCCGTTTTGTAATCGACAGAAACAATCGGCGTGAATCCCCATCCGCTCTGGTCGCAGTTGAGCTCGCGGTCTCCAACCAGGGAAGCGAAATCGGGCAATCCCTGCGACTGGAAGAATTTCGCAGCCGGCATATTGACAGCGCCAGCAGGTCCCTGCACTTCTACATTGATGTTGCGCACGTAGCCATAATAGTTACAGTTGGCATAAATGACACGTCCGCCCACATTGACATTCAAATTCGGGTTGATGCGATAACCGACGCCAAACTGACCGCCGAAATAATACTGGCGGCCCTGCATGTGCGTATCGAAAGAATAACCGCTCACCGCACCTGGTCTCAAAGCGCCGACCAACACCGGCACCATGGCCACCTGGCTTTCAAAAGAAGGCAGACCATCGGAGAAGTTACACTTTCCGCCACCACCTGTCACACCCAAATGGAATGTGGCAAACCACTTTTCACCCACGCGAGCCAAGTTGAGAGACGGCATCACAGGAGCCGAGGCCTTACCGTTAAAACGCTTGACACCATCAGGATTGTTGCGCACGCCGTTAACCGTTCCGAGCGCAAACGGGCCAGCATTCTGCGGACCGAAATAAGAAGTCGTCGTTCGGCTCTGATAAGCACTCTGTATGTCGAATCCCAAATGCCAACCAACCGACATAAAACCAACGCCGGCCGGATTGGAATAGGCACCGTCAATGCCGATGGCACCATCACGCGCAGGATTACGCAAGAAATTAACGCTCTGGTTCGTGTTCGTCAAGTAACCACCAGCCTGCGCAGTGGTTGCAGCCATCAGCAAAGAGGCTGCGAGAATTGAAAATTGCTTCATTCTTCTGTTTAATTGGTAAAATCGGCGGCAAAAGTACAATTAATCTGCACAGCAACAAAATCTTTGTGCAAATAAATTGCATACAACCCGCCTTTTCGTGCAAAAATGCCTTCCCAACTTGCCTTTTTAGGGGTTGAGCAACACCATATTCCTCCTAAAAGTTTTTTCGAACTACCCCATTAAGGAATGTTCCAACAACACGCCTCCTGCACCGCGCAACAACGCAACAGCAATGCGGTCATAACGCTACCACAGCACTACTATAACGCTTCCTCAACGCTACTACGAATACCCAAAGAAGAAAGTTTAACGGCATAATCCTTGGCACATATAACCATAAATCGTACTTTTGTACTTGCATAAGGGAGGTCCCCGATTTCCGCCATCAAAGCACGAGCCGTTTTGCGAAAGAGCACGAGCCGTTCTCTGGAGATTTTCAAGCCACCCCATAATCAGAATACAAACAAACGTCATATATGGAAAAGAGTGATAGCGTCGTTATCATACCGACCTACAACGAAAAAGAAAATATTGAGAGCATCATCCGCGCCGTCCGCGGACTGGAAGCACACGATTTTGAAATACTTATCATTGACGACGGTTCGCCCGACGGCACTGCCGACATCGTCAAGCGGCTCATGGCTGGAGAGTTCAAAGACAAGTTGCACCTCGTTGAGCGCCAAGGCAAACTGGGCCTTGGAACGGCCTACATTGCCGGATTCAAATGGGCGCTGGAACATGGCTACGACTACATCTTCGAAATGGATGCCGACTTCAGCCACGACCCCAACGATTTGCCACGACTCTACAACGCTTGCGCGAAAGACGGCTACGACGTTGCCATCGGTTCCAGATACGTAAGCGGCGTAAACGTTGTCAACTGGCCTATGGGACGCGTGCTGATGAGCTATTATGCCTCAAAATATGTGCGCATCGTGACGGGCGTTCCCATCCACGACACCACGGCTGGATTCAAATGCTATCGCCGCAAAGTGCTTGAGACCATTGACCTCGATGCCATCCGCTTTAAGGGCTATGCCTTCCAGATTGAAATGAAGTTCACGGCCTATAAACTCGGATTCAAAATCAAGGAAGTGCCTGTTATCTTTGTCAACCGCCAGCTTGGAACGAGCAAAATGAGCGGAGGCATCTTTGGCGAAGCGCTCTTCGGCGTGGTACGCCTTCGCTGGGCGGCCATCTGCGGCAAAATCAAACCGAGATAATAAAATCCCGGCTCTTCCTGCTTGAAATCATTTTTTCGAAAAAAAGACCTGAACACAATAATATGAAAAAAGGTGGGGCTCAATACAGCTCCACCTTTACGCATATACTATATAAGGCGCATGCGGCACGGTGCATTGCATCAAAATGCTTGCCACCAAGCAAGCCTGAGAATCCACCGAGCAAACCTTGGAAACTCTAAGCGCACCATCCCCTGCCCTGCAACCAACCACGAGAACAACATGCAACGCAGACTACTGATTGACCATGTCATCATGGTGAACGAAGGACGCGAATTTAAAGGCGCGCTCCTCATCGAGAACGAACACATCGGACGAATATTCGAAGGTGAAGTCGACTATTCAAGCATCGCCACAGATGCCATCATCGATGCAGAAGGATGCTACCTCATCCCTGGCGTTATAGACGAACACGTACATTTTCGCGATCCTGGACTGACTTACAAAGCCGACATGGAAAGCGAGAGCCGAGCCGCCGCAGCAGGCGGTGTCACCACCGTCTTCGACATGCCGAACACCAAACCGCAGACCACCACCACCGAAGCCTTGCGCGAGAAATTCTCCATCGCAGCAAAGAAATGCTGCATCAACTACGGATTCTTCTTGGGAGCCACAACCGACAACACCGATGCGTTGCTTCATCTGAACCCGAGAAAGGTGGCAGGCGTGAAACTCTTCATGGGAGCCTCAACTGGAAACATGCTTGTCGATGACGACAAAGCGCTCCGCAAGATTTTCCAAGTGTCAAAAATGCCAGTCATGGTTCATTGTGAAGACAGCCAAATCATCAACGACAACATGAAGGCCTGCAAGGAAAAGAACGGGGAAGACCCAGACATCAAGTTTCATCCGCTCATCCGCTCCGAAGAAGCCTGCGTTGCATCAACAACGAAAGCCGTTGAACTGGCCAAAGAATACGGAACGCGCCTGCATGTGGCCCATATATCAACGGAACGCGAGTTGGCATTGTTTTCTCCGGAACATCCCAACATAACGGCCGAAATCTGCGTGCCACACCTGCTCTTCTGCGACGAAGACTACGTCCGCCTCGGAGCCCGCATCAAATGCAATCCGGCCGTCAAGACCAAAGCCGACCGCGAAGCCCTACGCAAAGCGCTGAACGACGGAACAGCCGCCACCATCGCCACCGACCATGCTCCACACGCCATCTATGAGAAAATCGGCGGTGCGGCCAAAGCGCTCTCCGGCATGCCGATGGTGCAATTTTCTCTCGTGTCTATGCTTGAATTGGTCGACAAGGGCATACTCCCAATGACGCGCCTCGTTGAACTCATGTGTCACGCCCCAGCCCGCCTCTTTAATGTCGAACTGCGCGGCTTCTTGCGCGAAGGCTATAAAGCCGACCTCGTGTTGTTGCGCCCGCACGCTCCTTGGACGTTGACGCCCAACCGCATTGAGAGCAAGTGCAACTGGAGTCCGATGGAGGAACACGTCTTTAACTGGCGCGTTGAGAAGACTTATTGCAACGGTTTCCTGCTATACAACCAAGGCCGCATCACGAACGAGGCATTCCGCGGACAGCCTGTGACCTTCGACCGATAACTCCCCATCTGACAAGCAAGCAGAAATCTCAAATCCATTCTCCCGAAAAGCCCACACCGGCAACCCCATAAGCCAAAACCACCCAACCAGCCATGCTCCACATCCAAGCATATACCATTACGGAACTCGCGCCCTACATCAACTGGATATACTTCTTCCACGCATGGGGCATGCCGCCGCGCTTCGCCACAGTGACACAAGTGCACGATTGTCCGGGATGTCGTGGTGCCTGGCAGGCACAATTTCCGGAATCCGACCAGGCACAAGCCCGCGAGAGTATCAATCTCTATGCCGAAGCTCAACAGATGTTGAGAACACTGTCATCAAAAAACTGCCGCATAAACAGCATCGTCGGATTGTTTCCAGCGTGGAGCGACGGCGACGACGTAATGGTGGCGGCAAACCCCGATGGCACGACACCGCGCCGCCTGTGTTTCCTGCGCCAGCAACAAGTCCTGCAAAATAACGCCCCATACCTCTGCCTGGCCGATTTTATCAGTCCACACCGCCCACCCTCCGACGCTGACATCCACGTTTTGCCCATCGGCAACGTCATCGGACTTTTTGCCACTGCCGCCAAAATCTCCATGGAACACCTTTATGACCATGACGACTTCAAACGCTTGTTGGTGCAAACGCTCTCCGACCGTCTGGCCGAAGCGGCGGCTGAGCGGCTCCATGAGCAAGTGAGGCAAACGCTTTGGGGATATGCCCCCAGCGAGCGTTTCTCCTGTCAAGAACTTTTCTCGGAGAAATACCAAGGGCGCCGGCCCGCCATCGGCTACCCCTCCATGCCCGACCAAAGTTTCATCTTCGACTTCGCCAAAATCCTTCCCTTGGAGCGCATCGGCATTACCCTCACGGAGAACGGCATGATGCAACCCCACGCCGCCGTTGCCGGACTGATGCTCGGACACCCAGCAACGCGCCATTTCAGCATCGGAACCATTGACGAGGCGCAACTTTGCGACTATGCAAAACGCCGCGGCCTGCTTCCCGATGATGTCAGACGCTATCTGGTTGGAAATCTCAAGGATATCTGATATTCCGTAAAACACCTACTTATATATATGACATCACCTATATATATATGATACTACGCATTCTCATCCCGCTCGTAGTCCTGCTAATGCTTCCCGCATGGGGCATCGACCGCCTATGGTGGCACCGCCACGTCAAAGGATGGAAACGATGGCTTGTCTACACACCGTCGGCAACGCTCTCGCTGCTCCTAATCTTGACCGCCGCCAATGAGAGCTACTCCATGGCCGCCGACCACTGGAAAGGGCAACTGCTCTCCGTCACGCTCACATTTCTGGTGCCTCAGGCCCTGCTGGCCTTGCTGCTCGGGTTAGGACAACTGGCAAAACGCCGCGCACCGCGCATTTCCCATGCCATCAACATCGCGGCTGTCATCACCTCCCTACTCAGCCTCGCCGCCATGACCTATGGCATGACGGGCGGCTACCGGCATTTGGTTGTGAAACACTACACCTACACCGACCGCCGCATCCCCCCAGCCTTCAACGGCTACCGCATCGTCCAATTGTCGGACCTCCATGTCGGCACCCTGCACGGACAGCCACAAGTGGTCCGCAACATCGTCGACAGCGTCAACGCGCAACGCCCCGACCTCATCGTCTTCACCGGCGACCTCGTGAACTACCATGCGGAGGAAATCTACGAATTCGAACCGATTCTTCGGCAGCTGAAAGCCAAAGACGGCGTCATCTCCATCATGGGCAACCACGACTACGCGCAATATTTCCGCTGGGAATCGCCCCTCGACAGTCTGGCCGACATCCGCCGCCTGCAAAACCGGCAACGCGCCATGAACTGGCATTTGCTGCTCAACGACAATCACATCATCCGGCGCGGCAACGACAGCATTGCCATCATCGGAGTGGAAAATGACGGGCGGCCGCCCTTCCCCGCTTTGGCCGACCTGCCACGTGCACAAAGGAATCTGAATGACAACTGCTTCAAAATCCTCCTCTCGCACGACCCTTCCCACTGGCACCGCCAAGTCGTCCCCAACACCACCATTCCGCTAACCCTCTCAGGCCACACCCACGGCATGCAGTTTAAAATCGGCAATTTCTCCCCCGCCTCCTGGTTTTATAAAGAATGGGGCGGTGAATACACCGACCAAAATGGCCATACGCTCTACGTCAGCCTCGGCACAGGCGAAGTTCTGCTTCCTTTCCGACTGGGAGCCTGGCCTGAAATCAACGTCATTCAATTAAATAATGGTGAAAAATAACTTGACGTCAACTTATCCTTTCACCATCACTAAGCAGGTGAGCAGATACATGGAAAAACCAGATTATCTGAACACCCACTCACAAACCATCTCACGCCAATAACACACTTATGAAATTCCTATACAGAATCTACCAATTGTGCATCGCCCTCCCCCTGGGCTTGATTGCAACCGTCTTGACAGCTCTCGCCACCATCATCGGCTGCTTCATTGGCAGCGCACATTTCTGGGGCTACTACCCAGGCAAACTGTGGTCGGTCTTCATCTGCCGCATCCTCCTGCTCCCCATCAAGGTTGAAGGACGCGAACACATCGACCGCCATCAGAGCTACGTTTTTGTAGCCAACCACCAAGGTCCGATGGACATCTTCCTCATCTACGGCTTCTTGGGCCGCAACTTCAAATGGATGATGAAGAAAGCCCTGCGCCGCATCTTCCTGGTTGGCTATGCCTGCGAGAGAGCCCACCACATCTTCGTCGACAAATCCGGTCCGAAGAAAATCCAGGAAACCATCGACAACGCCCGCAACACACTCCAGCACGGCACCTCCCTCGTGGTGTTCCCTGAAGGGTCGCGCACCTTCACTGGCCACATGGGCCTCTTCCGCAAAGGCGCCTTCCAGTTGGCCGACGAACTCCAGTTGCCCGTTGTCCCCATCACCATCGATGGCTCGTTCGACGTGCTGCCCCGCATGGCCGGCTTCAATTTCGTCAATTTCCACCGCATGCGCCTCGTCATCCACAAACCCATCATGCCGCAAGGCAAGGGCATTGCCGACATCAACCAGACCATGAAAGCCAGCTATGACACCATCATGGCCGACCTGCCCGAAAAATATCAGGGCTACGTGAAAAACAAAGACCAATAAGTAATGGTGAAAGAATAAGTTGACCAATTTTGGCCTGTATTTTTGTTGGTTTTGGAATTTGGAAGAGGGAGCATAGCGGGCTATGTGACCGATGACAAATTTCAAAAACGGCAAAAATACAGGGCATAAGAAACAACTCCTTAATCCTCCAAAATTGGTCAAGTTATTTTTTTACCATTACTAACTCCGAAACCCCATTTTGAAGTTTTCCACGCCATCCAGCGCGAAAAACTGACCCTCTCCCCACGTGTATCTCACAAATAATTAGTAACTTTGTCGTGAAAATCATCTCAAGAGATATGCAAATAAAGGAAGTCACCCAGACCCTTGAACGGTTTGCGCCTCTGCCGCTACAGGAAAGCTACGATAATGCAGGCCTGCAGATTGGATTAACAGGAGCGCAAGAAGTGTCAGGGGTCTTATTGTGTTTAGACGTCACTGAAGACGTTGTCGACGAAGCTGAGCGCAAAGGCTGCAACATGATTGTGGCACACCATCCGCTCCTGTTTCGCGGTGTGAAATGCGTAGACGGACGCACGCAGGTGACGCGTTGCATGCAGCGTGCCATCCAGAAAAACATTGCCATCTATGCCGCCCACACCAACCTCGACAATGCCCCCGCAGGCGTGAATTTCCGCATTGCAGAGAAGCTCAACCTGCAAGACACAGAGTTTCTGCAACCGTTGCCAGACGGACAAGGCGGAAGCGGAATCATCGGCAACCTGCCAAAGGAATGCCAAGCGATGGACTTCCTTAAAGAGGTGAAAGAAATATTCGGTGTTGAATGCCTGATGCACAACAATGGGCCTCAACGTCCCGTCAAACGCATCGCCTTGTGCGGCGGCGCCGGAGACTTTCTCATCGACGAAGCCATTGAAGCCAGAGCCGACGTTTTCCTCACCGGAGAAATGGGCTACCACCGTTATTTCGGGCACGAAAGCGAAATTTGGATAGGCGTTTTTGGACACTACCAAAGCGAACAGTACACCATACAGCTCCTGCGCGACATCCTCTCGCAAAGCCTCCCTTCCCTGCCGCTATTTCTGACGGAGGTGAACACCAATCCGATTCAATACCTATAGGGCAAGCCTCAAGAAAGGCGACTCCGCTTAAAGCCCTTGGCACGCCCCACAAAGATTTTTAAAAGAAACACATATAAATAAGCATTTATCATTATGGCTAAGAAAGACGTTGCAGACATGTCTGTTGAACAGAAGCTGAAGAACCTCTATCAGTTGCAGACAATGCTTTCAGAAATTGACAAAATCAAAACGCTTCGCGGCGAACTTCCTTTGGAAGTAAGCGACCTTAAAGACGAAATTGAGGGTTTGACCACGCGTCTGAAGAAATACGACGACGACATCGTAGCGCTCAACCAAGACATTGAGGCCAAGAAAAACAAAATCGATGAAGCACAGGCTGCAATCACGCGCTATAAAGGCCAGCTCAACGATGTGAAAAACAACCGCGAGTACGACACGCTCTCGAAAGAAATCGAATTCCAGACGCTCGAAGTTGAATTGCTCAACAAGAGAATCGGCGAAGCACAAAAGGCCATCGCTGGTAAGGAAAACGACATTGCCAACTGCAAGAACAAACTGGAAGAGCGCCGCGCTGACCTCGGCGTGAAGGAATCAGAGCTCGATGAGATCACCGCCGAAACCAAGGCCGAAGAAGAACGCCTGCGCGAAAAAGCACAGACGCTGGAACTCGCCATCGAACCGCGCTTGCTTTCTGCCTTCAAGCGCATCCGCAATAACTCACACAATGGTTTGGGCATCGTTTACGTAGAACGCGGTGCCTGCGGTGGCTGCTTCAACAAGATTCCGCCACAGCGCCAGCTCGACATCCGCATGCGCAAGAAAATCATCGTTTGCGAATACTGCGGACGCATCATGATCGACCCTGAATTGGCCGGTGTGAAAATCGAAACGACCGAAACTGAAAAGCCAAAACGCCGCACCCGCAAACTCGCCAAGTAATGGTGAGCAGGAGCGCAAAGCAATTACATGAAAGGTGTCCAAGGATAAATTGGACACCTTTTATGTTTAGTGATGGTAAAAATCCCCTCTACACCACATCAAAATAAAAACGCCGCCCCACCCTGTCGGTTTACATCAAGATATGAAACTCCAACTCATCGTTGTCGGTAAAACAACCAGCGCCCCCTTGCAAGGCATGATTTCCGACTACACTTCAAGACTCAAGCACTACATTCCCTTCGAAATGGAAGTCATCCCGGAACTCAAGAACACCAAGGCGCTGACTCCCGAACAGCAAAAAACCAAAGAAGGAGAAGCCATACGCAAACTTCTGAAAGACGGCGACCACCTCGTTCTGCTCGACGAAGGTGGCCGCGAATTTCGCTCCGTTGAATATGCCAAGTATCTGCAACAACGCATGGCATCTGGCGCCCGCCGCCTGGTCTTTGTCGTTGGCGGCCCCTATGGTTTTTCTCCAGAAATCTATGCGCTGGCCAAAGAAAAGATTTCGCTCTCCAAGATGACGTTCTCCCATCAGATGGTGCGCCTCTTCTTCGTGGAGCAATGCTATCGCGCCATGACCATCCTCAAAGGCGAACCCTACCACCATGAATAGCCGCCGCCGTTTCCGCATGGCCCTGCTGCCAGTCGTGCTGGTGTGCCTTCCGCTGCCAGTCTCCTTCGCCATGCACCGTTCCAAGTTCCCCGCCGCCGACACCACAAGTCCGTCAGCCCGCCCAACGGCGGAAGGCGGAAAAGCACAAACGTTCCGCGTCATGACCTACAACGTGGAAAACCTCTTCGACACCCTCCACGATGCCGGCTTCAACGATGAGGAATTTCTCCCCGGTTCCAACCGCCGCTGGAACAGTCCGCGCTATTGGGGCAAACAGCAAAAACTGGCTCGCACCATTGCCGCTGCAGGTGGTGCCGTCCCCGTTGACCTCGTGGCACTGTGTGAAGTTGAAAACGACACAGTGGTCAACCACCTGTGCCGCCGAACAATCCTGCGCCGACTGGACTACGCCTATCTCGTGACGCAAAGCAAAGACGCGCGCGGCATTGACGTGGCACTGCTCTATCAGCCTTTCCGCTTCCGCCTTCTCCATGCCGAAAGCCTGCGCATTCCTTTTGATGCCAGCTACGGCCGCCCAACGCGCGACATCCTGCACGTTGCCGGAATGCTGCAAACGGGCGACACGCTTGATGTCTTCGTCTGCCATCTGCCAAGCCGTCGGGGCAGCAACAAAAGCACGCGCAATTTCCGATATACGACGGCACGCACCTTGCGGCATAAAATCGACAGTGTTTCAAACTGCCGGCAAAACCCGCTCCTCATAGCCCTTGGCGACTTCAACGACGAACACACCGACATCAGCATCAGCAAGATGCTTAACGCACACCCATACACCGGCCAGACAGCGGAGATAGTCTCTCTGGAAACCTCGCCAGGCACGCAGCAGCTCTATGTCCTGTCGGCCAACCTCCGGGCGAAACCCGACATCAGAGGCACCTATAAATACCAAGGACGTTGGAACCAGCTCGACCATATCATCGTCAACGGCCAACTGCTCTGCCCTTCCTCGCGCCTCCACACGACGCCTGCACGCTGCCGAATCTTTGCCCCGCCCTTCCTGACGGAGCCCGACAAGAGCGACGGCGGCGTCAAGCCGTTCCGCACCTACCTCGGACCGATTTACCACGGCGGCTTCAGCGACCATTTTCCTCTCGTTGCCGACTTTCTGATGCAATGAGCCATGCGCCACACAGCGCCCCCTCAAGCATAGGGCGTTCAAAATACAGAGAAAATCAAGCTTAGCGGTAGCGCCCTCGCAGCGGAGATTTGCGCTGCGCCAACATAATCATCTATTGCGGCGCCAGCATTGTAGCTCACTTTGCTCGCAAAGTGAGGGCCACGAACACGTAGCGAAAATGCCATAAGTCCGCTTTATACCCGCTCCTTTGCGATGTGTTTGCCATAAAATTCGTCCCCCTCACTTTGCGAGCAAAGTGAGCTACAGTGCTTCGCCTCAGGGCTCTGCCCAATGTCCGCGCATCGCTCCTTGTGCCGTCGCCAACCAACAAGCATCTTAGCCCAAAAACCGCGTAGAAACATCCTTCGATTTTCAACGCCCAGCCTTCCGCCATTACTTTTTCTTCTACAAACTTAGCGATTTTATCTGATTCCCAAGGCAGCCTCGCCTCATTTTCTCCCCGTCCATAAGAAAAGTCATCTACTCGCGGCCGCAATTCGTGCTGCTCGCGGCCGCGAGTAGCGCTACCTTCGGCCGCGCGTAGCATTACCTTCGGCCGCGAGTAGATAACCTATCAATATTCTCGGGAAATCCTCCGCGGTCTCTCTTCAGCCGCCCTTCCTTCTGTTCGCTCCTCGTCGTCTTTTCCATGTAGCCCCGCTTTTTGCCCATTATCTGAAAAATCATGCCATTTAACAAAAAAGTAACATGTAAATTCGTTTGCTTAGAAATATGTTGCTATCTTTGGGACGAAAATGCGGAGGCATTCACGTTGTTGAAGCGAGAAAGCGTATTTAACGATGTGTGAATGAATGAGTTGCATGTTAGTCTTAGTCTCAGAACTCTCATTAAACGAGCTGAGCTGCGTGTGGCAAATTCTTGAAATAATTAAATAGATGGTTTCTGATGTTAAGTCTCTGAAGTTGTCTTGCAAAGTGAATGTGGCATAGTGAAAACGGACTTACAGTTTCGGCAGCATATTTTCATAGATATGGTTGCCGATCTGACAAAAAGACGTTTTTCGCATGAATGTTGCATCACATTGCAATAAGACAATGGAAGTAAGTGCTTTTCCTCAACCTCCAGTGAGACGGGATGTAACCCTGTTGCTGGCCGCTCCATAATAAAGCGTGGACGGTTCTTCCGCATCAAGATGGCGGAATATGTTTGCAACAATGTTTCATTTTTGTTTTGTTCGCCCATTTGCCCTTTCGGGCGTTTGGCGCAACGCCATAATTATGTTATGCATTGGGGGATGCATGCTGCAAGACCAGCAGACGCGCCGACGGCAAGTCTGCGTTGATGCCCCATGACGGGGCGGAGATGCAAGACGGGCGGTTCGGCTCCTATTATATAGGGGTGTACTGACGTTGCGCAGCCGTTATGGAAAAAGAAAATGATTTGGGGCTGGGCATGCATTGTCTCGCTCTGAAACTTAACATAATCAAATCTACAAATTATTTATTCACTAATTGTTTAATTCAAATTCTCATCTAACAATGAAGAAAATTTACAATTTTCTTGCTCTGATGTTGCTCTTTGTGGCAGGATCATTGTCAGCAGTTGCTGCTGAACGCGATTGGACCGTGTGGGACGTTGCAGAAAGCCAGATTGAGGCGCCGAAGAACGGTATGTTCGTGGTGCTTCAGCAGGGTAACAACAAGGCCGGTTGGTCAAGCAACGGCTATCTGAATCCCTCTGGCTCTTTCAAAGCAGCCGTTGACGGTACCTGTGTTTACGAACTCATAAAGGTGTCGGAAGACGCGCAGGGCGATGACGTATTCGTTCTGAAAAACTTCTCCAACAAGCAGTACATCTACTCTGGTGGTCACACTTTGTCTTATGGTGAAGCTTTCCAGTGTACCATCTTGAAGGCTGAAGCTGGTTCTACAGACCTTCGCCGCAAGATTGACGGTGATGAAAAGCAGCCTGAGGCAAACGGCAATGACTGGGTGTTCTCAGGTCCGCTGCCGGAAGACGGCTCAGGTCCTACTTACCTCTGCTATTGGGACTGCCCAGCTTACTCGGGTTACAGCGACACCAACAACTGGCGAATCTATGAAGCCACTTCTCATCAGCCAACAGCTGACGAGAAATTGGAGACCGTTTACAACGAAGTCTTCAAGAATGGTTTCTCTGATCTCGAATTTGCTGTAGGTGATCAGCCGGGTAACATCTCTCAGGAACTCCACGACAAGATCGAAGCTGCTTACAATGCAGCCAACGATGCTATGGGTAACGACGCTGTTTCTGCGGAAGCCAAGGAAAAGATCGTTCAGGACATTCTTGATGCTCAGGAAATGCTGAACAACGGTGGCCGCATCATGCTCGTTCCGGGTAAGTACTACATGTTCATCAGCCAGCGTTCACAAGACGGTATGTTCGATGCGGGTGGCTCTATGAAGTGTACGAAGGACAAAGTCGCTGTCGACGTTCCTCCAACCCTCAACGATGCCAAATACTTGTGGACTGTTGAAGATGCAGGTAATGGTCAGTACTACATCAAGAACTTTGCAACCGGTCGTTATGCTGGCAAGCAGGGTAGCACTTCTTCTACGTTCCCAACCGTTGAAGGCGCAACTGTTAAGTGCAACGTTGCTTTCAACCCGAACGGCGAAGCTGCTGGCTTGATGTTCAACATCACTGACGAAGATGGCAATATGTGGCACTGTGATGGCGGTATGAATGTCGTTCGTTGGCAGTCGAAGAACGGACTGGGTTGCTTGTTCGCAATCAAGGAAGTTCCTGCTGACGTTGCAGACCAACTCACCGCTGTTGTTGAAAAGGCCCGCTTCATGAAGAAGTACCACGCTTTGGTTGATGAGGCTAAGTCTACTTCAGAGCAGTATAAGCTTAATTCTGACGTAACTTTCGACGACAAGTATGCTTCTGCAGGTCTTGTTTCTTCATTCGAAAAGTGCAACGCAACTGAACCTTCTGAGGGTAAGGAAGCTTATGCATTCGATGGCAAGCTCGGTACTTACTACCACACTCTGTGGTCAAGTAATGTGGACGGTGAATACCACTGGGCACAGGTGAACCTCGGCGACGAGCCAATCCAGAAGCTCTTCCTCAAGTTCTCTCAGCGCCACAACAACCGTAGAGGTAACCCGAGCCGCATCGCTCTCGTTGCACAGGCTGACGGCGACGATCCTGAAGGAGCATGGACAGATACTTTGTTCAAGGACACTGTTATCTACCAGTATGCCACTAACTTCCCTGATGGTACCATCGACAGCACTACGACTGTAATGCGTATCGATTTGGGTAAGCCGGTTCAGCACCTCCGTTTCGTGGGTCTCCAGACTAAGGCCAACCAGCTCCACGGCCTCGGCCCATGCTGGCACGTATCAGAATTGCGCTTCTACAAGGACGGTGGTGACAACCCACGTTACAACATGATTCCTGAAGAAGTACGCCAGAAGTTGGCTGACGCCATCGCCAACGCTGAAAAGCTCGCTTCAGACAGCTCTGCAACTCAGGCTAACTATGAAGCTTTGGAAGCTGTTATCAAGGAATTCAACGATGCATATCCTGATGACACTGAACTTCTCGAACTCTTGAAGGACGCTAAGGCTCAGGCCGAAGCTGAAGGCATGGTGGGCACTGCATGGGGTTACTTCCCAGAAGATGCTCAGAGCGGCTTGAAGACAACGGTTGACAATGTTTCTTCTTACGTTGAAGCTAACTCTCCGTTGAGCCTCACTGCCATCGCAGACCAGTTGAAGGCGCTCCGCAGCGCAATTAGCACGTTCAACAGCAAGTTGATCGTTCCTGAAGACGGCGCAATCGTTCGCATTAAGAGCGTAAGCCAGAATCAAAACGGCGACCAGAACGGTCAGTATGGTAACATCGTATATGCTCGCAACGCCGACACTGTTGCTAACGTTTACTGGGGCTATAAGGACGACGAAAACCAGAGCACTCGTTTGAACGCTGTATGGCAGCTCAGAAAGCAGGCCGACGGTTCATTCGTTATCAAGAACTTGGCAACTGGTCTCAACATCGCCAACTTGTATGACGGCGTTGAAGACAAGGACGAAGTGGAGCTCTCACAGCGTTTGAGCTCAACTAAGGAAGATTCTAAGTTCACCCTCGTTTCTGGTAAGCTTCCTGGCGTATTCAACATCCAGTTTGTTGAAGGCCGCTACATGAACGCTGATCCAAGCCACAGCGTGGTTAACTGGAGCGGCAGCGATGCAAGCTCTTTGTTCGTGTTCGACGAAGTTTCTTCTGATGTCGTTGCCGACGGTATGACTTACAATGTCAAGGCCAATGCTTATCAGATTGTTACGATGCCGTTCGACATCCAGTATGTAGAACCAGCTCCTTACAAGCTCCTCGGACAGAAGGACGGTAAGGCTCAGCTCCAGCTCTACTCTGAGTCTGAAATCATCCCGGCTGGTACTCCGTTCATCGTTAAGACTGACGAAGATATCAACTATCTCCAGATCGGTATCCAGGCTGCTGATGCAAGCGAACTCGCTAACGGTACTTACGTTTACGACCACGTCAACCAGAATGGTATGGTGGGTACTTTGAACTCGCTGACTGTTAATGCTGGCCTCGGTTTGCTCCTCGACGGTGTAATCAAGAACTCTGTTGACAACACTACTGTTGACGCCAGCACTGGTTACTTCGTTGAAATCCCTGAAACGACTGAAGATGGCGACATCGCGCTCAACATCGAAGACGTTATCAACGGTATCAACAACGCAGTGGTTTCTAACGCTAAGGGTGGTGCCATCTACACTATCTCTGGTGTGAAGGTTCGCGCTAACTCAACTGTAGGTCTTCCTAAGGGTCTCTACATCGTTAACGGTAAGAAGGTTTACGTAAAGTAATCACTCTCTGAATGTTAATGCATTTTCAATAAAAAGGGCGCTCCGCATTCGCGGGGCGCCTTTTTTATTTTCTGGGCCGCCGTGGCCTTCAGCGGCATTTTGCTTCTTTTTCCTACCGCTTGGCCCTATAAAATCCCTTTCAGAATTGTGGATGTGAAAAGCAAATTGTAACTTTGTCTCGAAATTGAAAAACCTGAACCAGACGGGGTAGTTAAGTAGGGTTTCAAAATAGGAATATTAACGTTTTATAGAGAGGCGCCGCTGCCCCTGAAGGGGGCTCATATTCCAGGATAGGGGCTTGCCCCTATCTCTCGCCGCAGCTCATCGATTCTCGCTTCTGCCCCTGTAAGGGGCGCATATCGTTGGCGGGGCTTGCCCCGCAATAAGATTCGAGATATGAGCCCCTTACAGGGGCGAGGTTCATAAATCGGCCTCAAGAGGTAGGGGCAAGCCCCTACCCTAAATATGAGCCCCTTACAGGGGCAGCGGTGCCGCAACCGATATGCTATTTGGCTCAAAATCGTACAGATGTTTTTCTGGATATCCCCCACCTGCATGAATAGCACAAAATAATTCTGACCACCTACTCACCATTACTAAACACTAAAATAACATCTCATGCACATCAAGGAAACCCTGTCTCAGTCCCTGCGTCTGCTTTCGCTGCTCATGGTGGCGTTGCTCGCTGGCTGTGCCAATCCGGGAAGCGGCCCCGACGGCGGCCCTTATGACGAGACCCCGCCGCGCATCGTGTCGATGTCGCCGGCCTTAGGTCAGCGTGGCGTGAAGAGCAAGAAGGTGACCATCGCTTTCGACGAAATCATCCGTGTGGAAAATGCCGTGGAGAAAGTCACGGTGTCGCCGCCGCAGTTGCTCTCGCCGGAGATAAAGGTGGGAGGAAAACACATAACGGTGGCCCTTGCCGACTCTCTGAAAAGCAACACCACCTACACCATCGACTTTTCTGACGCCATCGAGGACAACAACGAGGGAAACCCTCTGGGGCAGTTCACCTATTATTTCTCAACGGGCGAAACGCTCGACACGATGGAGGTGTCGGGAAACGTCTTGGCTGCCGAAAACCTCGAACCTCTCAAGGAAATTTTGGTGGGACTGCATAGCGACACGACCGACACGGCTTTCACCACCAAACCTTTCGACCGCGTGGCGAGAACCGACGGGCGCGGATTTTTCTCCATCAAGGGCATCGCCCCGGGGGCTTACCGCGTCTATGCGCTCAAGGATGTTGACGGCGACTTCACGCTTTCGCGCGGCGAGATGCTGGCGTCGCTCAAAACCATTGTGCGGCCTTCGGCATTCCCTGATGTGCGCTACGACACGGTTTGGCGCGACACGATTTACTACGACTCCATCAAAACCGTTCACTACACGCATTACATGCCCGACAACTTGGTGCTCTTGGCTTTCCAACCCAAAAACACCGACCGCCATTTCTTGAAATCGCAGCGAGACGTGCCAGAATACTTCCGCTTCTATTTCACGGCGCCCTCGAAGATGGTGCCGGTGCTCAAGGGCATCAATTTCGATGCAGAGAACGACCTCTTGGTGCAGCGCTCGCCTGGCAACGACACCATCACCTATTGGCTGAAAGACGTGGGCATGCCCGCCGTCGATTCGTTGCAGATGACGCTCACCTACGATGCCTATGTCGATTCTCTCGGGGAAAACGTTGTGACAACTTCCGACACGCTCATGCTCGTGCCGAGGCAGACGATGGCACGCCGCCTCAAGGCGCAGGCCGAGGAGATGGAGAGATTCAAGAAGCGACTGGAGAAGCGCCACAAGCGCGGCGATTTCTCGCAGGAGACGATGCCCGTGAAGCACCTCAACGTGAAGTCGAGCATCCCGACAACGGCCTCGCCCATGCAGAATCCGCGCCTCATGTTTGACGAACCCATTATGAATATCGACACGGCGGCAATTCATCTGCGCCGTGCAATCAACGACTCCACACTGGTGGATGCCCCGTGGGAGATGTCGCCCCCGAAGGAGGGACTGCTCATGGATTTCGGCGTCATCGGTGAATGGCGATACGGGCAGCGCTACGAACTGGAGGTGGACTCTGCCGCCATCCAGGGCCTTTCAGGAAAGGTGAACTCCCGTTTGAAATACACCCTCAGATTCGGACAGGAAGAGGATTTCGGAGCGCTCTTTGTTTCGCTCCCTGGCGCCGACACCACCATGACGGTGCAGGTGCTCTCGTCTGATTCGCGAGTGGAACGCCAGCAGCGCGTCAATGCCAGCCGTCGCGCCGACTTCTTCTATATCAAACCAGGAAAATACTATCTCCGGGCCTTCAACGATCGTAATCTCAACGGACGATGGGACACGGGCGACTTCTTCAAGCAGCAGGAGCCAGAGGAAGTGTTCTATTATCCAACGGAGATTGAAGTGCGGCCAAACTGGGACATTGAGCAGGTATGGCGCGTGAAGGAACTGCCGCTGACGAAGCAGAAACCAGCGAGCCTGATCAAGCAGAAGGCCGACAAGGTGAAAACCATCCGCAACCGCAACGCGGAGCGGGAAAGAAATAAACGATAAAAGTTTTTGACAATTATGAAAAGGTTATCTACACTCCTCGCCATGTTTTTGTTCGCCATAGTGGCGGCATCGGCACAGTGTTCTTCAAGAAATACGGCTTTCAAAAGCGGAGAGACGCTGATGTATGATCTCTATTTCAATTGGAAGTTTGTATGGGTGAAGGCTGGAACGGCTTACATGAATATCACGCAGAGCACCTACAACGGTAAGCCAGCCTATAAGACCTACCTCATCACGCGTGGCTCGCAGAAGGCCGACCGCTTCTTCGTCATGCGCGACACGCTCCTTTCCTATTGCGACCTCGACCTCGTTCCGCGCTATTTCCGCAAAGGGGCGTATGAGGGAAGCACTTACCGCCGCAACGAGGTGTGGTATTCCTACAGCGGCGGCGAGAGCCACGTCAAGATGCGCTACCAGCGTAACAACAACGCGCCCTCAATCAAAAAACTCCATTCACACTATTGTGCTTTCGACATGATCAGCATGCTGCTGCGGGCCCGTTCGTTTGACCCCAACGACTTTAAGGTCGGAACACGCATGCGCTTCCTCATGGCCGATGGCAACAACTGCGACTGGCAGGCCATCGTTTACCGTGGCAAGAAGAAATTCAAGATGGAAAACTCGTCGACGACCTATCGCTGCCTCGTCTTCTCTTTCATGGAGACTGAGAATGGAGAGGAAAAGGAAGTCGTGAAGTTCTATATCACCGACGACAAAAACCACCTCCCCGTGCGTCTCGACCTCAACCTCAACTTCGGAACGGCCAAAGCCTTCTTGACGGGGGCCAGTGGCATCAGAAACCCGCAGACGGCGAAATTGAAGTGATTTGGTAATGACGGCTTATCTTGGCCGCTCCTTGCCTTTTTGTTTAGTATATCCTAATCCATTCAACAATATGAAACTCAAGAGCCTCAAAATATGGATGCCTGCAATGGTCATCTGTCTCGCCGCTGCGTGCTTAACCACTGCCTGCCGTTCGATACAGCATCTATCAGATAAACATCAGAAAGAGACAGTGATGAACATCCCATACGTGGTGATGAACAACTATTTCTTGAAGAGCAACGTGGTCGGTATTTCCTATCCGCTTATCACCAAGCAGGAAGAGTTCTCTGGTCTCTTTGGCATGGCCGCCGTGATGGGAAAAGACGGCGCCCCGACGTCCATTGATTTCTCAAAGGAATCGGTCATTGCCATCGTATTGCCCGAAACAAACGTCTCAACGGAAATCATCCCTTTACGCCTGGAAAAGGGCGCCGCACAGGGCCTGAGAATGTATTACACCGTGAAGCGCGGTGAGGAGATGACGTCAACCATGCGTCCCACTCTGCTCGTGAAAATAAAAAACAAATACCGCGAGGAAGTCATGCCCGTTGAGGTGAAACAGCAGAAGGAGAAAAACTGAGAATCTGCTCATTGAAATATCTAACCATTCTAAAACATCCATCCATGAAAAAGTTATTGTTTCTTCTCCTTGCCGCCCCGCTTATGGGTCTGCAAGTCATGGCCGACAGCGTGAAACCTGAATCTTTGGAAGGTATCTGGCAGCAGGTGCAGGTGTCAAAGACCGACGGCCACACCATGCTTCTCCCGGTATGGAAGGTGTTGAGAAGTGATGGCACTTTCAGCACATTCCTTATCGTCAACCGCTCCGGCCAGAGTGTCATCACCAATGAAGGTACATATAAAATGGTCAACGACTCCACCATCGTGGAGCACATCACGGGATCGATCACCGACCCACAACTGATGGGGAAAGACAACCAACTCATCTTCCGCCTTGCGGACAACGACACCTTGCAGGTGTCTTACAAAATGCCAGGACATACACGTGAGGCACACGAGAAATGGATTCGCGTGAAACTCGAAAGACCAAGAAAGCCAGAAGGTAATCACTGATTTACATAAAAAAAGAGCGGCCCTGCGAGGCCGCTCTTTTTTGTATGCGTAGGGTAGGTCATGGATATTGGCGGAATATGTGTTCTGATTATATTCCGAACAGTAGCAGGTCACTTTTCAAAAAAATCAAAGAATTTGTTCATTTCGGATATGCCCTTTGATTTGGCTTCCTCCAATGAAAAAGGTATGGCGTTTTTGCGTGCAATCAGAATGCCTTCTTCTCTTCCCAGTCGGTCGTATATATTGGGAGATTTCTTGTAGTAGCCTTCGCTTTTGTCATATTCTTCCAGGCCTGGTAGCTTCCTCAGTGTGGCCTCCATGGTGCTGAAATCCGGGAAGAATACGCGGGTATTGCTGAAATGAAGCAAATACCAAAACTCCAGGCAGGGCGTGTTCACGATGAGCACCAGGCTTTTCATCCATCCGTATTTGGCTTTTTCCCTTGGAGTCAGTGTGTCTTGAGTGGATTTCTGATATTTCTCATAATAGACTCTGAACCGTTCAAATTCCTGATGATCCTTGATGATGCTGTCCATGTCCAAGATGAGGATAACCTGAGTGGATTCCATTGCAAGTTTCTGTTGTGCCAAAGCAAACAGTTCCTCTACGCTCTTTTTCTGGGGTAGGTCGGGCTTGATAGTTGCCTTTTTCATGGCCATATTGGGATAATGCTCCTTTATCGTTTCCAGGTACCATTTTTCATCCTTGCCGTCAATGATAACGGCAATGGACTTCTCAGCACTGCGTCGTTTGATTCTTCTCATAACCCTTTCGCTTGGTTAAGTAATTGTGAAAGAATAAGGTAAGCAATTCTGTGGAATAAGAAATAACTCCTTATTCCACAAAATTGGTCAAGGTGTTTATTCACCATGACTAAATGAAACGTAGGTATCTCCCAAGTGCGGAATACCGCCCAACTTGCCTGCCCGGTAGGCATTGTAGCGGTTGGTTGTGTTGCGCAAGGTGTCTGTATCAAAATCTGCCAGGGAATATAGTTCCGTATCTCCTTGTTCGGATTTCTTTGTGATCCAAATGGAGTCGTCTCGGAAGAGGTCTCTGTCGGATAGAAATTCAGACAGGTGGGAAGAAAAGACCAACTGCGAATGGTGGGAGTTTAGAAGATAGGTGGTCACGAAATGCTGATACAGGTCGGGATGCAGCCGGCATTCCAGTTCATCAATAGCCAGAAAATGGGATTCCTTAATGATTTGAAGCAGCAAACCAGACAACTCGTAGTAGCGTTGCGTTCCGCCAGACTCCTGTTTGTAATCCATTGCCACCGTTCCTTGATGACCGTTGTGGCTCATGTGGATGTCAAACTCCAGCTGCGTAGGGTCTGACTTCAGTTCCTGCTTCATGCTTTCTGGAATTTGGTCGCTGTGCAGCAGAAAGTCGAGTATGTTGGAGTTGAGCGGACGTTTGGTCTGTTCAACTACCAGATTGCTGATGCCGATGTCGGCTTTCATCAGTTGGCGCACCAGTTCACTCTTTTCAATCAGGTTGTCTATCAGGCTTTGGCTGACGTATTTCTGCAGTTTTTGGTCGCCGGTCGTCACCATCGGCATGAAATATTCGCTCATCCAGTTCAAGATGTCTTTCATCCAGGGGATGTCTACGTTGCTGTTCAGGTAGGCACCGAAGAGAGTTCGGTTGTGCAACAGATTGCCTGACAAAATACGGGCGCTCGTGGTTGAGCGGTATCTGTCTCCCCATTTCATGGTGGAGACGAGAGTTTCTTTGTTGGTTTCACGTTCGTAAACCGTATGTTCGCGCACGGCATCGAAGGGCTGGCATTTCAGCACCTCGTGATATACAATCCTGTTGTCAAAGACGATTTCATATTTATACCTTGCTTCGCCAACAATGAAATTTACGGCCATTTCTGAAGGATGTTGCTGGCAGGCTTCATCCAGGAAAAATCGATCGTATTCTATTTCCGAAGTCTTGTCTTTGCAGGGGCGGAGCATCAAGTCTGTAAACAGGTAAAAGGCTCTTAGCACATTGCTTTTCCCAGAAGCATTGGCGCCTAAGAGGGTCGCAATTTTTAGCAGACGGTATTTTCCGACCTTCATCACAAAATACTCTTCCAGGTGAGTACTGTTGGTCGCTTCAAACGAAAGCGTTTGCTTATCTCGAATAGAGCGGAAGTTGGATATTGAAAAGTCTATTACCATATTCTTGTGTTTAAACAACAGATTATTTTTGATAAGCACTTGATTTATGTAAGTGATATGCAAATATAAGTCTTTCGTCTGAAATAAGCAAGGGCTTAGCGGTTAATCTGCCCACTTACTAAAATTCTTGGAGACCAGCGTAGCATATTTCTGAACGGTGGGGTGTTTATTTTAAATTGTCGTATTTTTTTGTTCCTACAACTGTCTTGAAGAAGGAGCGTAGCGGGCTACGTGACTGATGAAAGACAGTTGTAGGGGCAAACGAATGCGGCAAGGCAATATTAAACTGGCTTATTCCTGCATGGATAATATAAAATAAGCACATAGCGAGAAAACAAAATTGAGAAAAGCGTAGCGAACAGACTGAAAAAGCGTTCGTTACGCTATATTTTTTTCTCGGCAAAAAGCCAAAGAGAACCACAATATAGCCAAACAGCGCAAAGGTTCAGTTACTTTATCATTACCCGTGTGATGATGAAAAATTCTTGCTAAAAAACACGCTATTTATTACAGACGAAATAGTATCATTAGCTCGCTCTAATGGAGGTCGATGGACTGTAAACTTTTCTGATTTTAGAGAAAGTTGTGTTGAAATTGAGGCAAACCAAGAACTGTATATTGCCACAAAAAATAGTTTTTGGAGCAAATTAATTAGAATATGATTGGGGGATTTTTATATGGGTTCCTTGTAATCATGTAATGTACTGAGAAATATCAACAAATTAAACATATCTGATTGCCCCTCCACTTCCAAAAGGATAATCGTTTACATCCTTGTTAATATAAGGAGAATCTTCAATTAACACACCATAGAAACAACATCTTTCTTTGTTGAAATACGTTTTGCTTTCCGCATCGTAAGAAGTCCATTCATAACCTTCAACTTTAAGGACAGTACGTACAATCCCGTGATATACTCCTAACACATAATCTATTTGACTTGCACGAGACTTTGCTATTGCCCAATACTTACGCGTTTTTTCATATATGTCCGTTCTTTGATACACTCCATGAGCCTTCGCATCATCAAAACTTCTATTTAAGCTAACCAATAACAGTTGCTCATTGGGATTTACTTTGATTTTCTCACAATCATAGATGGAACTGATTTCATCTACAGTTTTAATACCTTCATCCCACTGGTGATGTCCGCTCACAATATTAGTCAACACTTGTTCGGTATTAAATTTTGGAAATGTAAGAAAATCTATAAGAACGGATTCGATTTGAAAAGCTTCTTCCTCTGTTAATTTATGACGAAGTATATAATGCTCCACTTCCGCGCCCGAATAGATAATCTCACGAATTAGATTAAGTTTTAGCGATTCTTCGTTTTCTTGAAGCGCAGCTTCGCAATGTTGAAAAACTCTATTGCCACAACCTTTCCCTATATAAAAGATTTTATTGTTTCGAGGGTCTGTCAACGAGTAAACATAATAGCCAAGTTCTTCTATAGTTTTGTACTGAAATAATAATCGGGTATTCTGTCTTTTTACTTCAACAACTTTCTTTTCCCATTATCGCCATTTTCCAGCACACTCATTTGGTGGATGGCTATTTGATTGAGTTTTATAAGTCGCTTTCCTTGTGGAATTCCTTGCTCGATAAATACAGCATTCAGATTTTCCATATTGTACAGGCATATAAGTTCATTGATGGTGGCATAATCCCGAATATTACCTTTCAAGTTAGGATTGTTTTCCCTCCATTCCTTTGCTGTCATTCCAAACATCGCTACATTCAGCACATCGGCTTCATTGGCATAAATGATATTTGCCTGTTTGGGCGTTATTTCAGCAGGAATAAGATTCTGCTTGATGGCATCCGTATGTATCCGATAGTTTATCTTTGACAATTCACGTTTTGCCGACCAGCCGAGTTGCCGTACCTCATCGGTTTTAAGTCTTTGAAACTCTTCTATAAGGTAGAGCTTAAATGGTACACTGATTGCAGAACCAAATTCAAAGGCAATATCTTTGTGAGCATAAGTTCCGCCATAACGTCCTTTTTTTACAACAAGTCCAATAGCACTTGTACGTTCAATCCATTCTGAAGCACTGAGTACAAAGGAAGGTAACCCGGCACTTTTTCTAAAGTGGTCAAATTCGACCACTTTAAAATTGGGATTGTGAATCACTTCCCAAGTTCCAATAAATTCAATCGTATAACGGTTTCTTATCCAATTCTTGATTATATCAGCAGACCGACTATCTCCCTCTTTGGCTGAAGCCATATCTGTAAGGGAAATGTAATCCTGTTCAGCCCATTGCAAAACTGTTATTTCTGTATTTTGAACCGTAATCTTAGCCATAGCACTAAAGTGTTGAATTTCTGTACAAAGGTAGTGAATTTTCTCAGTACGATAGCATACTCCATATAGTATCCTAGAGTTTTCTGATATAAATTGTTATGGTATTACAGACTTGTATTATCTTTGTCTGAACAACTAAAAGACTGCTTTTAACAAGCCGCATTATCACGAATGGGGGGTTGGGACGGCTGAAGAAATTGCCCTTTGTTTTTGTCAGATACGTTATAAGTTCTGCGACTTTACCCTTCGTCTGGGCAGACTGTAAAAAGAAATCCCCGCTACGGTTTCAAACCGTAGCGGGGATTTTCATATAGAGGCCTTATTCAGGCGATATTAGCCTTGTTTACAGGGATGAGGCTGCCGCAATGGCAGGCCGCGCTCCCTTGTTGGAAGAAATTAGTCGTGGAGCTTAGCCTTGATGAACTCGCGGTTGAGGCGGGCGATGTTGGCGATGGTCTCATTCTTCGGACATACAGCTTCGCAGGCACGCGTGTTGGTGCAGTTACCGAAGCCGAGTTCGTCCATCTTGGCAACCATTGCCTTTGCACGCTTGGCAGCTTCAGGACGACCCTGAGGCAGCAATGCAAACTGGCTCACCTTTGAGCTGACGAAGAGCATGGCAGAACCATTCTTGCAGGCTGCAACGCAGGCGCCGCAACCGATACAAGTGGCGCAGTCCATAGCTTCATCGGCATCCTGCTTCGGAATCAAGATGGCGTTGGCATCCTGAGGAGCACCTGTGCGAACAGAGATGTAACCACCAGCAGCCTGGATCTTGTCGAAGGCAGAGCGGTCAACCATGCAGTCCTTGATCACAGGGAAAGCAGCTGAACGCCAAGGTTCAACGGTGATGACGTCGCCATCGTTGAAGCGGCGCATGTAGAGCTGGCAGGTAGTGGCGCCGGCAGCAGTCTTGCCGTGAGGCGTACCGTTGATATAGAGTGAGCACATACCGCAGATACCTTCGCGGCAGTCGTGGTCGAAAACGAATGGTTCTTTACCCTCTTCGATCAACTCCTCGTTGAGGATGTCGAGCATTTCGAGGAAAGAAGTGTCGTCGGGGATGTCGTGCATCTCACGAGTGTCGAAGTGACCCGCATCTTTAGGACCATTCTGCTTCCAATATTTGATAGTAAAGCTTATATTTTTAGCCATTTTGGATTGTCTTTAGATTGTTGATTCTACCAATTAGTTCTTGTAGTTACGAGTCTTGACTTCAATAGCCTCGTACTTGAGGGGCTCTTCGTACTTGACAGGCTCTTTGTCTTCGCCCTGGTATTCCCAGCATGAAACGTAGAAGCAGTTCTTGTCGTCGCGCTTGGCTTCGCCTTCTTCTGTCTGGTGTTCAACACGGAAGTGGCCGCCGCAAGATTCTTCGCGGTGGAGCGCATCGATGGCGATGAGCTGGCCCATAGTGATGAAGTCGTTCAGACGGATGGCCTTGTCGAGCTCAACGTTGACACCTTCGAGCTGTGGAACGAAGAGGTTGGTCTCAAATTCCTTGCGGATGTCCTTCAGTTTGGCGAGAGCCGTCTGGAGGCCTTCCTTAGAGCGAGCCATACCTACGTATTCCCACATCACGTGGCCGAGTTCCTTGTGGATGCTGTCAACCGACTTCTTACCCTTGATGTTGAGCAAGTGGTTGATGTGGTCTTGAACGGCCTTTTCAGCAGCCTTAAATTCAGGCAGGTCGGTTGAGAAGCGTGGAACGGTGATCTGGTCGCTGAGGTAGTTCTGGATGGTGTATGGCAATACGAAGTATCCGTCTGCCAGACCCTGCATCAAAGCAGAAGCACCGAGGCGGTTTGCACCGTGGTCAGAGAAGTTACATTCACCGATGGCGAAGAGGCCAGGGATGTTGGTAGAGAGTTCGTAGTCAACCCAAAGACCGCCCATTGTGTAGTGGATGGCCGGATAGATCATCATCGGGTTGGTATATTTGATGCCGTCGGCACCTGTGCGCACCTCTTCACCCGGCTTAACGTCGGTGATTTCTTCATACATGTCGAAGAGGTTGCCATAGCGCTGGAGCACAACGTCGATGCCCAAGCGGCCGATAGCTTCAGTGAAGTCGAGGTAAACGGCCAAGCCAGTGTTGTTCACACCGAAGCCAGCGTCGCAACGCTCTTTGGCGGCGCGAGAAGCCACGTCACGAGGAACGAGGTTACCGAAGGCCGGGTAGCGGCGCTCCAGGTAGTAGTCGCGGTCTGCCTCGTCGATGTCAGTAGGCTGGATTTCGCCCTTCTGGAGTTTCTTGGCGTCTTCGAGCTTCTTCGGAACCCAGATACGGCCGTCGTTACGCAGAGATTCTGACATCAAAGTCAGCTTCGACTGCTTGTCGCCGTGAACAGGGATACAGGTCGGGTGGATCTGTACGTAGGCAGGGTTGGCGAAGTAAGCACCCTTGCGGTAGGCTGCGATGGCTGCAGAGCAGTTGCAACCCATAGCGTTGGTTGAGAGGAAGTAAGTGTTTCCGTAACCACCAGTTGCGAGCACAACGGCGTGAGCGGCGAAACGTTCGAGCTTGCCGTTGATGAGGTTGCGAGCGATGATACCGCGTGCGCGGCCGTCAATCATCACGACATCCTGCATTTCATAGCGGCAGAAGAGTTTCACTGTGCCAGCGTGAACCTGTGCCATCAAGGCTGAGTAGGCACCGAGCAAAAGCTGCTGGCCTGTCTGACCCTTGGCATAGAAAGTACGGCTCACCTGAACGCCACCGAATGAACGGTTGGCCAAAGTGCCGCCATATTCGCGTGCGAAAGGAACACCCTGGGCAACACACTGGTCGATGATGTTGGCGCTCACTTCTGCCAAACGGTAAACGTTGGCTTCGCGGGCACGGTAGTCACCACCCTTCACGGTGTCGTAGAAAAGACGGTAAACAGAGTCGCCGTCGTTCTGGTAGTTCTTTGCAGCGTTGATACCACCCTGTGCAGCGATTGAGTGTGCACGGCGGGGTGAGTCTTGGATGCAGAAATTCAATACTTTGAAGCCCATTTCGCCGAGAGAAGCAGCGGCAGAGGCACCAGCCAAACCAGTTCCGACAACGATGATGTCAAGTTTACGCTTGTTGGCAGGGTTCACCAGTTTCTGGTGAGCTTTATAGTTTGTCCATTTTTGAGAAATAGGACCTTCAGGTATCTTGGAATCTATGTTAGCCATGTTCTGAATAGAATTTATGAGATGATTTTATGTAAAAATCCTTGTTGCGTTTGTCTTGATATATATATGGTGTCTTATCAAGCAGCGCAGAAGAAGCCTTGGATGAAGAAGATAACGGCAACAGCCAAGAAGATGAGCATCACGAGTGACACGTAGACTGAGCCGATGGTCTTCCAACGGCAGAACCAAGTCTTGTTGTTCAAGCCGAGGGTCTGGAAGGCGCTCCAGAAACCATGGGTCATGTGGAACCAGATGGCAACGAACCATACGATGTAGAGAACGGTGAACACTGGGTTGCTGAAAGTGTAGGCGATGAGGTCTGCACCTTTGTCGGCCTTGACACTGAGGTCGTAAGCGTAGCCGCCATTGGTGAATTCAGCCAACATCATGTTGCGCCAGAAGTTCCACAAGTGGAGCAGAAGACCGAGCACAACGATGAAGCCGAGCACCAACATGTTCTGAGATGCCCATTCAACCTTTTCTGGTTTGCTGGTCACAGCGTAGCGGTTGTTACCGCGTGCCTTACGGTTTTGCAACGTCAAGATGATGGCGTAGATGAAGTGAATTGCCACCAGCGCTGCCAAGCCGACGGTTCCGGCAACAGCATACCAGTTAGCGCCCAATGCTCCGCACACCATGTCGTATGCTTCAGCGTCGATGAGGGCAACCAGGTTCATGCAAGCATGGAACGTAAGGAACAGAATGAGCGCAATGCCTGTTACTGACATTATGACTTTCCGTCCGATAGATGAGTTAGTTAACCACATAAATCTTTGAATTAAATTTTATTATTTGATGAATTATTTATGTCCGTTGCCTGGGGCGCTGCATAAGTGTGGCTTAGCGCGTGTTTTTGAGGCCGTTCGGCTTTTCTCTGCAAAATTAAGACATTTCCTTTGGTCGGCAAAAAAAAGTAGTGAAAAAGTCAGGGACGGCGTTGAGGATTTGGCCCCTACTGGGTACTATAAGTAATGTTGAAAAAATAACTTCCACAATTTTGCCGTTCGCAAGTAATAATTTATATACTCCCCTGCCTTTTCGGCTCTTTTCGAACTTATTCTCAGTCACAATGCTCGCATTGCTCCTTCGAATAAGCTCAAAAATAGCTCAAAAATGCAGGTGCAAAATTGCGGAACTTATTCTTTCAACATTACATAAAATAATATTGAACACCTATACTTAGATTTCCTTCGTTTGGTTTTCCAGCCATTGCTTGTCGGCCGCATCGCTGAGCAGCGGCATGAGGCGCTGTCGCACAGTGGCATGGTAGTCGTTGAGCCATTGGCGTTCCGTTGGGTCCATCATGGTGAGATCCACGGGGCGGAGGTCTATGGGACAGAGCGTGAGAGGTTCGAAGGTGAGGAAGGTGCCGAAATCAGTGGTTTGGGCGGGGATGGCGAGCAGCGTGTTTTCAATGCGCACACCGAAGCGTCCGGCCACATAGATGCCCGGCTCGTCAGTGATGGTCATGCCAGCCTGGAAGGGAATCATGGTGCAGCCGCGCAGGTTTTTGCGGATTTGCTGCGGGCCTTCGTGAACGCAGAGGCGGTGGCCAACGCCGTGGCCCGTGCCGTGGCCGAAGTCATATCCTGCCTGCCACATGGCATAGCGGGCGGCGAGGTCGAGCTGGATGCCAGTGCTTCCTTCGGGGAAGTGGCAGCGCGAGAGGCCGATGTGGCCCTTCAGAACGAGGGTGTAAACGCGGCGTTCTTCGTCGGTGACGGGGCCGAGGGCGATGGTGCGCGTGATGTCGGTGGTGCCGCAGTCATATTGTGCCCCGCTGTCAAGCAGCAGCAAGCCTTCGGGGCGGAGCGTGGCGGCGCTTTCTTCTGTGGCTTCATAGTGGACGATGGCGCCGTGAGTACCATAGCCAGCGATGGTGGCGAAACTGAGGCCGCGGAAACCAGGCTGTTCGGCACGCAGGGCGGTGAGTTTTTCGTCAACGCCCACTTCCGTCAGGGTTCCAGAGGCCACGTTTTCGTCAAGCCAGCGCAGGAATTTAACCATTGCCACGCCGTCGCGCTCCATGGCGCGGCGGAATCCCTCTTGCTCTGCCGCGTTTTTGACGGCGCGAAGCGTGGGGATTTCCCATTCAACAAAGCGGAAGGGCACGTTGTAACTCTTGCAATGGTTGATGACGCGGAGGTTCATGGCGCGTGAGAAGGCGAAGATTTCCCCTTCTGTGGCGTCTTCAATGGTGTTCTTCCATCCTTTGTAGCGCTTGACGGCCACGCCGGCGTTGAATAGGTGTTGCTTCACTTCGGCGCTGAGGCGTTTCTCGTCGGTGTAGAGCACCGAACGGCTTTGTCCCACCATCAGATAGCTCACAAACACGGGGTTGTACATCACGTCGTTGCCGCGCAGATTGAGCGCCCATGCAATTTCCGTCAAGTCGTTGAGCAGGAAATATTTAGCTTCGGGACAGTGTTTGTGCTCCGCTTCGAAAATGCGGTGCAGTTTGTCGGCCGCCGAGCATCCCGCTGTTTCGTCGGGCATGATTTCGAGCGGTTCGTCGGGCAGGGCAGGGCGGTCTGTCCAAATGGCTCTGAAGGGGTCGTTTTCCGTCACGACGCATTGGTATTCCTCTCCCAGTTCGCCCACCAGGTCATCGGCCAGTTCCTGCGTCATGATTTCGCCGTAGCAACCGATGTTACCGCCCTGCGGGAGGTTTTTGCGGAGCCATTCCGCCACCGATGGCGTGCCGGGCACACCGTCGCGCATCAGTTCAAATGGCGTGCCGTTGAGCTGTTCTTCGGCTTGCAGAAAATAGCGCGAGTCGGTCCAGAGCGCCCCGCCGTTTTCCGCCAGCACCACGGCTGTGCCGGCAGAACCATCGAATCCCGTGAGCCATTCGCGGGCCTTCCAGTGGTCGGGGGTATATTCGCTGTTGTGGGGGTCGATGGTGGGAACGATGAAAGCGTCGAGGCGTTCCTCCTCCATCCATTTTTGCAGTTGCTTGACGCGTGTCGCAACCGTGTTTTTGATTGTATTCATAGTGATTTTGTATATTATAAATAGGTGTGCAGGAACCAGGACGTGAAAAAAGAAATGTCTGCCTGCCATTGCAGCGCAAATATACGATTTTTGCCCGGCTTCTTGTGGCGGGAGGGGCAAAAATAATCAATGCCCCATTCATGTGTTTTCACGTGAACGGGGCAAACCATTGGTTATGAAGAAAAATTACGATGGTTTTGGGGATTGTAAAATAGGTTTGTGTTCTTCCAGCGGCATACATCTGGATAACGGCGTGTGGTCTGTGCGCCAATCATCTTGCGCAGTTCCTTTAGTGCAACGGCACCCCTCGTCAATGAATAGCAACCTCTTGTGTGTGGAGAGCGCTCTCATGTGTGTGCAGGGAACCCTTTTTTGTGTGGAGGGTAATAGTGCCGTTGCACGGAACTGTTGGCGATGAATCGCCGTCTGAGTTTAGTAAGTTAGAAGGTTTAGGTCGGTTAATGTTCTGCGTGTTGTTTTCAGATGCAAAATTATAGATACTTTCCAACCCATACAACCTCATATCGTTGCTGATATAGATATAAAAATTTATAATGCTCTGAAAATCAAACACATTATTTTTGCTAATAAAGGTCACTGTATAGGTGAGCGAAAGCGATATATAGTTTTTCCGCACTGCTTTCTCCTTGTTTTAGTCTGGTGTACACGTAGTACACTCCTGTATTTTGCAAGAAAAACCTCCTTTCTCACATCGTGTTTCCCTTCTCTGTTCCCGCCTTCCTTTGAGGGACATGGTTCTTCCTTCGTTGCGCAAGTTTTTTCCTTCGATGCGTAAGTTTTAGCAAGGAGTTGGTGTATTTAAAAAGCGTTCCGAACGCGCTGAGCGAAAGGGTCAGCATGTTCGGAACGCTTAAAAGAATCGTGCAGGCTGGGACTTTTATTTTGGAGAAATCAAGCCACGTGTGCCTGCGGGTTGTTTGGCTTTGGATAGTTCATCCTTGGCTGTAAACGATTTATTCCTGGCTGTAGGCGGCCTCTTCAGCTTGGCGCACGATGGCTTCGCGTTCGGCTTCAGCTTCGTTGCGTGGCGTACCGTCTACGGGAGGAAGGGCGGTGGCGCGGCGCGAGCGGCGTGAAGGACGGCGACGTGGGGCACGTTCCTGGCGCATATCAGTGTCAGAGGTGTCCTGTTGAGTTTCGTCATAAGGTTCCGCAGACGTCGGAGCATTGTATTCCTCGCTTGGAGCGTTCTTTTTTCTCTGGGCGGCTTCCGCGTTTTTTGGAGCGGCTTCGCCGTTTTTCTGCGAAGCGTCAGCGTTTCTCTGGGCATTATCGGCCGACTTCTGGGCCGACTTCTGCTGTTTCTGCGAAGCGTCAGCCTCTTTTTGTGCAGCGGGAGTTTCCTTCTGGTTCTGAGCCGTTTCCTTTTGAGATGGGGCATTTCCCTTTTGAGGCTGTGCGTTGTCTTTCTGAGACGGTGCATTCTCCTTCTGTGAAGGTTCAGCACCTTGCTTCATTTCCTTCTGGGCGGCATTCTGCTGCTCCTTTCGGCCCTCGTTGCGTTTGGGCTGTTCATTCTGCTTTGCCGGGGCAGTGGCGGCCTCGTTGCTGGCGGTCTGTTTCGGAGCGCGTTTAGCGCCTGTTGCCGGTTTGTTGTCGCCCTTTTCCTCAGCAGCGGCTGGTTTGGCGGCATTTTTCTTCGCTTTCGGTGTGCGCGACGGTGCCAGTTTGGCATTGCGGCTCACATGCGGTTTGGCTTCCTGAGCAATCTCTTCCTCAATTTCGTCGATGCGTGGCACCACGCACACCTCATCGGCCTCCATTGCCGTGCGCTTTTCTTTGGCGCGGTAGATGCTGTCGAGGAATTTCGGTTCGCGGCGCAGTTTGGTGAGCGCCTCTTTCGCTGCAATCTGCTGGCTTTCCTTCTTCGAGTGTCCTTCGCCCATTCCGGCAACGATGCCTTCCAGCACGACCGAACTGTGGAAGAGCTGTGTGCCGTTGTTTTCGTCGGCTTTCTCTTCGAGTTTGTATTCAGCCAGGATGCGGTTTTTCTGCGTCCATTCAAGGAGTTTGCTCTTGAAGTTCACTTCCTTATTGGCCACGCCGTCGATGTCGAGCAGGCGGCCGATGATACGTTTCTCGATAAACCATTGGCAGTGGTGGTAGCCACGGTCGAGGTAAACAGCGCCCATAAGCGCTTCAAAGGCGTTTCCGCCGATGTTGTTGCTGCGCGGTCCTGGTTGAGCCGTCGTCTTGATGAGGCGGTCGAGGCCGAGGTCGGCAGAGAGTTTGTTGAGCGAAGAGCGTTGCACGATTTTGCTGCGCGTGCTGGTGAGGAAGCCCTCACGTTTGCGCGGGTAGCGGTGGTAGACGATGTCGCTCACAACGGCTTCGAGGATGGCATCGCCAAGATATTCCAGACGCTCGTTGTTGACAGGTTTACCAGCGCGGTTGCGGTAGCTCTGCGATTTGTGGGCCAGCGCGGCGCGGTAAAATTCAAGATTGTGTGGATAAAATCCGAGTATTCCGTATAAAGCAGAGGAGAGCTTCTTGTCTTTGCTGAAAGAATGCTTCACTCTGTCGATTAGATTAACTACCATGGGAGGATGTTTTGGATGCAGGGAGCGGGAGGGGGATATTCCGTTTAAGTTATGGTCAAACAACAACTTGAACAATTCTGAGGAGAGGAGTATGCCGATGAAATCTTGCGGAGAAGGGGTGGAAACTCATGGAGACTGCGTGGAAATCCTTTGCAACGCCTTGAGCTATCGTGGAAACAGATTGGCGGCGCAGGGGGATAGGGCTGCGCTTCGAGAAGGTGCTACTGCGCTTCAATGTGTCAAGGCGGAGGATTTCTTCTTATGTTTGGACTTTCTTTCAGACGGAGTGACCCTGAGTTGTCACAGGACTTGTTTTTGGTATCTCACACAGATTTCATGGGAAAATGCCGGGATTCTCTCTGGAAACCGGACTCTTTTCATGGGTTGTATGGCTTTTTTTCGGCAGGTTGGTGGGTTGGCTGTGGGCCATTTGCTGCCATTGGTTCTTGGAACTTCCTTGTTCCCGACTTCTGCTTAGGTAAAACAATAACTTCGGTAATTGGCTGATGGAAAAGCATGACACCAATTATCCGAAGTTACTGGGCAATTTAATTTATGTTCACTATGGGAATTTTCAGTCTTTAGTAATGGTCGCGACCATTACTAAAGGCAATTTCCCCATCAGCTTAAAGTCTTAGTCTTCAAACTTCTTGACGATGCAGCAGGCGTTGTGTCCGCCGAAGCCGAACGTGTTGCTCAAGGCAGCGCGGATGGGGCGTTTCTGTGCTTTGTTGAAGGTGAAGTTGAGGTTGTAGTCGATGCGTTCGTCGCGGTCGTCATCTTCGTGGTTGATGGTTGGCGGAACGATGTCGTTCTGAACAGCCAAGCAGCAAGCCATTGCTTCGAGAGCGCCGGCAGCGCCGAGCAAGTGACCCGTCATAGACTTCGTTGAGCTGATGTTGAGCTTGTAGGCGTGTTCGCCGAAGAGTTTCGTGATGGCCTTCACCTCAGAGATGTCACCAACAGGCGTTGAAGTGCCGTGAACGTTGATGTAGTCGATGTCTTCAGGCGTCATTTCAGCATCTTCGAGTGCGTTGCTCATAACGAGGTGTGCACCGAGGCCTTCCGGATGGCTGGCCGTGATGTGGTGGGCATCAGCAGACATACCAACGCCGGCTACTTCGCAATAGATCTTCGCACCGCGTGCCTTTGCGTGCTCGAGTTCTTCAAGAATGAGGCAGGCAGCACCTTCGCCCATAACGAAACCATCGCGGCTGGCGCTGAACGGACGGCTGGCGTGTTTAGGGTCGTCGTTGCGGGTTGAGAGGGCGTGCATGGCGGTGAAACCACCAACACCTGCGGGCCAGATGGCTGCTTCGGCGCCGCCAGTCACCATCATGTTGGCTTTGCCCAAACGGATGAGGTTGAAAGCATCGGCGAAGGCGTTCGTTGAAGAAGCGCAAGCCGAGGTGGTGGTGTAGTTAGGGCCGTGGAAGCCATATTTGATGGAGATTTCTCCGGCAGCGATGTCGGCGATCATCTTAGGAATGAAGAAAGGATTGTATTTCGGACCCATTTCTTCGCCGTTGATGGCGTAGTTGCCAGCTTCTTCTTCGAAGGTGTGGATACCGCCGATACCAACGCCGAGAACAACGCCGATGCGGTTCTTGTCGACTGATTCGAGGTCAACGCCGCAGTCTTTGACAGCTTCCATGGCAGCAACGAGGGCGTACTGCTCATAGAGGTCCATCTTGCGGGCTTCCTTGCGGTCGATATAGTCTGTTACCTTGAAGTTCTTCACTTCGCAGGCAAACTGCGTTTTAAACTTAGAAGCGTCGAAGTGTGTGATGGGGCCAGCGCCGCTGACACCTTTCAAAAGGTTTTCCCATGTTTCGGGAGCTGTGTGGCCCAGTGGGGTGAGCGCACCAAGACCTGTTACGACTACTCTTTTTAATTCCATATATATTAAATGTGTATGCTTCGCAGGTGTCTGTTGCCGGGCCGTTGGCCCATCGGTTTCTTGTTTCCTGCTCAGATGGTTTAATCAAAAAATGTTTGTTGGGGAATGTATAGACCCCTTTCGCTTGCGTAATGGTTGAATGCCGTAAATTCATTCTTTCGCCATTACCATAGGAACTGGCGTAAACCAGTTCTGCGGACTAAAGCCTGGAGCCGTACATCGGTAGCGGATGATGGGCAAGAGGCCGGAACCGTTGGTGGAAAGTCTGCGTGAAGCTTCATGCTGGGCATGGAAAAGATTTAGTAATGGTTCATCATTACTTCCTGAATGTCGGGAATGCCCTTTTAAATGAAGCCAGAACCATTGGCGTCTGTCAAATCCTGCCAATGTTCTGCCAAACCGTTCAACCAATGATTTCGGCGGTATGCTTTCTCCTCCGTCCACCCAAATGCCACTGTCGCGCCTCGCGTCAGATGGATGGCAGACGCGCGGCGCCACAATGTGAAGAGTCAGGCGCTATTCGGCAACGGGAAAAGAAGAGAGGCAGTTGGTGCAGCCTTTTTTCGCCATTGCTCAGCGAATATGTCTAAACATTCCAAGGGAGGGAGGACACAAAATCCCGAGACCGTCGTTATGGCCGCCGTGAAGTTTGCAGTCCTCCCCCCCTTGGGGGGATGAGAGGTGTGCTCTCAAAAAGCAATGGAAACCATTACTTACTTGATGTGCTCCTCGATGTAGCTGATAGCATCACCTACAGTAGAGATCTTCTCGGCCTGATCGTCGGGAATAGTGATCTTGAACTGCTTTTCAAATTCCATGATGAGCTCTACAGTGTCGAGAGAGTCAGCACCGAGGTCGTTGGCGAAGCTTGCTTCGTTCGTTACTTCAGCTTCATCAACGCTCAATTTGTCACAGATGATTTCTTTTACTTTTGCTTCAATATCAGACATAGTTTCTTAATTTGAATTTATTAGTGAATGTATTAGTATCCTTCTTTTGGCTGCAAAAATAGTCCTTATTATTAAGACGGCCAAGTATTTGCGTGAAAAATTGGCTTATTCCTGCACATTTTTCCCTTTTTTGTGCTCCGATTGTAGGGGGGAGTTGTTTTTTTAGGGACTTGGCAACGGCGGTTGGCTGTTGCGACGGCTTGCCAGCGATTATTGCTGCGGTCAACGTTTACGAGAGGAGTGCTTTCCCTTTCTTCGGAGAGACATCCTTGTTCATTCATTGGCCCATTGGCCTGGTTGCTTGTCACGTTGCCTTTGCTGCGCGGTCTATGGATTATACTCCTTTTCCCATTGGCTGTATGGCCGTATGCGGAGCGAGGAATTATAATAGCGGCGGTCGCCGGTCACTTCCTTTCCCAGAAAATCGGGGCGTTCAAAAGCTTCGTCTTCGCTGCCCAGTTCCACTTCGGCCACAACGAGGCCTTCGTTTTCGCCGAAGAACTCGTCCACTTCAAACGTGTGGCGGCCTTCCGGCACGAGCCAGCGGATTTTGTCGACGATGCCAGGTTCGCAGAGACGGAAGAGCGAGAGCGCTTCGTCTTTCGATATTTCGTGTTCAAACTCATAGCGCGAGAGTCCTCCGTTGTTTGAAGGTCCCTTGATGGTGAGATAGCCGCGTTCGTCGCGTAGGCGGACACGCACAGTTCTCCCACGTTCGCTGCAGATATAGCCTTGAACGATGCGCGAGTGAGACGTGGCGAGCGATTTATAATCGCCCGTCACCAAGAATTTGCGTTCTATTTCCAGTGCCATTTTTTAATGTCGTCTTGCTGGCAGGCAGCGGCAACCATTTTGCGGTGTCTGCCCATTGTTTAGATGGCCCGTTACAGGTAGGGTGTTCAAAATTTTGAAAAATGCTGCACGATTTTTGACCAAATAATATGGCGAGGGTGGCGCCGCTGCCCCTGAAAAGGGGCGCTGGCGCCTCTTTACCAAAAGCCCTATCTGCGGCTCTGTGCGGGCTGAAAGCCCAGCAAGTTCGTAGCCCAGGGCAACGCCCTGGGTGCCGTGTTCCCCGTTCCTGCGCCCTGTAAGGGCAAAAGTAAAAGTTAACCATTCGCCCATACTTTTGCCCTTACAGGGCGTAGATGTTTATACGCTGATACCCAGGGCGTTGCCCTGGGCTATGAACTGGCAGCCCTTTCAGGGCGCTCCTTTCCGCGCTTTGTTCGTTTATCATGTGCGTTGCCTCGCCACTTGCTATATGGCCCGCAACCGCGCAGAGATTTTTCTGGATTTTGCCCCACCTACTTACCATTATTTAGCTTCAGAGTCGGCCCTCATCGTTGTAGCTGTAATAGCTGCCGTCAGCGAGGACGATGTGGTCAATGAAGCGTATGTCCATGGCTTTCGCCGCTTCCTTCACCCTTTGCGTCAGGCGGTCGTCTTCCCGGCTGGGCTTGGAACTGCCCGAAGGATGGTTGTGGCAGAGCGCAATGGACGTGGCGTTGGCGAGGATGGCCTCGCGGAGAACGAGCCGCACGTCGACCACAGTTCCCGTGATGCCGCCGCGACTGACACAGACACTGCCGATGATGCGTAGGTTGTGGTTCATCAGCAACACGTGGCATTCCTCAACGGGATTGTCGCGAAGTTTGTTGAGGAAGTAGCGGTAAATGTCTTCCGACGATTGTGCGCTGGGGCGTTCCTCCACGTGCTCTTCCTGCCGCCGTTTGCCCAGTTCGCAGGCTGCAAGAATCGACACCGCCTTCGCTTCGCCGATGCCTTTGTAGCGGCAGAGCTGTTCGAGCGTCATCTTGCCCACGTCGCCCAGACTGTTGCGATGGTCAACGAGCAGGCGCTCCATGAGGCTCACGGCATTCTCCGTTGTCGACCCCGACCCGATGAGGATGGCCAGCAGTTCGGCATTGCGTAGGGCTGAAGGACCATGCTTGATGAGGCGCTCTCTTGGGCGCTCGTCGGCTTTGAGGTCTTGGATGATGGTGTGATCGTTGTCGGCCATGACGTTTGTAACCTTCCTTATTTATAGAAATTCTTTTTGAAAGCTTCAAATTCGCCCTTGCCGAGCACACAGCGGCGCCAGAACGCGCGGATGAATCCTGTGCCATAGCCAAGCAACTGCACATAAGCGGCGGCCACAGCGCGTAGGCCAACGCCCAGACTGCGGGCCGTGCGGGTGGCGTCGGCGCAGATGATGAGGGCAAAAAGCACAAACGGCGTGAGGCATACCCACCAATGGGGACAACCAAGGGCGGCGGCCACGGCGGTCAGCACCACCAGCAGGGCGCAGCCGGCGGCAAAAACGGCAGGCAAGGCATGCACGAGTTTGAGCGTGCCAGGATGGCGCTTGGTGAGGTTGATGCGGGCGATGCCTGAGTTGTGCACTTGCTTGAAAAACTTTCGAAGGTCGGTGCGGCGCTTGTGCCAAACCCAGGCCTCTGGAAAGAGGCGGCAGGCATAGCCTTGCTCAAAAATGCGCGTGGAGAAATCGATGTCTTCGCCAAAGCGCATGTTGCTGAAACCATTGAGTGCGGCATAGACCGTTCGGCGCACCCCCATGTTGAACGAGCGCGGATAAAACTTGTCCATCTTCTTCTTTCCGCCACGGATGCCGCCAGTGGTGAAGAAAGACGTCATGGCGTAGTTGATGGCTTTCTGCATGGGCGTGAACGACTCATGGGCGCGGTCGGGGCCTCCAAAAGCATCGCAGGGCGCGGCGTTGAGTTCCGCGTCAACCGCCTGAAGATAGCCCTCCGGCAGCACCACGTCGCTGTCGAGGATGATGACATACTCGCCCTTCGCCCGTTCCACACCATAATTGCGCGAGCCGCCGGGCCCCGAGTTCTCTTTCATGAAATAGCGCACATTGAGCGCATCGGCATAGCGCTCTGCCACCTCTTGGCAGGGCTGCGATGAACCATCTTCCACGATGAGAACTTCGAAATCCTGAAGCGATTGTTTCGTCAGGCTCTCAAGCAATTCGTCCACTTCATCGGGGCGGTTGAATACGGGGATGACAAAGGAGTATTTCATAAATAATTTTGATTACCTACTTAAAGTGCAAACTTACGCAAAATATGTGGAATATCCGAGATTTCGCCCAACGGATTTGCCCGAAAACCCAAGATAATGTCCCACTTATCGTTGCCTTTCTCTTGCCAGTGCCGCAAAAACTTGTTAGCTTTGCTTTACGAACCAGTGAATTGCCCGTCGCTCTAATATTAATAAGTAGCCTACTTAAGATAAAACGTTTCATGAAACCAATGAATATCCGAAAATCCCTCCTCTGCCTTTGCCTTTTGGCCGGCAGTCTCTTTGCTCTGCCTTGTTTCTCCCAATGTTTCAGCGGCAGTTACACCGCCGAATGGCAGTGGAACACAAACAAGAAAACCAATTGGCTCAACCTGTTGAGGCTCGATTTGAACCTGCCGATAAAAAGCGGAACCGACTATCTTGAAGCGGCAACGCTCCACATGGCCAAAGCCAAAGAGGGAATCGGGACAGACTGGCAGGCCTTTTCCAACATCGAAGCCGACAACAATGTGGCGGCCTTGGCCGTGTTGGGCTATCGCCACGCCTGGGAGAATGCTAATGTCTTTCTCGGTGTGCGCAACGTCAACGAAGATTTCTTCACGTCGGATGCCACGTCGCTCTTCGTCAACAGTTCGTGTGGCATCTTTCCAACCATCGCTGCCAGCTATCCCATTGCCAATTATCCCTTCTCCGGCCTGACGGTTTATTTTGATGTAAGCCGAAACGGATGGACCTTCAGAAACTCCTTATATAATGGTGTGGGCTACAACGGTTGGCGCCGCCACGACAATCCCTTTCTCGTGCGTCCGAAAGAAGACGGCGTTTTCAACATTTCGCAATTGGAATATTCCCACCGCGACGGGCATTACTTCGCAGGCGTAGCTGTCCACAGTCGGCAATTTGCCGTTGACGAAGAAGGCGAATTGCTGACGGAATCTCCTGCGGCAGAAACAAGCTGCGCCTGGTGGGCCTATGGTGAGCAACCCCTGTGGAAAACCGAAGAAAAAAGCATTTCCGTTATGGCGCAGTATTCTGAAAACACCTGTCACTCAAACGCTTGCCGCCGCTATGGTGAAGTGGGCTGCGTTTATCAAGACAGCCGCAATGCGTGTGGCCTCTCCGGGCAGTATGCCCTTTTCCAACAGGGCCGCGAGTACTCCGTTGAAATGACGTGGCGGCGCCAGCTCACCCGCTCTTTGGGCGTGCAGCCCTGCTGCCAATACGTCACGAATGCCGACGGCGATTTCTTCGTGGTCTGTGCCCGGCTGTGCTACGATTTCTGAGAGGGGAGGGCGGCAAACTATAGGAACGAAATAATACGACAATTCGGTATTTTTCGAGGAGAGAGTGAACGGGGAGAAGGCAACCTAAGTGATGATGAGAAAACAAAGCCCGCCACAGGTTCTTCGGAAGGTTCTGCGAGGCAAGTTATCTCTTCACAATCGTGTAAGTCACGTTTGTCTTGGTGGTATATTTTGAGTTTCTGCATTCAAAATAATAATAGACAAAAGTGCCTCCGTTGAAGCCTGTGTGGGTTTTGTCGAATGTGTCGTTGTTCTTTTTTCGGTCGTGAAACCAGTGGATGATGCCTCTTTATGAAAGAAGGAGCGTGGAGGTAACCATTTTCTATCGGGAAAAGATGAGGGATTCTGATTTTTAATTGTAAATTAGCCTGCAAAATAATAAAAGAAGCAATGCGGGCGTTGCGACTGAAAACAAGGACAACCAATTTACCGTTACTAAATACATCAAAAACAATGTTGAATCCAAAAGTAGAAGCTGCGCTCAACGCGCAAATCAATGCCGAATTGTGGTCGGCCTATCTTTATCTCTCTATGGCAGCCTATGCCCATGCCAATGGCAATCCCGGAATGGGAAACTGGTTTGAAGTGCAATTCCAGGAGGAGCAAGACCATGCCAAAATCATGTTCAATTACATCATCCAGCGCGGCGGCCGCGTCGAGCTAAAGCCCATCGAGGCAGTGCCGACCACTTGGGAATCGCCCCTCGCCGTCTTTGAAGCCACATTGGCCCACGAGCAGAAGGTCACGTCGCTCATCAACAACCTCTTTGCCCTGACAACGGCCGAGAACGACTATGCTACGCAGAGCATGCTGAAATGGTTTGTCGACGAGCAGGTGGAAGAAGAGGAAAATGCTCAAAACATCATCGACAACCTCAAAATGATTCAGGGCAACGGTTACGGCCTTTACATGCTCGACAAAGAACTGGGTGCCCGCACCTATGTGCAGGCTTCTCCTTTGGCTGCCAAAGGTTGAACGCTGGCCCGAAGGGGGGGGCTTAGGCAGCGCCCTCGCGGTGGAGATTAGCGCTGGCCCACACAATCGTCTGTTGCGGCGCCAGCATTGTAGCTCACTTTGCTCGCAAAGTGAGGGCCACGAATACGTAGCGAACATGGCCAATGCTCTGGGCATGACTTCCTTGGTTTTTTAGCCCATGTTTGGCCGCTGTAATATTCGTCCTCCTTACTTAGCGAGCAAAGTGAGCGACTTTTTATGAACTATTTCTTATCCCGAGCTGGGGTATGCTATATGAAGGAGTGCATCACAGGTCAAATGTAATCATTCTTTCAACCATCAGCTTGATCCACCAAACGGTAATTTTTTTGTTTATGAATATGAAGAAGATTTTTTTACACTCGAAAGGGATTGCTGCCAGGCGGTTTGTGACGATACTGATGTGTTTGCCAATATGGGCTGGCCAGTTGTCGGCACAAAATGCCTATGCCGTGTTTGACGAAAGCCAAAGTACACTAACATTCAAGTATGACGTAGGCGGAGGAATACAGTTAAACAAGGACAAAACCATACCGGCATGGGCTAAATACAAAAGAAAGATAAGAAAGGTCGTTTTTGACCCCTCTTTTGCCAATGCGCGTCCCACAAGCTGTTATTATTGGTTCAATGAGTTCTATGAGCTCGAAAGCATCGTCGGCATTGAAAACCTTAACACCGATGAGGTGATAAATATGGCTCACATGTTCAGTCTTTGCCCAAAGCTCGCAGAGCTTGATGTCTCTAAATTCAATACTTCGAAAGTGAAGAGCATGAGACACATGTTTCAAAGCTGCAGTAATGTTCCTCGACTTGATGTTTCAGGATTTGACACACGCAACGTGACGGATATGTCTTATATGTTTAATGACTGTGTCGGTATCACATCTCTTGATGTGTCAAAATTTGATACACATAATGTGACAGACATGAGCGGCATGTTCAGCGCATGTTTAGGCATTACAAGTCTTGAACTCTCAAATTTCAACACCCAGAAAGTGACGGATATGAACAAAATGTTCTCCAAGTCTAAGAATATCGTCACCCTCGATCTCTCTGGTTTTGACACACGTAACGTGTCGGATATGGATGGCATGTTCTTTTTCTGTAAAGCACTCAAAACCATCTACGCCACCGACAGTTTTGTCGTAACAGCTTTAAAAAACGTTGACGAGATGTTTTATGGATGTGAGTCGCTTGAGGGCGCGATTAAGTTTAACCCTAATAAAATCAACAGTTGGTATGCAAACTGCACTGATGGTTACTTCACCTGTCCCACCCAAAGCGGCATTGATGATGTCTCTGTTGCAAAATCCCACAAAACAGTGTTTTACGATTTGCAAGGGCGCCGCCTGAGCAAACCGCAATCGGGAGTCAACATTGTGAAAAGCGTGAATGGAACCAGCAAGGTCATCTTACGTGTGCGCTGACTTGTGCCATTGGGCAAATGAAGCGTGCTTCGCCTCAGACCTCCGCCGAATGTTCGCGCAACGTCCTCGCGGTGGAGATTAGCGCTGGCCCGCACAATCGTCTGTTGCGGCGCCAGTATTGTAGCTCACTTTGCTCGCAAAGTGAGGGCCACGAACATGTAGCGAACATGGCCAGCGCTCTGGGCATGACCTCCTTAGTTTTTAGCCTATATTTGGCCGCCGTAATATTCGTCCCCCTCACTTTGCGAGCAAAGTGAGCTACAGTGTTTCGCCCCAGACTTCCGCCACATGTTCGCGCATCGCCCCCTGCAGCGGCAGAAGCGAGAAACGGACGTTACCAGTCTCCCTAAAAAGCATAACAAGTCATCGATTCGCGGCCGAAGGTAATGCTACTTGCGGCCGCGAATCGCGCTACTCGCGGCCGAAGGTAGCGCTACTCGCGGCCGCGAGTAGATGACTAAGGAAAGAATAGGAGGGAATATCAAACTAATGTACTCTCAATCGAAGAGCGTCTTGAAACTTTCAAACAACAGTCTATTTATATTTTTTGGATTTCCCAGTATCCAGTTTTGTTGCTTCCAATGCGTGCCACCAGTCCGTTTCCTTTCAACACGGCAAGGTGTTTTTTCACCATGCGGTCGCTAACGGATAAGGCTTCCGCCATTTGGGCAATGGTTATGCGTGGGTTTTGCTTGATTTGGGTGTACAATTCCCATACGCCTTCTGGTAGATTCGGGAAAGCATCCAATAGTTTATTGGGAACTTTATTGGGAACTTTATTGGGAACTTTATTGGGAACTTTATTGGGAATATTTTGTGTTGGCTCCCCTTTGTGTAATTCAAGCGTTTTGAGTATTTCACCAAGCATAAAATCAATGAAAGGTCCCGAATCTGCTCCATTGGTGCTGGCGGTTATGGCATCGTAGTATGCTAACTGATTGTCGTGCACCATGTTTTCAACAGGTACGTGTTCAAATACAGGGTGTAGCTTGCTCAATATGAGCGATTGCCACAAGCGGCCCATGCGTCCGTTACCATCGGCAAAGGGATGAATGAACTCAAACTCGTAATGGAAAACACACGAACGCACCAGCAAATGATCCTTACTATGGTTCAGCCAGTCAAAGAGGTCGCTCATGAGTAGCGGCACGCGGTCGGCAGGTGGTGCTATATGTACGCAACCCGTCTCTGAGAATACACCAACGTTGCCAGGCCTATAATGTCCAGCATTGTCAATCAGTGCCTGCATCATGATGCCATGTGCACGCAGCAGGTCTTTTTCTTTGAATGGGTTGAGGTGTGGGAACTGCTCGTAAGTGGCAATGGCATTTTTCACCTCCTGTATCTCGCGCAGAGGAGCCACGACCGTCTTACCGTTCACAATGTCGCGCACCTGATCTTCGTTGAGGGTGTTACCTTCAATGGCAAGTGAGCTGTGAATGGTCTTTATCTTGTTGGCTTTGCGCAGCAATAGAGCATCCTCCTGCTCCATGCGAATGGCATAACGCTCTATCAAACGTGATATGTCGGCTATTTTGTTAATAGCTGCTGCTGATATGGTGAATGGGGGTGTGTACATTTTTGACTATTTGGAGGTTAAAAGGATAAAGAGGGCGTCCTAAAACAGAATAGTGTTAGGATGCCCTCTTTATGTATCTTATGTATCAGCATCAGGCTTTGTGAATCTGTTTCAGAAAGTCTGCTTCAAAACATTCAGCAGTTCGTAGTCCGTCACGTCGAGGTTGGTCGGCGTGATGGCCACATATCCGTGTGCCAAGGCCCAGCGGTCGGTGTCGGTGGCTTCCGGCTCCAGTTCCTCGCAGTCGCCCACCAGCCAGAAATAGTCGGCGCCGTAAGGATGCTTTCGGCGTGCCAGTTCGTGTTGCCAGCGGCTGTGTGCCATGCGGCAGATGCGCACCCCCTTGAATTTATTGGCCTTCGGGAAGTTGACATTCAGGCAAGTGAAAGGCGGCATGCCGAGGGCGATGGACTTAAAGACGAGGTCAACGATGTATGATGCCAGCGGCGTGAAATCGGCATCTTCGCGGTGGTCGCAGAGCGAGAACGCCACCGAGGGATAGCCCTGTAATGCGCCTTCCGTTGCCACGCCCATCGTTCCAGAATAGTGCGTGTTGACCGACGAGTTGTCGCCGTGGTTGATGCCGCCGATGATGAGGTCGGGGCGGCGGTCGATGAGCAGATTGAGCGCGAGTTTCACGCAGTCGACTGGCGTGCCGGTGCAGGAGCACACTGTCAGTCCCGGCTCTTCGCGCAGTTTCTTGTAGCGGATGGGAGCCGCAGATGTGATGGAACATCCGAAACCAGAGCGTGGCGAGTCGGGCGCCACCACCAGCAGGTCGGCAATGGGGCGTAGCGTTTCGATTAGGAAATTGATGCCGCGTGCCTGCACGCCATCGTCGTTGGAGATGAGAATATAGGGTTTGGACATTTTGTTTGGGTTGTTCGGGATGAAGTGATATGGTTGCCTACTTACCATTACTTACTTATATTCAGTGCAGGCCACCGGTGTCGCTGCGCTTTAATCCGTTTTCTCCGCGCTTTGCGGCGGGGTGGCGAAGTGCTACGCAAAAGTACGAAAAAAAGTATAAAGCAGGGCAGTTCGGAGAAAATTTGTTACCTTTGCAGAATCATAGAGCCTCTCAGGAGGCTTGCTATTTGAAAACTATGGGCAAAATCATTGCATTAGCAAACCAAAAGGGTGGCGTCGGCAAAACGACGACCTCCATGAACTTGGCTGCATCGCTGGCAACACTCGAAAAGAAAGTGCTGCTCGTTGACGCAGACCCGCAGGCCAATGCCTCTTCCGGCCTTGGCGTCGACTTGAGCCAGATTGACTGTTCGGTTTACGAATGTCTCGTTGGACAAGCCGATATTCGCGAGGCTATTTACACGACAGACATCGAGCGCCTTGACATCGTGCCTTCGCACATCGACCTCGTCGGAGCAGAGGTGGAGATGCTCAATCTCGACAGACGTGAATATGTGTTCAAAAAACTGTTGACGCCGCTCAAGAGCGAGTATGACTACATCCTCATCGACTGTTCGCCTTCTTTGGGGCTCATCACGGTGAATGCGCTGACTGCTGCCGACTCGGTAATCATCCCAGTGCAGTGTGAATATTTCGCATTGGAAGGCATCAGCAAGTTGCTCAACACCATCAAGATAATCAAGAAAAAACTAAATCCGGAATTGGAAATCGAAGGATTCCTGCTCACGATGTACGACTCGCGACTGCGTCTGGCCAACCAAATCTATGACGAGGTGAAACGACACTTCCAGGAACTGGTGTTCAGAACGGTCATCCAGCGCAACGTGAAACTTTCGGAGGCGCCAAGCCACGGACTTCCTGCCATTCTCTATGATGCTGAATCAACAGGCGCCAAAAACCATTTGGCGCTGGCTAAGGAAATCATCAAGAAGAATGCGTAAGCAATGGTTGCAAGGTCTTGACGACTTGCCATTGCTAAATACTAAATCCTCCACGGCGTCACTCGTGCAGTGTCGGGGTGGGGGATGTTGCTATTGGGACAGGGCAGGAGAGGAACGCCGCGTGTGTCCTTCCTGTTGCAGACTGTTGCAGGGATGCCCTTTGGTGGGCTTGAGCTTCATGGCTGTCCTCAGAAAATGTGTTTTTCGATTTCCAGATTCTCTGACAATAAACAAACATGGCTGTACATAAGAAATTTCCAGCTCTCGGACGTGGACTCGATGCGCTCATCTCAACGGAGGAGGTGCATACGAGCGGTTCTTCGTCCATCAACGAAGTGCCCATCGGTAGCATTCAGGCCAACCCCAACCAACCGCGCAGGGAATTTGACCCCGCCGCCTTGGAGGAACTGGCCGAAAGCATCCGACAGATTGGTATCATCCAGCCCATCACGCTCCGAAAGATGGACGACGGCTTCTATCAGATCATTGCCGGAGAACGGCGCTGGCGGGCTTCGCAGTTGGCTGGATTGGACACGATTCCTGCATATATCCGCACGGCTGACGACGAGAACATGATGCAGATGGCGCTGGTTGAAAACATACAGCGCGAGGATCTCAACGCCATTGAAATCGCTTTGGCCTACCAGAACCTCATCGAGCAGTATGCGCTCACGCAAGACCGGCTCTCGGAGAAGGTGGGGAAAAACCGCGCCACCATCGCCAATTATCTGCGACTGCTGAAATTGCCGGCACAGGTGCAGGTGGCTTTGCAAAACAAGGAAATTGACCAAGGACATGCGCGTGCCTTGCTGGGACTCGCAAAACCGTCGCTCCAGGTGAAGCTTTTCAACGAAATCAAGGAGAAGGGCTATTCTGTTCGCCAGGTGGAAGACATGGTCAAGGCGCTCAACAACGGCGAAACCGTTAAAAGCGGCCGCCATCAGCTCACCGACCGCAGCAATAAGCGGCTGCCGGAGGAGTTTAATATCTTGAAAACGCGCTTGTCTGATTTCTTCCAGACGAAGGTGCAGATGACTTGCTCCACGCAGGGCAAGGGAAAAATCAGCATCCCGTTTGCTTCTGAAGAGGAGTTGGAACGCATCATCAGCCTATTCGACAAAATCAAAGGACAAAACAACTGATGGCTCTATCGGCAGAGGGGCGAGGCAACGTCTGGAGGGCTTTCCAGAATGCTGCTGCAATTGCCGCCTGCTTGTTTTCCGTCAATTAGAAATTATTTATGGTGAAGATTTCATTAGCCAGATTTTTCATCGCATCGGTCCTTCTTGCAGGACTGCCGGCTGCCGCAGGCGCCTGTCTGCATCCGTCGGTGCCGCTGCCTGCCAGTAGCGACGCGGGCAATGTTGAAAACGGGGGGCTCTGCGTTGGGCTGTCTCCGATGGCCGAACATATCGACACCTTGAAGTTGGAAGAGGCCGTCGTGGCGGCCGACACGGTGGCGCCGATCGCCGATGGCGTGAGAGCGGCCGCTGCCGCACACCCAACGGCTGTTGACACGGCACGCTTGCGCAATGTCAATGATTCCATTCTCAATGCCACGGCCAAGATGCGGAAGAAGGTGCGGCCGAAATTCGTGCCAGATCCCAAGCGGGCCTTGTGGCTCTCGCTCGTGTTTCCTGGCGCGGGGCAGATTTACAACCGGAAATATTGGAAACTCCCGTTTTTCTATGGCGGATTCCTCGGTTGCACTTATGCCTTCAAATGGAACCAGCAGATGTATCGCGACTATTCGCAGGCTTACCTCGACATCATGGACGACGACCCCAACACCAACAGCTATCTGGATATGTTGCCGCCGCGATATGACATCACGGGGCGCGAAGACCGATTCAAAAACATCTTCAAGCGCAAGAAGGACTATTACCGCCGCTATCGCGACCTGAGCGCCTTCTGCTTCATCGGTGTCTATATCCTTTCTGTCATCGACGCTTATGTCGATGCGCAACTCTCGGTCTTCGACATCTCGCCCGACCTCAGCATGCGTCTGGAACCGGCTGTGATCAACAACGGCAACGGACTCCCTGGCCGAACGCCTTCTTCTTATGGCATCGGTTGCAACCTGTCGTTTTAGGGGTGTTCTATAAATTAGCTTGAGTCGATTTTACATTTATCGCGAAGCAGATTGTTGTATTTCAAAGACGAGCATAGCGAGCTATGTGAGTCTTTGAAATACAGCAAGATGCGAGTGAGAACTGTAAAAGCGGCTAAGTCAATCCTAAATAAAGAATCTCCATTAAAACTAATTTATAGAACACCCCTTTAAGTAATGGTAAAACAATTGCTAAACGGAGGGTGAAGGGACGGCTCTTGATTCCGCATTTGCGGACGGGAGCGCCGTTGATTTAGGCCCATTGCCAAGATAAACTGGCAGGGGCTTCCCTATTTTAAAAAAGAACAAATCGCATTCAATGAAACGCATTAAAGTATTTCTGCTCGCATTGGCTTCCTGTGCTTTCTGCACGACGGCTTCTGCGCAGAACGTCAACGAAATTACCGTCAATGACGACCGAAGCGGACGCAAGGAAGTCATTGAACTGCCAGAGGGTATGACGCTCAATGCCGATTCCCTGCTCAATGAGTGGCACGCCAAGAAATATCTTTATCCCGACACCACTTGCGTCAATCCGGATTACAATCCGCCTTTCCCAGAGGAGGTCTACCGCGAACGCCTCGGACGCATTCCTGCCGTGATGGAAATGCCTTACAACAGCATCGTCCAGCAGTTTATCGACCAATATAGCGGACGCTTGCGCCGCTCAGTGTCGTACATGCTCGGCGCCGGAAATTTCTATATCCCCATCTTCGAAGAAGCGCTCGACTATTATGGTCTGCCGCTCGAATTGAAGTATCTGCCAGTCATTGAGTCGGCGCTCGAACCGACGGCTGTCAGCCGCGCCGGGGCCGTGGGCCTCTGGCAGTTTATGCTCGCCACGGGAAAACGCTACGATTTGAAAGTCAACAGCCTCGTCGACGAACGCCGCGACCCCATCAAGTCGTCGTGGGCTGCCGCCAGGTATCTGCGCGACCTCTACAAGATTTACGGCGATTGGAACTTGGTGATTGCCGCTTATAACTGCGGACCAACGAAAATCAACAAGGCCATCCACCGTGCCGACGGCGTACGCGACTATTGGACCATCTATCCTTATTTGCCGCAGGAAACGCGCGGCTATGTGCCAGCTTTCATCGCGGCCAACTACATCATGACGTACTATTGTGAGCACAATATCTGTCCGATGAAAACGAAAATCCCTGTGACGACCGATACGATTATGGTGTCGCGCAACGTACACATGGAGCAGATTTCAGCGCTCTGCGGCATCGACGTGGAGGCCATCCGTGCGCTCAATCCGCAATATCGCACCAGCGTGATTCCGGGACAGACGGAGCCTTGTGCCATCCGCCTGCCGCAGGAGAAAATCTTGGCCTTCATCGACCAGAAAGACTCCATTTATAATTATCGTGCCGATGAACTTCTGACGCGTCGCGCTGTGGTGGCGGTCAGCGAACCCAAGGCGGAACCGACGCGTAGCACCGCTTCACAGTCGCGCTCCACGGCGGCACGCCATAAGCGCAACCGCAGATCAACGGAGCGGTCGGCCACGGTGCGTAAGGGCGATTCGCTCAGCACGATTGCCGCCCGAAACCACACGACGGTTGCCAAAATCCGTAAACTGAATAAAATCAAGGGTAACATGATTAAGCCTGGTCAGAAAATCAGAGTGAAATAAATATGCTCATGCACCTGCCTTCCGAAGCGTCGACGCATACCATTAGTAATGGTGGCCGAATGCTTCGGGAGGCAGGTGTGTTTTTCTCGCAATTGGACAATGGAGGGCGGGCAATCGCCGTTTGGCGGCGGGGCCCGTTGCGGTCACAGAAACGCTTCTGCCATTGTCTTGGCCAAGCCGTCGTCTTGTCAAACAACATAATAAAACCTTCGCGCCATGACAGACACTAATACTCCGACGCTTACTCCTCAGGAACAGAAAGATGAGGAACTGATTCAAGCTGCCTTCCAGCACTTGATTGATACATATCTGGCCACCAACCACCGCCGCAAGGTGGAAGTCATCACCAAGGCCTTCAATTTCGCAAAGCAGGCCCATAAGGGGGTGCGCCGTCTCTCGGGGGAGCCTTATATCCTTCACCCCATTGCCGTGGCGCAAATCGTGTGTGAGGAAATCGGACTGGGCTCCACTTCCATTTGTGCGGCCTTGCTACACGACGTGGAGGAAGATACCGATTATACCAACGAAGACCTCACGAACCTTTTCGGCCCGAAGGTGGGAAATATCGTGGAGGGACTGACGAAGATTTCGGGCGGTATCTTCGGAGATAAGGCTTCGTTGCAGGCTGAAACGTTTAAGAAACTCTTGCTCATGATGAGCGATGATGTGCGCGTCATCTTGATAAAAATTGCCGACCGCGTACACAACATGCGCACGCTTTCAAGCATGCAGGCCCGCAAGCAATATAAGATTGCCAGCGAAACGCTCTATATCTTCGCCCCGATTGCCGACCGCCTCGGTTTGAACAAAATCAAGACGGAACTCGAAAATCTGAGTTTCAAATACGAACATCCCGATGAATACCATCGCATCGAGCAGCAGTTGGCTGAGACGCAGCCTGAGCGCGACACCATCTTCGACAAGTTTACGCCGCCCATCTGCCAGCAACTCGACAAAATGGGCATCAAATATACGCTGAAAGCCCGCATCAAAAGTCCGTATTCCATCTGGATGAAGATGCAGAACAAGCATATCCCCTTCAGCGAGGTGTATGACCTTCTGGCCATCCGCATTGTCTTCGTGCCCAACGACCGTAAGGACGAGGTGGATGAGTGTTACCGCATCTACGGTGCGCTCACCAAAATCTATAAACCGCATCCTACGCGCTTCCGCGACTGGCTTTCCAATCCGAAGGCCAACGGCTATCAGGCGCTCCACAACACCTTCATGAGCAAGCAGGGCAAATGGATTGAGGTGCAGATTCGTTCCGACCGTATGGACAACATCGCGGAGCAGGGATTTGCCGCGCATTGGAAGTACAAGGATAAGGATGCGCCTTACGACGAGAGCGAGCTCGACCGCTGGCTCAATTCAATCAAGGAAATCCTTGACGACCCGCAGCCAGATACGCTCGATTTGCTCGACACTATCAAGCTCAATCTCTATTCCAACGAAATCTTGGTGTTCACCCCCAAAGGCGACCTCAAGAATATGCCCGCTGGCGCCACGGCGCTCGATTTTGCCTTCTCCATCCATAGTTTTGTGGGATGCCACTGTTTCGGTGCGAAGGTCAACCATGTGCTCGTGCCGCTCAATTATAAGCTCAAGAGCGGCGACCAAGTGGAGGTCATCACCACCGAGGCTCAGCATGTGCAGCCAGAGTGGCTTGACTTCGTCACGACGGCAAAGGCCCGCAACAAGATTCAGGCCATTTTGCGCCGCGAGCGCCGCGAGAAGAGTCAAAAGGGCGACCAGTTACTCCGTGCTTTCTTGGAGAGGAACGACGTTCAGTGTACGCCAGCTGTGCTGGACAAACTCATGCGCTTCCACGGATACACTGTGCGCGACGATTTCTTCCTTGCCATCGCCGACGAGCGCATCATTCCCAATGAATGTGACCTCGACTGCATCAAGGGAAAAGGCGGCAAGGACAGCTGGTGGCGCCATATTCCGTTTATCGGCAAGAAGTCGGCCGACAAGGGTTGTGTCATCAACCACATTGACAACACTGATTTCGTCAAGAACATCAATCGCAAGCAGACGCTGGTGGTCAACGAGGAGACGTTTAAGAAATGTGTCATTGCTCCTTGCTGCCGCCCGATTCCAGGCGACGACATCTTGGGGTATATCACGCCGAAAAACGAACTGGAAATCCACAAGCGCAGTTGTGCCACGGCCATGAAACTCAAGACGCGCTATGGCAATAACATCATTGCTTGCGATTGGGATATGCACCGCCAGATACCGTTTGAGTGCCGCCTGCAAATCAGCGGTGTTGACAGTCAAGGCGTTCTTTACACGATTGCCAGCGTGCTGCATAAGCAGCGCAACAGTCCTGTGCGTCGCATCACGCTCGAAACGAAAGACGGCCTCTTTGACGGCACGCTCGACATCGTGGTCTACGACACGTCTGACGTTAAGAACATCTGCGACTCGCTGAGCAGTATCGAAAATGTCACGAAGGCCGTGCGCGTCGAGATGTAAACGAGCATTTGCTGCCTTTTCCCCTTAGTAATTCTTTCTCCATTACTCAAAGAAGAATAAATCGTGTTGCCGCTTCAAGCGCGGCAACCCTTAATACAACAAAGAAACCAATGAGTCTCAGTAAATTTGAAAGTGAAGTAAAACATTTGCCACAGGCGCAGGAAGCCATCTACGCACGTTTTGCCGACTTGCGCAATCTCGAAAGCTTGAAGCAGCGCATCAACGACCCCGCGTTGGAAGAAAAACTTTCCTCGCAGGTGCCTGCCGACAAGTTGGCAGATGTTCGCAAGTATATCAACGACATCACCTTTACGCAGGATTCCCTGCAACTCTCTACGCCGATGGCGCAGATTGAATTGCGCATCGTTGAGCGCGACCCGAAGTGCATCAAGTTTGCCAGTGAAGGGTCGCCCATCCCACTTTATGTGTGGATTCAGTTGCTGCCGGAGGGTGAATGCGCCACGAAGATGCGCGTCACCGTTGGTGCCGAGGTGAATTTCTTTATGAAGGGCATGGTGTCTAAACCCCTGCAGCAGGCAGCCGACGGTTTGGCCAATGTGCTCGCTGCTGCGGCGCAGGCGCCTATGCAATAGACTTGGTGTTTAGAAAGAGCTTAATTTTCAGACGGAAAATGAATAACGAAAACACGCTCCACGGAGCGAAACTTTGGGAGAAGTCTGTTCATGTGACGGAAGAGATTGACCGCTTCACGGTCGGCCATGACCGCGAACTCGACCTTTATCTGGCGAAGTATGACGTGCTTGGCTCTATGGCACACGTCACGATGTTGCACAGCATCGGCCTGATTGCCGACGAGGAATTGCCCGTTCTTCTTCGCGAACTGCGTGCCATCTATCAGGTGGCGGAGTCGGGCGACTTTGTCATTGAGGATGGCATCGAAGACGTGCACTCGCAAGTGGAACTCATGCTCACCCGCAAACTGGGCGACATGGGGAAGAAAATACATAGCGGACGCTCGCGCAACGACCAGGTGCTCGTTGACCTCAAGCTTTTCACGCGCGACAAAATCCGCGAGGTGGCTGAGGCGGTGCGCGACCTCTTCGCGGAACTTCAGCAGCAGAGCGAACGCTATAAGAACGTGCTCATGCCAGGCTATACCCATTTGCAGGTGGCCATGCCCTCCAGCTTCGGTCTTTGGTTTGGTGCCTACGCCGAAAGTCTGGCCGACGATATGTTGCTGCTCGAGGCCGCCTATCGCATGACCAACCGCAATCCGCTCGGTTCTGCCGCCGGCTATGGTTCTTCTTTCCCGCTCAACCGCACGATGACCACCGAATTGCTCGGCTTCGACTCGATGGATTATAACGTGGTCTATGCCCAGATGGGGCGCGGAAAGAACGAGCGCAACGTGGCCTTCGCTCTCGCTGGTATCGCCGGCACGGTGGCCAAACTGGCTTTCGACGCTTGCATGTTTAATAGTCAGAATTTCGGTTTTGTGCGCCTGCCAGATGAGTGTACCACGGGGTCGAGCATTATGCCCCACAAGAAAAACCCCGATGTCTTTGAACTTATCCGTGCCCGTTGCAACAAGCTCCAGGCTTTGCCAACGCAGGTGGTGATGATCATGAACAATTTGCCTTGCGGCTATTTCCGCGACTTGCAGGAAATCAAGGAAGTCTTCCTGCCAGCCTTCGATCAGTTGCTCTCCTGCCTCCGTATGGCCACCTACATCGTGGCGCGTATGCGTGTCAACGAGCATATCCTCGACGACGCGCGTTACGACCTCATGTTCTCCGTTGAAGAGGTCAACCGCCTCGCTTCTGAAGGCATGCCTTTCCGCGACGCCTACAAGAAAGTGGGACTTGACATCGAGGCCCACCAGTTCACGCCGAACAAGGAAATCCACCACACCCACGAAGGCTCCATCGGCAACCTGTGCAACGACCGCATTGCCGCTCTCATGCAGGCCACCTATGCCCGCTTCGGCTTTGAGCGCGTGAGCGAAGCCGAAAAGAAACTTCTGGGCGGAGAGTGATGGCATATCCAAGGGTGTCCTAAATATTCTGGTTGGTAATTCCGGATGATTCTGTCGGGCAATCCGCCTCCTGTCGCCCGCCGACAGACCGCGTCCGATGGCATACATCTCTTTGCGCCAGATTACTTAGGACACCTTTCCCATTCTTTGGCCCGCCCTTCCCAGTCGGTACACAATAAACTATACTCCAATGAGATTGCCGTTCAAACACATAGCATACCTTCTTCTTGGCTTCTTCTTGGCTTCTTGTGCCGATGATATAGAAGACCTTTATGCCCCTTGGTCTGTGAGGTTTGTGTTCAACCAGGTCAATACCACCGCCCCCTTGCTCTCCGCTCTGAACAATCCCGGCCAGTTTTGTCAGATCACTTTTCCCAACGGAAAGTATCTGTTTAAGGACTGCGATGGGAAGGAAGTGACATATACGCCGACCGCCACATCCAGTTATTACAAGCCCTATGGTTTCCTTTCTGGCATCATTGTCGGCAGTCCTGCTATTCCCGATTTTACGGGGCAAAGCAGAGTCGCCTACGAGTTGGCCTGCCCCAATTGCTACGATAATTCCGAAATTACCCGTCCCCTTCATTTCTCTTCAATCTCCACCCTGCAATGCGCCCGTTGCGGCTGCGTTTACGACCTCAACAACGCTGGAAACGAGCAGCACGGCAAGAGTCGTGCCCTTTATCGTTACCGCACGGTGCAATACAACGTCTCGACCAGCGCGGTGAGCATATCCAACTGACGGCTTGCCCGTAAAATGTAGGCATTTAAAATACTTAAGCCCCGTAAGTTTTCCACTAAGAATTTGGTTGTTTCAGACGTTTTAACTAAATTTGCCCCTATGTCGGTCTGCCTTCAGGCAGTATTTTGACATACAAGGATATAGCAAAGATGACTCCGCCCCTTTATTGCTGGGGCGTAGGCATGTTTTGGCTTTCCAGAAACCTGCGCTTGCTTCTTTCTCAGAAAGAGGCTGAGGCTCGGTTGGAAAGCAGAAGGAAATGGCAGTTACATAAGCATTCCCGTTATCCGAGAAAACAAATCAACAGAATCCGTATGATGCAAAGCCGTTGTGCCGGTTCCGATGTCAAGCATGGGGAGGAACAGCGGCCGGTGATTAGTGCGCCATACCGAAGCAAGCAACAATAACGTAATGAAAGTCTCCATCATAACAGCCACCTACAACAGTGCCGCCACATTGCGCGACACGTTGGACAGCGTGTTGGCCCAGACTTATCAAGACATAGAATACATCATCGTAGACGGTTTGTCGGCCGACGGCACGCAAGAAATTGTCAAGGCTTACGAACCGCGCTTTGGTGGACGCCTACGTCTGGTCAGCGAAAAAGACAAAGGGCTTTATGACGCGATGAACAAAGGCTTGCGCATGGCAACGGGCGATATTGTCGGCGTTCTCAATTCCGACGACCTCTTCTACGACAAACAAGTCGTGGCCGACGTTGTCAAAGCGTTTGAGTCCGACGATATTGACTGCGTTTACGGCGACCTTGAATTTGTCGCCGCCAACGACATCACCAAAGTTGTCAGGAAATGGAAGGGCTCGCAATACCAGCCCGGCTATTTCAAACGAGGCTGGCATCCGGCACATCCCACATTCTATTGTCGCCGCGCTTGCTATGAAAAATACGGATATTTTGACTTAGACTTGAAGGTGTCGGCCGATTTCGACCTCATGCTTCGTTTTCTTGGAAAACACCAAATACGCAACAAATATCTCTCGCGCAATTTCATCTGGATGCGCACAGGCGGAGAAAGCAACGGGTCGCTGCGGAGAATCATCCAAGGCAACACCAACATCCTGCGCTCTTTCCGGAAAAACGGATATGACATCAACGGCTTCTATCTCGTGCGCCGACTCACGCCGAAAGTGTGGGACCTCATGAAGACGAAAATATTGTCGGTCATGAAAGGCAATAAATAAGCCGCAGGTGCGTTAAGGATATATAATGTCCTCCGCAAAAGGCAGACATAATGCCCCGCTCGTGAAAAAGCAAAGGCAGAAAAGTAGCGTCCATCGCAGGATGCAGCGAAGAAAAACAGATTTCAAGCATGAAGCAAACTGAAGAAAAATATGAAGTGATCCCCGATGGGATGAACCGTTTCGACCGCTTTACCAAGCGGGCGTTCGACATTCTCGTGTCGGCGGTTTGTCTCGTGGCTTTTTCGCCCCTCATTCTGTTTTGCTATCTGGCTGTCAAACTCGAAGACGGCGGTCCGGCCGTCTATAAGCAAGAGCGCATAGGTCTTCACGGCAAAGCGTTCAACATCCTCAAATTTCGCTCCATGCGCATCGACGCCGAAGACGGCGGTCCGAAGCTCTCCAGCGGAGAAACCGACAACCGCTTGACCAAGGTCGGGAAAATGCTGCGCGAGCACCATCTTGACGAACTCCCACAGCTTTGGAATGTCTTCCGCGGCGACATGGCCTTCATCGGTCCGCGCCCAGAACGCCAATACTACATCAACAAGATCATGGAGAAAGACAACCGCTATCCGAATCTCTATCAGATTCGTCCCGGTGTCACCTCGTATGCAACGCTCTATAACGGCTACACCGACACCATCGAAAAGATGGTCAACCGCCTGCACTACGACCTCTATTATCTGCAACACCGCTCTTGGGGGCTTGATTGCAAGATTCTCTGGATGACGTTCTTCAATATCGTCAGAGGCAAGAAATTCTAAGAAACAAACAAAAACGTATATATGAAAAATTATCTGGTCACCGGCGCCGCTGGTTTCATTGGAGCCAACTATCTGAAATATATTCTGGCCAAGCACGATGACGTGCGCGTCGTGGTGCTCGATTTGCTCACGTATGCAGGCTATCTCGGCACCATTGCTGGTGATGTCGACAACGAGCGTTGCTTCTTTGTGAAGGGCGACATCTGCGACCGTCCGCTCCTCGATCGCCTCTTCGCCGAATATAAATTCGACGTGGTGGTCAATTTCGCTGCCGAAAGCCATGTCGACCGCAGTATCGACAATCCGCAGCTCTTCTTGCAGACCAATATCCTCGGAACGCAAAACCTGCTCGACGCCGCCCGCGCCGCTTGGGTGACGGGACGCGACGCACAGGGCTACCCGACTTGGCGTAACGGCGTGCGCTTCCATCAAGTGTCGACCGACGAAGTGTATGGCTCTTTGGGCGCAGAGGGTTTCTTCACCGAAACCACGCCGCTGCAGCCCCATAGCCCGTACAGCGCATCCAAAACCTCTGCCGACCATTTCGTTTGTGCTTACCACGACACTTACCACATGCCGGTGAGCATCACGCGCTGCTCAAACAACTACGGCCCTTACCAGTTCCCGGAGAAGCTCATTCCGCTCATCATCAACAATATCCTCGCAGGAAAACCGTTGCCCGTTTACGGCAAGGGAGAGAATGTGCGCGACTGGCTCTATGTGGAAGACCACTGCAAGGCCATCGACATGGTCATCCGTAATGCCAAGGACGGCAGCATCTACAATGTGGGCGGACACAACGAACGCCAGAACATCCAAATCGTGAAGATCATCATCCGCACCATCCGCGAATTGATGGAAGAACACCCAGAATGGCGCACCCTCCTCAAACGACAGGAGCGCGATGCCAACGGACAAATCAGCATCGACTGGATCAACGACGACCTCATCACCTTCGTGAAAGACCGCCTCGGACACGACCAGCGCTACGGCATCGATCCTTCGAAAATCAAGGCCGACTTGGGATGGTATCCTGAGACGAGTTTCGAAGTGGGCATCGTTAAGACCATCCGCTGGAACCTCGAACACCGCGATTGGGTGGAAACTGTCAGCGGCTCAGACTATCAGCAATACTACGACAAGATGTACGGCGGACGCTGATTGGATGGCAGACGGCAAAGCCAAACGGATGATGTTTCGCTGAGGCTTCTCCAAAACCTGACTTTCTGAAATAGAGATTCAGAATTTCCATAAGGCAGACGCAAGTCTAATCATAAGCAGATTCTAAAGACACACGCATATTCATTGTGTACGGCCCTCTTAGAATCTGCTATTTTTTTTACAGTAACCCATGAAAAGAAACTTTCTGATTTCGGCATGCGTTGGCTTTGCGTGCAGCGCCTTGCCTGCCTCGGCGCAGATCAGTCGCCTCACGCATGATGTCGATTATGCCGTTGAGATGAGCGGCACGGCCTCCAGCGGTGACTACGCACCGTTTTGGCTGACCTCAAACCGTTACGGACTCTCTTCCGTTGAAAACAATTCGGGCTATATCCGTGCTCGCGTTCAGCGCAGCACGCAGGCCGACAGCACCCGCCTTTGGCGTGTTGGCTACGGTCTCGACTCCGCCATTCCCACCAATTATACCAGCAAAGCCGTCGTGCAGCAGTTCTATTTCGATGTCGACCTGCGAGCCTTCCGCCTCAGTGTCGGCGCCAAGGAGCGCGGAGAGTCGCTCAAAAACGCGGCCCTCTCGTCGGGTGGCCTCACGCAGAGCGTCAATGCGCGACCTGTGCCGCAGGTGAGAGTGGAACTGCCCGATTTCTGGGCGATTCCTGGCACCCACAATTGGCTGGCCGTCAAGGGCCATTTGGCCTACGGCCTCTTCACCGACAACCGCTGGCAGCGCGAAACGCATCCAGAAGGTGCCCTCTATTCGGCCAATGCGCTCTACCACAGCAAAGCCGGTTTTCTGCGCATCGGCAACGAGAAGAAATTCCCGCTCTCCTTCATCGGCGGCTTGGAAATGTCTGCCCAGTTTGGTGGCGAAGCCTGGAACCTCGGCCGTCGCACCGACGACCCCACCTTCGACAATTCCCACGTCAATATGGGCCACGGCTTCAAGAGTTTCTGGCACGCCTTCATCCCTGGCGGCAGTGATGCCTTCGACGGTGCCTACCTCAACAACGAAGGCAACCAGCTCGGCAGTTGGCATTTTCAGTTGAATTGGAAGGGGAGAGACTGGAACCTCAAGGGCTATGCCGAACATTTCTTTGAAGACCATTCGCAGATGTTCCTGGAATACGGTTGGAAAGACATGCTTTGGGGCGTTGAGGCCACGTTGCCGAAGAATCCCTTCGTCTCGACTGTGCTCTACGAACATTTGCGCACCACCGACCAGACGGGCGGCCTTTACCACGATGCCACACCAGAGCTCGGCATACAGATTAGCGGTCTTGACAACTATTACAACCATAGTTTCTATGGCGCCTGGCAACATTGGGGACAGGCAATGGGCAACCCCTTGTTGCTCTCGCCAGTTTATAACGAGAATGGAGAAATCAAGTTCAAGCACAACCGCATCACCGCCCATCATTTCGGTCTCTCCGGCCAGCCGCTTCCCGAACTATCCTACCGCCTCCTCTTCTCCCATGTGCGGTCGCTGGGCAGCTATGAAGTGCCAAACATCAAGCCGCAGTTTGCCAACTATTTCATGGCGCAGGCCGACTATGCCCCGCGTCATTTTCATGGCCTTTCTTTCTCGGCAGCAGTCGGTTCCAACGGCGGCAGCCTCATCGGTAACAGTTTCGGCGGCATGCTCACGCTGCGCAAAACGGGCCGCTTCTGACCCGCCGCCGCTTCACCTCTAAAACGAAAACAAACAGATGAAAGCGAAAATTCTTTATATCATCCTGTGCGCCTTGGCGTTTGCCGGCCTCGCCGGCGTGTCCTCCTGCGAGAAGATGGACGACAACGGCGACCTCGGCGGCAACTGGCAGCTCGTCTCATGGGAGCGTCTCAGCGATGGCAGCCTCGTCGCCACCAATGCCGACAGCATTTTCTACACCTTCCAGGGAAAACTCATGAAGACGCAGCGCATGAGCCAGCCTGACTTCTTCCTGGCCACGTTTCGCACCACGACCGACAGCCTCGTGATGCTCAACATCTACGCTTCGCCCTACGACAGCCTCGTTGCCCCGTCGGCCCTGAGCGCCTATGGTGTCAGCCCTTCCGGACGTTTCCATTTCGACCATCTTTCGTCCTCGCGCCTCGTGCTCTCAACGGAAACCTCCCGTCTCACGTTCAGAAAATACTGAGCATGCCTTGTGCCAAAGCCCAAAAAGTGGTAAGTTTGCACTCAGAACAAGACATATCTCATGATAGACATACACAACATACATAAATCCTTCGGCCAGCTCGAAGTGCTCAAGGGCATCGACCTTCACATCGGGAAAGGCGAAGTGGTCAGCATTGTCGGTCCCAGCGGTGCTGGTAAAACCACCTTGCTGCAAATTATGGGAACGCTCGACAAACCCGATGCCGGTTCGCTCTCCATTGCCGGACATGACGTCCTGAAACTCAACCGCCGCCAGCTCGCGCGTTTCCGTTGCGAACACATCGGCTTCGTCTTCCAGTTTCATCAACTGCTGCCTGAGTTCACCGCGCTTGAAAACGTGATGATTCCGGCCCTGATTGCCAAGCGCAATAAGAGCGAAGCGCGTCAGCGGGCCTTGCAGCTCCTTGAATATCTGAAGCTCGCCGACCGCGCCAACCACAAGCCCGCCGAACTCTCTGGCGGAGAAAACCAGCGCGTGGCAGTGGCGAGGGCGCTGATGAACGAGCCCGACGTGGTCTTTGCCGACGAACCCTCTGGAAGCCTCGACAGCCACAACAAGGCCGAGCTCCATCAGCTCTTCTTCGACTTGCGCGATAAATTCGGGCAGACCTTCGTGATTGTCACGCACGACGAAGAACTCGCTGCGCTCACCGACCGCACCATCCATCTGGCCGACGGCCGCATCGTTTCGGAAAGTTCGCGCATGCAACCCGAGGAGACCACAGAAACATCCAACACCGCTGCCGCTGAGGCCGCAGAACAAGACCCTTCAAACCATGCTTAAATTAGGAAACTGGAACGAACTCGTCATCGTTAGATTCACAGACCACGGCGCCTACCTCGATGGAGGTGACGTGGGCGAAGTGCTCATGCCAAAAAGTTACGTCCTGCGCGAGATGCACCCTGGCGACCGCGTGCGCGTTTTTGTCTATCTCGACCAGAGCGAGCGTCTCGTTGCCACCACCGAACAGCCCCGTGCCGTTGTCGGACAGTTTGCCTGCCTGCGCGTGTCGTGGGTGAACGAATATGGCGCTTTTCTCGACTGGGGCTTGATGAAAGACCTCTTCGTGCCTTTCCGTGAACAGAAAACGAAGATGGAGCAGGGGAGAAGTTACGTGGTGTATATCTACATCGACGAGTCAACGCGCCGCATCGTTGGCACGGCCAAAGTCGACCGCTATCTCACGCCGGCTTCTTCAGCCGACTATTATCGCGGCAAGGATGTTGAATTGCTCGTGCAGGGCCGCACGCCCCTCGGCTTCAAAGTGATTGTCGACAACGCCCATGCTGGCTTGGTTTACGACAACCAGATTTACGGACAGACACCGCGAATGGGCGACACGCTGCGCGGAACGGTGGTCACGTTGCGTCCCGATGGCAAACTTGACATTTCTCTGGAGCGCATCGGAAAAAGTCGTTTCCGCGATTTTGCCGATGTTTTGCTCGACGAGTTGGAAGCCAACGGCGGCACTCTTCCTTACACCGACCGCAGTACGCCCGAAGAAATAGCTAACCGCTTCTCTGTCAGCAAGAAAACCTTCAAGCGTGCAGTCGGAACACTCTATAGCAAACACCGCATCACCTTAGGGGAAAATGAAATAAAACTTTTGCAGTGATAAAAAATGTTTATTCGGCAAAAAAACATGCTTTTTTGTTTAGGTAAATAAAATCTTTTTTATACCTTTGCATTGTCAAAAAGGGAAAGCAAGAATCCCTCAAAAACTAGAATAGTTTTTTCATCTCTATATAAGTTCTGTGAGGCAAACATTCGTCGTGAGACGCGTGTTTGCCTGTTTTGTTTGACTAGCATGTGTGTTGTCTAATGGGTGCAAGTCCCTAACGAGCCCT